>ERZ1034411.132-NODE-132-length-22150-cov-2.596606_pt1 | contig 22150 bp, 21 predicted proteins | sample MGYA00520583_ERZ1034411 | MGnify/ENA primary metagenome ERZ1034411 (study PRJEB33736, sample SAMEA104288481) | Azolla microphylla | place: Ecuador | collected 1982 | study: EMG produced TPA metagenomics assembly of the PRJEB19522 data set (Is there foul play in...
GGTGAGATATGCATTTCGGAAGCGCTCGATGTGGCCCCCGGGGGGGCCGGCAGCTGTTGTCGGGACAGACCGTCGTGGAGTTTGAAGCACCGCTCAGGGGCGTCGACGGCAATGCGGCTGTCTATCGTGTTACGCTCGGATGATGTTCGCCAAGCTACCACTGAACCGCCAAGTTGTGCTATATTTGAAAGATTGGCGGCGGCAATGGCAGCCAATGGTGACTTGGAGCATGCAGCTATTGCCTTTCAGTGGGGTAGAGAGGATACCGCTATGCTGGCAACTGGCATCTTTTAACACGCCATCTCATCCATCGAACAGATGGGACGCCGGACCAGGACTGCTTTCCTGGAACGCCTGGGAAAGATTCCTTCAACGACCTCGGCGGCGAGGACACGATCAGCAGTCAGGAGAGTAGTGACTATCTGGAAGGCAGAAATGAAGACGACTACATTTCCGGCGACGATGGCGGCGATTTTCGCTTTGAGGATAGCGGCAATGACACCGTTTATGGTGGAAATGATAACGATGCCGTGTGGGACGGAACGGGGGATGATCACCTGTTCGGTGAAAAAATGGCGATGACGAAATAGCCGCTGGCCAAGGGCGCGATGTGATCGACGGCGGTCCTGGCAGGGATGATCTATTGGGAGATAGTGGGGCAGACACCTTCGTCTTCAAACCTGGCTACCAAAAAGATGCGATAAAAGATTTCAAAAATCTCCGATGATGATGTCGTTGATCTTAGTGCCTTTTACGAACTGAAGCATTTTTCTGATGTGAAGGCTCATATGGAACAGCATCAAAACGGGGTGACAATCGATCTTGGCAACCATGACGTTCTTGTGCTTCAGCACGTCAAAGTCGTCGATCTCGAAAAATTTGACTTCCTCCTTTAAGGCAGCTTTGACCTTCTCGCGTTCCAGAAGCGGGTCTTTCCCGCCGAATTGATCGAGATCGAGAGCACGAGCGAGCTCTGGGTCAAGAAAAGAGGATGAACCGGTCGCCGCGACACCGCTACAGCGGCGACGTGCGGCTCGTCACAAGGACAAGGCGAACTGAGATCCTTCGTCATCTTCTGCCGCATCGAGGGACGACAGCTTTACGCCGAGCAACCGAATTCCTTTGGCGAACGGGAAAATCTGAGAACACAACAGATCGATGATCTCAGCCGGTCCCGATGCTCCGCGGCATCTCCTTTCAACGTGTATTGCTCGCCTCCGGGCGCGTAGGCCTTGTCACCCCACGCGCCACCGCGATGATCGCGCCGAGCATGCCTCCAGCGACGATGCCGGCTGATCCTCCTGCAAAAGCCGATAACAGGCAGTCCACAAGCAACGAGCTCCAATTGTCCAGTCCGGCCACAACGGTCGCCGCTACGACCCCGACAACGGCGCCGATCGCGCCGCAGACGAAGGCGAAGAATGTCACCGCCTCGGACGGGTCGATGTTCCTCGCCTGCCGCTGCCTTGGGTCCGCAGTCCGATCGCGTCCGTCTGGAGGCAGTCTCGTATCGGTTTCCTTCATGTCGTTCACCTCGTCCATGTTGAACCTGAATCGGCATACGCATTTGCTCGAGAACATGTCCATGCCCGCGCCGTGGACATCCGTCTTAGAGGTCGGCCAGCGTCAGTCGTCGTCGTCAAGCAGTATCCTTTCGGCAGCGCCAGCAAGATCGTCATATTGACCGGAACGGGCCGACCAGAGAAAAGCGGCCAAGCCGACAGCGCCCATCGCCACCGCGACCGGAACGAGGATCGCCAACGCGCTCATCGGTTGGCCTCCGCGGCGGTGAGAGACCCGAGAGCGCCATGCCGCCGTTTGGAAGGCCAGCGCAAACGCAATGCGTTCGCCACCACCAGCATCGACGACGACGACATGGCGAATGCGGCCGCCAGAGGTGTCACTTGCCCCATCAGCGCCATCGGCAGGCTGACGGCGTTGTACAGGATTGCCAGCCCGAAGTTCTGCCTTATCAACTGCGACGCGCGAGCGGCGGTGTCGATAGCGTCTGCAACGGTGTCCAAACCGCCGCCGAGGCACACGAAATCGGCCGCGTTCCGGCCGATATCGCTTGCCGAGGAGGGGGCCATGGAGACGTGGGCCGCCTTCAACGCCGGCGCGTCGTTGACGCCATCGCCGATCATCAAGACCTTGCGGCCCTGCTTGCGCAACTTCTCGATCGACGCGACCTTGTCCGCCGGCACCATACCATATGAAAAATCCTTGATCTCCAACAGAGCAGCCGTGGACCGAACAGGTTCGGCAGCGTCTCCAGAAAGGAGGCGGATGTCGAATCCTCGCGACTTGAGCCATCGCACTAACGCCAAGGCCCCGGGGCGCAGGGCCTCGACTAGCCGGAAAGACGCGACCGTCCGCCCGTTCTTGGAAAGCGCTGCCGTCGACAGCGTTTCCTGGGAGTGGCTCTTGTGCTCCGCGGAGACCCAAGATGGCGTACCGAGGCGATAGACGTCAGTTCCACTACGCGCCTCAATTCCCTTTCCATGTACCTCTATTGTCGACTGCAAGTGCGGCAGTTCGCGCTCGTGACCGGCGAAAGCCGAGGCGATGGCAGCCGACACCGGATGCTTCGAGCGGCGAGCCATGGCCGACGCGATAACGGAACCCTCACCGGGCACCTGTTCCGGAGCGGTCAGTACGGCCTCGACAAAGGTGAGCGTCCCCGTCTTGTCGAACACCACGGTGTCGATTTCGGCGAGCCTTTCGAACGCAGAACCATCGCGAGCCAAGACTCCGCGCTCAAAGAGCTTGCCTGCTGCGACGACATGGACGATCGGCACGGCGAGACCCAGGGCGCACGGGCAGGTGATGATCAGCACCGAAATGGCGACGGAGGCCGACATGTGCAGGTCGCCTGTATGGATGAGCCATCCCAGAAAGGTGAGTGCGGCGAGACCGTGCACGACGGGAGCGTAAAGCCGCGCCGCCCTGTCTGCCAATCGGCGGTAGCTCGCACGGCCTTCCTCCGCCGCTTCGAGCATGCGCGTCATTTCCGCGAGCGCCGAATCATCTGGCGCGACATCCGCCGACACTACAAGCGGATTGGCGAGGTTCAAATCGCCTGCGCGGACCTCGCTGCCGAGCCCCACCTTCTTGGATTCGCTTTCGCCGGTCAAAACCGAACGGTCTATCTCGGACGATCCTTCGACGACGCGGCCGTCCGCGGGCACCCTGTCTCCTGAAGCCACTAGCACACGCATGCCGGGTCCGACCTGGGCAAGGGGGACGGGCTCAATGGCGCCGTCAGGGCGCAGGACGTTGGCCGTGCGAGGTGCCAAAGACGCAAGCGCCGCGACGGCGGAGCGCGCCTTCCTGCGCATCAGATGGTCAAGAGTGCGGCCGACGAGCAGAATGAAAAGCAGGGACGTGCTGGCCTCGAAATAAGCCTGGTCCGAGCCAGCATACGCGTCATAGAGGCTGAGAAGAAAGGCAAGCAAGATGCCGGCGCTGACCGGAACGTCCATGTTCGTGCGTCCGGCCGCAAGCGCCCGCGCCGCCGAAACGTAGAATGTCCGGCCGGAATAGAGCACTGCCGGAACCGCCAGTGCCGCAGAAAGGGCATGGAAGGCCTGTCGTGTCGTGGGGTCAGCCCCCGACCATACCGAAACGGAAAGAACCATGATGTTCATGGAGCAGAAGCCCGCGACCGCCATGGCCCTGACCAGATGGGACAAGACGATGTCTTGTTCATCTTCCCCGGAGGAGGGGAGGTTGGCGACATATCCGACGCTCAGCAAGCTGCCGATGAAATCCGGCGGTGGGCCGTTCCCGGTCCTCCAGTTCACCGTGACCCGTCTGACTGAAAGGTTCGCTCGCGCCAATTCGACGCCGTCCAGCACCGCCAGCGCCCGTTCGACCTTCGAGATGCAGGCGGCGCAACGCATTTCCGGCACCGACAACGTGGTCTGGCGCAACCCGCCGCCGAGGTCGCGGCTCGCCATCAAGACATCCTGCGCGCCCCGTGAGTGGGAGCCCGACTGCAGCGTGGCCGAGGCGACATCGATGGAGGCGCAGCAGGCCATTGGCTATCGAACCGCTTCGTAGGCGTGCCAGGTGGCGTGGCCGAGGAGGGGGAAGATCACGACAAGACCGAGAAGGCCGGTCGCGACGCTGACGAGGAACAGGACCAGCACGATGGCGCCCCAGACGATCATCGGACGGAGGTTGTTCCACACCATCGCCCCGCTCACTGCCATGGCGGTGACGGCGTCGACACGCTGGTCCAACAGCATGGGTATCGAAAACACGCCGACCGCAAAAGAGAAAGCTGCGAACAACGCACCGACAATGACGCCGACCAGCAGCATCGCCCATCCGGTGGGACTATAGAGCAGGACATGAACCACGCCGTCCAATCCGGGAAACGGCTGCACGCCGAAGAAGAGGGCGTAGATCAGCACCGCCGCGCGTATCCAAAGGAGCATCAGCATGCAGAGCAAAAGCCCGGTGAAGAAGACCTGGGCTCCCGCGGAAGGTCTCACGGCAAGCATTTCTGCGAGGCTGGTTCTCTTTCCCTCCGACAGCATCCTGCTCTTGAGGTAAAGCCCGGTGGCGAACAGGGGAGCGATGATCATGAACCCGGCCAATGCTGGAAACAGCAGGTAGTCCAATCGCGCCTTGAACAACGTCCAGACGCCGATCAGAGAGAGGACGAACATCGCCGCTCCGTATGCCAGGCTCGGCAACGGCTGGGTCACCAGATCGCCCCAACCCTGTCGCAGCCATCCAAACGGCGCTGACGCGGCGAGATGCCGCTCGCGGCGGCGATTCCTCGTCTCCTCGATTCCTGACACTTCGCTGATGAAGCCGCGCGGTGCTCTGGTCGCCGCCATTGAAACCTCCTTTGCCGTCAGCAGGACGGTGCCGCGGCTCTGAATTGACCTTCGCGGTCGGCCTTGTTCTCGAGATGCGGAACGCAGTCGGGCTCGCTGTGGACGGCGACGTAGACGAGATGGACGTTGGCCGCCAGGAACGCGGCCGCCGCGGCTCCGATCAGCAGGACGATCACTGTGGCTTTCACTTTCCTCTCGGCGGCCCGGTCGGTCATCATGGTTTTCTCAGCCCGAGGGAGTAGACGTAAAGCGCGATGATTTTGATTTCCGCTGGCGACAGACGTTCGTCCCAAGTCGGCATATGGCCCTGCCGTCCGCCATGGACCGTCTCGATGATGTTGTCGAGCTCGCCTCCGTATATCCAGCGGCTGTCGGTCAGGTTGGGAGCGCCGACGTCACGGTTGCCCTTTGCATCCGCTCCGTGGCACGGCACGCAGGTTTCGATGAAGACCTTGCGTCCGGCGTCGACCTGGCCGATGTTTTGAGCCGTCGACGCATCCGGGTGGCTCAGCGAATAGACATAGGCCGCGACGTCGAGGACCTGCTGCCGGTTCAGCATCTGGTCCGCCCCGAAAGACGGCATTTGCGACGACCTGCTGTTGGGATTGCGCGAATTCACGCCGACCGACATCGTCTCGGCTATCTTCTCTGGGCCGCCGCCCCAAATCCAGTCGTCGTCCGTGAGGTCGGGAAAGTTCCGCCCACCCTTGCCGTCGCGACCGTGGCATGCGGCGCAGTTGTCGCCGAAGAGCTGATGTCCCGCGGCGCGCACCTTTGCCATCAAGGCCTCGTCGGCTCTGATCTGATCATATGACAGCGTTTCGATTTGCTTGACCCACGGCTCCCGCGCATTGGAAGCCTCGCGCAAGGTGGTATTCACCACCTGCTTCGGGTCGGTGCCGATGATCCCCTTCGTGAACGTGGTCCCAAGTGGCCACGCCGGCTGCAGCACCCACCACAGGACGGCGAACACATGCGTGACGATCAGGAACAACAGAACGCCGCGTGGAATGGGCGTGTCCAACTCCCTGATGCCGTTCCAAATGTGGCCCGTCGTCTCGCGGCCCGTGACCGGGTCGATTTCCTCTATCTCCATGGCGTATCGTCCTCGTCGAGCGCGTCCCGCTCCGCGCGCTGGAACCGATCGCGGTTGCTTGGCCAAAACGTATATACCAGCACGCCCACCGAGAACGCGATCAGATAGAAGAGGCCCCAGGTCTTGGCTGTCTCCACCAAGGTGTCGTGCGATACGTCCATAGTCACGTCCAATCGACGATCAGTTGTTGGGATTGGGCACCCGTTCGGGTGCCGCGTTGTTCTGATAGGCTGCCTTCGTCATTCGTCCGAGGACTTGCAGGTAGGCGACGAGCGCGTCCATCTCGGTGAGGTCCGTCTTCACGCCGTCGAAGGCGGAAATCTGCACCTTGGTGCGCAGCTCCACGCCGTGCTCGCGGTGCTCGCGCTCGAAGAAGGCCGAAACCTCAGGCACGGTGACGCGGGCCAGCACCCGTTCCAGGCCTTCCAGCACGGTGACGTGGACGCCGAGCTTGACCAGCACTGCCGCCGTCTCCAGGCCGATGAAGCCGCCGCCGACGATGACGGCGCGCTTGCCCGGCTGGCAATAGGGGCGCAGGGCATCGACGTCGGCGATGGTGCGCACGGCGAAGACGTTGGGCTTGTCCGCCCCCGGGGTATTCAGCATGCGGGCGCGGCCGCCGGTGGCCAGCACCAGCTTGTCGTAGGCCAGGCTGCGGCCGTCGGCCAGGTGCAGCTGCTGCGCGGCGCGGTCGATGGACCTGGCGCGGGTGCCGCCGATGAATTCGATGTTGTGCTTCTGCCAGCCGGCCACGGGCAGCATGTACAGGCTTTCCTCGGTGGCGGCGCCGCTGAGGAAGGCCTTGGACAGCGGCGGGCGGCGGTACGGCACCTGCGGCTCGTCGCCGACGAGGACGATGCGGCCGGTGTAGCCGAGCTTGCGCAGTTCGGTGGCGGTTTCGCCGCCGGCCTGGCCGGCGCCGACGATGACCACTCGCTCATTTGTCATGGCAATCGTTTGAGTCAGGTAGCTAGTAGAACGGAAAGAACCGCGTGGTTCTCCTTTGGTAAGAGACATAGGGGTCGCCAATATCCCGCTTCAGCGCCTGTTCCTCGAAATGGACTCCCACTACGATGTACAGGGAGAATCCAACGGCAAGCACCAGGTGGCTTATGCTCATCTCTGGAGTCGCCCAAACCGCGACTAGTACGCCGAGCATCATCGGATGGCGAATGTACCGATACAGGGACGACTCCTTGAAGGGAACCGGGGTATATCGCCGTCCCCGGCTGTACAGGAACGTCTGCCGAAGCCCAAACAGGTCCCAGTGATTCGTCAGGAAGCTTGAAAATAGGACCAGGCCCCACCCGAGCGCACTGATGATGTAGAGCCCGCCTTTTGGTAAAGGTCCGTCGACTCGCCAAACATTTCCAGGCAGCGGTTGCCAATACCGGATCAGCACGATGAAAACGAGGCTGGTGGCCAGCACGTAGGTGCTTCGTTCCACGCATTCCGGGACCGTCGAAGTCCACCAGGACTTGAAGGATCGTCGCGCCATAACGCTGTGCTGCAAGCCGAACAAGGCAATGAGCGCGCCGTCGACCAGGAACCCTTGCACCATCGGCACCGGCTCTCCAGTGTCCAGCGTCTTGGGCACCAAGAACCCCGCGATGAAGAAGATCAGATAAAGAAGGACCACCAGGAACGTGATGTAGCATACCACGCCATAAAACAACGCCAGTCGACGCATCACCCTCGCCCCTCCATTTTTCTATTGCTTCTTCCGGGTCCATCTACAGCTGATTGCCGCCGATCTAATCGACTAGTTCGACCATTTGAAAGTCTGATTTCGGCGCACCACAATCCCGGCATGTCCATTCGTCGGGGATGTCCTTCCATCGTGTCCCAGGCGCGATGTTCTCGTCAGGCAGGCCCAGCTCCTCGTCATAGACGAAGTCACAAACGACGCATCTCCACTTCTTGAACAAGCTCGGCTCCACGGTAAGGCCATTCCTAAATTACGAAGGTGCTTCCCGAAGCGCGTGGCTCCGGAAAGCCCTCACCTCTTATTTGTCGCCAGACTGCCTTGCATTCTCAGCAGCCTGAACATGAGCGCGGCTAACCACGTAAGCGCGGATGGCTTCTATCTCCTCGGGAGTGAAGTTCTCCTTGAAGCTAACCATGCCCTTCGACGAGAGAATCCCACCGGATACGACGCCATCCCAATAAGGTTTGTTGGCGATGGCAACTGAATAGCGAAGGTCTGGGGCGATACCTCCGCTCACTGCCCCACTGCCGTGACATACAACGCAGGTGCGGTCATACGCCTTTTGACCCAGAGCGATCGTGGCCTGATCCGCGAACTGCGGCGGTGTCTGGAGAGGCTTCAGGGGTTCCGGAGCAGGGTCGGGTAACTTTCCGCTTGCACCGAGGGAAAACGTCAGCACTCGGCTACGATTCGGCACCGGACCTTTGTCACCCCATGACAAGCCGCCGACGAGCAGAGGGTACGCCCCGCCCCACCCAGCAACCAGGGTGATGTACTGGTTTCCGTCCTTGGCCCAGCTGATCGGCGGCGCGATCACCCCGGTCTGGACGTCGTAGGACCATAGCCTCTTACCCGTCCTGGCGTCGAAGGCTTCGAATTCACAGCCGCCATTGCCCTCGAACACCAGGTTTCCTGATGTGGACAGAACGCCGCCGTTCCACGCACTGGGTTGGGGGACACGCCAAACTTCCTTTTGAGTCTTTGGGTCCCAGGCGATGAGGTAGCCCCTCACCGTCTTGCGCACAGCATCCTTGACCTTGGGGTCGTCCGGCAGATTCAGCGCTCCGAGGTCGACGCCCAGATTCACGCCTTTGGGCATGGGCTTGAAATTCGGGTCACTGACATAGGGAAATCCGAGTTCATAGGCCGGGATGTAGACGTAACCTGTACCTGGGTTGTACGCCATCGGCATCCAGTCGTGCGCACCTAGCGCCCCAGGCATGGCAAGCCAGGGCTTTCCGGTCTTCGCGTAGTCCGCGTCAGGGTTGAAGTTGGGTCTGCCGGTGGTCTTGTCGATGCCCTTCGCCCAGTTCACCGGGACATAGGGCTCGGCGGAGATCAGCTTGCCGTTGGTACGATCCAGAACGTAGAAGAAGCCGTTCTTGGGTGCCTGCATCAGCACCTTCCGCATCTGGCCTTCGATCGGCAAGTCGGCGAGGATCATGTGGCTGGTCGCGACATAGTCCCATTCGTCACCTGGCGTTTCCTGGTAATGCCAGACGTATTCGCCGGTCTCGGGGCGCAGCGCGACGATGGAGGCCAGGAACAGGTTGTCACCGCCGCCCTGGCTGCGCAGGGTGCGCCGCCAGTAGGAGCCGTTACCGACGCCGACGTAAAGCAGATCCAGTTCAGGGTCGTAGGCCAGCGAATCCCACACCGTGCCGCCACCGCCCCCATTCTTCCACCACTCCCCAGTCCAAGTCGACGTCACCTTGGCCAAGATCGCGTCAGAAGCAGCCCCGTCCTTTACCCCCGGGTCGCCGGGCACCGTGTAAAAGCGCCAGACCAGCTTGCCGGTGTCTGGGTCGTAGGCTGTCAAGTAGCCCCGCACGCCGAATTCGGCACCGCCATTGCCGATGAGCACGCGGCCCTTGACCACACGTGGCGCCCCGGTAATCGTATATCCCTTCGATTGGTCGACCGTCAGGGTGGACCAAATAACCTTGCCGCTCTTTGCATCGAGTGCGATCAGGCGGCCATCCAGGGTGCCGACAAAGACCTTGCCTCCCCAGTAGGCCACGCCGCGATTAACGACGTCGCAGCATGCCTTGGCCCCCGCCTCGCCCGGCACCTGCGGATCGTAAGCCCAGAGTAGCTTGCCGGATACCCCGTCGAAGGCCTGCACTTTCGACCAGGCGCTCGTCGTGAAAAGGGTTCCGTCGACGAATAGCGGTGTTGACTCCTGGCCGCGATGAGTGTCGAGGTCGTAATACCACGCCAGGCCAAGCTGGCCGACGTTGTTCGTATTGATCTGGGTCAACGGACTGTTGCGGGTTTCATCATAGCCGCGTCCATGACTGAGCCAGTCGCTCGGATTGGATGCCGCCGCGGCAATGCGGCTACCATCGTCCGGCTTGCCACTGACGACGTTGCCCATCGATGACGGCGATTGATGGCACGCACAGAGCAGCGCACACGCGAAGCCCATTACTAAGCGGATATTGATTTTCACAGGTAGTTGTCCAGGTGATCAGCACACGGTGCCCGGTTCCGGCCACCGCTTTTAGTCGAATCGGCCCCGACTCGGCATCTAAATCCCGCCATCGGGGTCGACTAAATATCGGGGTCAGTGGGCCTGAACAGACTCAGGCTCGAGCTTCACGAAATCCACCTTGTCCCGAACCGAACAGGCGGCGCAGGACCAGTCCTCCGGGACACTGGACCACGGAGTGCCGGGCGCAAATCCCTCGTGCTCATCACCGCGGCTTTCATCGTAGATGTAGCCGCACCCCGGACATTGATAACGTGCCATATCTCCTCCCTAGCCTTTTTCAGGCTTTTCCATATTTGGCGACAATCTTCTTGCGCTTTGACGGCTGGATATTTACCTTGGTGATATCGCCGTTGTAGACCTCCAGCACCCGGCGATCCATCACTGCGCGCCATAGGGGCGGGAAATACGACAAGGTGAAGCACAGCGGGTACCCGCCGGGCAACTCCGGGGCCCGATCGGTGCGCAGAGCCTGGTAACAACGGGTCGGACGGGCGTGGTGATCGGAGTGGCGCTGCAGGTGATACAGCATCAGATTCGAGATCAGGTGATTGGCGTTCCAGGAATGCTCCGGACGGCACCGCTCGTAGCGGCCATCGGGGAGCTTCTGGCGAAGCAGGCCGTAGTGCTCGATGTAGTTCGAGGTGGATAGAAACTGCCAGCCCCAGAGCGTCGAGATGATGATAAAGGGAATCACCGCCGCTCCGAACGCCACGAGTGCAGCACCATAGAGCACGACGGTGATCGCAAACGATTGCAGCAACTCGTTTTGCAGGCTGAATGCACCGCGACCCTGCCGTGACAAACGCACTTTTTCGTCGTGCCATGCGCGCTTCATTGCACCGGGGATTTCGCGCAGGACGAACTGATAGAGGGTTTCGCCGAAACGCGAACTCGCCGGGTCGTCGGGCGTGGCGACGTCCTTATGATGGCCGCGATTGTGTTCGGCAGAGAAATGACCATAAGCCGGGACCGCGAGGACGATTTGGGCCAGCCGCTTCTCGAAGCGGGTATTCTTGTGCCCGATTTCGTGGCCCACGACGAGCGCCAGACCATTGGTCAGCGCCACCGCCAGCGTCACGCCCAGATAGCCGGCCCACCCATAGCTCTGCGTCGAGACGGCCCAGGCGCCGACGATCCAGCTGGCATAGAACAAGGGAAGCGACAGATACACCAGAGCTTTGTAGTAGCCATCGGCTTCCAAGCCCGGCACCGCGGAATCCGGAGGATTACGCTCGTCGCGTCCGATCAGCGCATCGGCGACCGGCAGGAACACGTACCACAGGAACGGCGTAAACCACGTCCACCAGACGTGCCCGGTGAACTTGGTCAGCCAGATTCCCAGCATCGGGGAAATGGCAACGAACAGGGGGAGCCACCACCAATGGCGCTTTTCATCCCGGTACGCTAAGGCTCTTGGCGCAGATGTTGAGGGCGTGGTGCTGCTCATGTTTTCCTCCAATAGACAGTTGCTAGGTAATGGTCGGCCATTTGCCGTGGGGCTGGCTTGCTCAAAAAAAAGGTCTTGCGGCTTGGCACTAGAACGCGCTGGACAAGCCGACCGGCTCGAACTGTACTCGCCCCAGCCTGCGCGCCGTCCGCGAACTCCTCCGCAGCAGGGCGCTTGGCGCTACGCCGAAGTGGGACTTGAACACACGACTGAAGCTGGAGTAGTCCCTAAACCCGTGGTCATAGGCAACCTCAGCGATCTTGCGGATGTTCGGCGAGTTGCAGATTTGGGAATGGCAACGTTCCAGCCGAACGTTCCGGATCAGGCGGAAGGGAGTCGTGCCACAAGCTGCGCAGAGGTGATATAGCGCGCGACGCGAAATGCACAGCGCTGAGGCCAGGTCGTTTGACCCGAGCCCTGGACGACCGATGTGAGCGATGACGTAGTCACGGGCTTTGGCCAAGCGAGGGTCGATCACTCCATCTGGGGGTGCTTCCCCTGAACATTGTTCGGCGACGGGCGGCAACAGCGCTTTGAGGGCGACGTCGGGCGTAAAGAGCCTGTGGCGCTCAAGCGCCCGCCACTGTGAGCACAACAGCATCTCTCGTAGCAGCGCGCGGGCGGGTGCCGACCGGTTCATGAGGCCCTCGGTCATGCTGCTCACCGCCACTACTTCGCTACTGGCGCTGTCATCCAGGCCAACAAACCAACGGTAAAGGGCGTTGTAGCGCAGCTGCTCCTCGAGGCAATAGGAATTGTTGAAGCTATAGAGCGCCCGGAGTGCCATCGTGCGAATCACGCATTCCGCAAATTGGCGCCCCACTCCCAACTGCCGGGATAGGTCACGAACCGAAGAGGAATGGTCCAGAAGCACCTGTTCGATCAGGTGCCGGGCACGCCGCAACGGGTGTTCCTGGCAATCGGCGCCGAAGACGGCGACTGCTGTACCCGAGCTCGCAACGACCATTCGCACTGGCTCCTCCGTTATCCGCGATGTGCAAAAGCGAGGACGGCACAGGAATCTGCTCCATCCGCGGTTCTGGCACCTGCGGCGGCTGGCCGCAGGTGCGATCTCTTGGTAAGTGGAAGATAGGTTAGGATTGATGGCGAAAACCCGATCGAAAGATCGGGTCCACGCAAGCCCAAGCGGTATATGAATAAGGAGTCCAAGGGATTGAGCCGTCGATACAGGCCCATGAAACAGAAGCAGAAGCGGTCGCAGACGTCGCGGGCGGAGGGCCTGCTGGCCACGCTTGTATCAACGAAACTGACCCCGCCCGCGGCGGATCCACGCGCCATCGTGCGTCCCAATCTACTCTCTGCCGACGGCCCGGACTGGTCTCCCGTCACTTCCATCGTAGCGCCGGCGGGATCCGGAAAATCCACCTTGCTGGTTCAGCAGTACCACCGATTTGCAGCCAAAGGCGTACCGACTGCTTGGCTGAGCATCGATGCTGATGACGACGACCCGGCGACCTTTGCGATCTACTTTATTTCAGCGCTCCACAGCCATGACCCTGGCTTTGGCGAGGACGAATTGATCGCATTGGAGGCGAATCCCCTTCGCGACTTTGATCCACTTTTCGACCGGCTGATTGGTCGTCTCACGTCGATCGATGTGCCTCGCGCAATTCTTTTCGACGATTTCCAGCACATTCGCAACAAGACGATTCTGCGCTTCCTAGACAAACTTCTCGCCCACCTTCCACCAAACCTTCACCTGGTGTTTGCCAGCCGGTCTCTGCTGCCGCTGCAGTTGACCCGACTGAGAGTGTCCGGGCGCCTTATCGAGGTAGGTCGCGACGAACTCACCTTCGATCAAGCGCAAGCCGGCCGCTTCCTCAAGTCGTACCACGAGTTGGAACTCTCGACGCGCGATCTCGAGGCGCTGCTTGAGAGCACCGAAGGGTGGCCGACCGGGATTCAGCTCGCTGCTTTAGCCCTGCGCCGCCACAAAGGACCCGCAGCAGACCTCATCAAGACATTTTCCGGCAGGGATCGGGATTTGACAGGATACCTGGTCGAGAGTGTGTTGCGTACTCAACCCGAGGAAGTGCGCCTATTCCTGTTAAGAACGTCGCCTTTGCGGCGAATGTGTGCCGACCTATGCCGCGCGGCTACGGATCAACCCGACACGGAAGCCTTATTGGACTACATCGGCCAGGCGAATCTATTTCTGATCCCACTAGACCGAGACGGCCTGTGGTTTCGCTATCACCACCTATTTAGCGACTTCTTGCAAACGGAGTTTCGCCGCGCCTATCCGGATGAATATAGGAAGGTCTGCGATCGTGCTGCCAAGTGGTGTGAAGCGGAGGGCCAGACTGATGAGGCCGTTCGTTATGCGCTGGATGCCGAGCAATACGATGAAGCAGCGGATCTTATCGCACGCCACGCACCGCACGCCTCGATGTATCGAGGGGACCACTACACAGTACTGAACTGGCTAGGACGGTTGCCGGTTCAATATCATGATCGGCATCCCGAGATTCTGCTGGCGCAAGCATGGTCGTGTGCCTTCTCGCGCGAGACGACGAAGGCCATGGACGTGTCGCAACGCTCGCTGCAGTTGCTCAATGCCGGGCGCTGGTCCCTTACGACCGAACAGCGCGACCAATACGAGATGCTGACGCGAAACGTCCAGGCCGCAACTCAGGCTTGCGCGGATGCGATCGAGGATTGCCTTAGCCGGGCGAGCGAGCTGCGGTATAAGGTTCCGGAGACCCAGCCCTTCATCATCGCAACTCTGTCGAATTGCTTGGCGTACTCGCACTTCATCAAGCGCGATTTCTCGCGCAGCCAGGCCGCTGCGATGGATGCTCATGACTTCGGACATCGGGCCGATGCAGCCTATCTATCGGCATGGGGAGATTTCCTGCACGGATTAGCAGACGTCGAGCTGGGACAGCTGAAGGAAGCAGCAATCTATGGCCGAGGCGTGCACAAGGACTCGCAAGGTCTCGGTCTTGGCCAAAAGAGCTACGTCGCGGGGCTGTCCGCCCTATTGGACGCTGAGATAGCCATTCAGCATTGCGATTTCGATCGCGCGCGGGAGTCGATCGAGATCGGACGGGCTTTCAAGGAGATCTTCGGCCCCTCAGAACCCCAGCTCGTGGCGATCAGAAACGAGGCTCGGCTGCTCGCGCACAGTGGCGCCCTCAATGAGGCGCGCATTGCCCTGCAGGATGGTCAGGACGCCGCTTTGCGAGAGCAACATCTGCGCCTGCACCTTGCACTAGCAATCGAGGAGGCTTCGTTGCAGCTGAGCCTGGGCGACACCGCTGGAGCTGCGGAAACAGCTCGCAAGTGGCGGCTCCGGGCCCTGGCAACGGACGCCTCCGAACGCCCGGGGTTACTCAAAGCGCAGCGCGAGGCTCTGAGATTGCTGGAGGCCCGGTTTCTATTGGTAGAAGAACGATTCAACCCGGCAGTCCGTATATTGACTTCGTTGCAGCAGTCGCGCGGTGCCGAGGAGCAGGGTGGCTTTTGCCTCGCGGTGACGGTAGCCCGCGGACTGGCAATGTGGGGCCAAGGCAAGTTCAAGGATGCGGCCCGACATGTAGATGGGGCGTTACAGGCAGCTGCGCCTGAATTCCACGTTTGGCCGATCGTATCGGTCGGTCGGAATTTGCTGCCGGTGTTGGATGCTATCAGCGAGTTTCGGGGCTCCGCTGGCGAGTCCCCCAATCAACAACAGCTCTACGCTCTGCACGGTTGGCTGAAGAAGTGGTTGAAGGGAGAGCGCGACACTGGACGGCCCGCAACCGACGACGCACCAGGCGACAAAGCCAAGAATGCGTCGCTGATCGAAGCATTGACGTCGCGAGAAGTAAAACTCTTGAAGCTCTTGCAGTCTGGCTATGACAATCGTCGCCTTGCAAGCGCGCTCCTGCTCTCTGAGTCGACGGTGAAGTGGCACCTGCACAATGTCTACAGCAAGCTAGGTGTCAAAAGCCGCGGCGAGGCCGTCGCATTGGCTGCTCAAACAGGGCTAGTCTAATGGCGCCGTGGCTCGCGGGGCACTGAGGTAATCGACGTACTCGTCTCCACCACCGTCACAGCTGTGATGTTGATGATTCGGCAGACAGTGGCGGAGGGCGTAAAGACTATGCACCAGGGCGGCGCAGCCGAGCAGGTAGTGGCGAGCGAATAGACCTTGGCGACATCACGTGTAAAGGCCCGGATGGCTTCAGGCCCCTTGGTCTCGCGCACGCCAACAACTTCATAGCTGTAATCAGCCGTAAAAGAAGGTTCAGCGCATCTGAGAAGCTACCAAACCTTTGCCAATCAGCGATCAAAGCCTTTGCCGTTCTCCATCGGCCCTCACGATCTAACCGCCGAAATTATTGGACAACGATCTCGGCAATCTGGACAACTGGCTTCTGGTCCGTGTAGTTGGGGACGTCGGCCATGATTTCCTTGGCATGGGGACCAAATCCGGCCTGGAAAGCCTCGACAGACTCGCAGAATATGTGGCACATCGCGACGTAGGGTGCGGGCGAACCAGGACTTCCGCCGGCGAGCCCCTTTTCGACCGTATAGTGCTTGCAACTCTCGCCCATCCGATTCTTCAGCAAGGGCATGTGCTTGTCGCGATAGTAGTCATGGTCAAACCGCGCACCCGGGTTATTGGGATACATCACACTGACCTTAATCATTTGCTCCGACCCCTCCATTTTCAGCCGGTCCTTCACATGCTGTACCTTTGAGCAAATTTGCAACTGCGTCTTGACGGCCAGTGCATTTCTCTTTGCCTACCGTGCATATCCGTTCTCTTGCGGACGCCGGTGGCACATTCCGCTCGGTTCGTCGTGTATTGGGATCGGCGGCCAAGCAAAGTCGTCGGCCGGGTGCTGGGCAATCCTCACCAGTTTAGAGATCCAGCGCCCCGGGGGCCGCACTCGAAAATCCTCTCCAATTCGGTGGGTTTTCATATGGTCACCATCTCCTCCAGGCGCAATCGTAGGCAGGTCCGCTTCCGGACCGTGACACACCTTCTGGATTTTTCTATGAACGCACTGCGATTTGTATGCCAGCGGGAGATCAAGATCGACGTCTGCCCGCCTGAAACCCCGCGCCATTGCTCAACTGGCGACGGCAATCTCGCGAAAGTGCGACGTCCGGGCGAGCAATCCGTCGCTTTGCACTCGGATGAATTCGTTGAAGGGTTCCCGAAACACACAACGAGAATCAGGCGGCCGAAGGTCGTCCGCAGGTATGGCCGGCAGCGCGAATCGCAACCCGCCAGCGCGCAGGCGCCGTAACAAACCCCTCTGCAACGCGCCAAGGGAGTTTACAGGGGAGTTTTATTTTACCCGTGGCCAGATTCATGCTCCTCGCGCCCGCGCATCAGCAAGGACGCTTATGGCCTCCATGATCGTGACCGTCTGCAGCACCAAGGGTGGAGTCGGCAAGACTACCCTCGCCGCCAACTTGGGCGGCCTGCTTGCCGACCTCGGCCAGCGAGTCCTGCTGATCGACGCCGACATCCAGCCAACCCTGTCCAGCTACTACGCCCTGTCCGCCCGCGCGCCGCAGGGACTCACCGCCCTGATTCAGCAGGGCGGCCTGGCGACCTGCATCAGCCGCACGGCGACCGGCTGCGACCTCGTGTATTCCGACGATCCGGCGGGCCGCCTTCAAGACTGGGTGCTCCACACCCCGGATGGGCGCGTAAGACTGCGGCGTACGTTGGAAGGCTTGAACGACTACGACTTCACCATCATCGACACCCAAGGTGCGGTCGGGCCGCTCCAGGACGCCGCGGTGTTGGCAGCTCACCTGTTGCTGTCCCCGATCCCCCCAGAGATCCTTTCCGCCCGGGAGTTCGCCCGCGGCACCCTGGCTATGCTCGATCGGCTGAGGCCGATGCAATTCCTGGGGGCTCCGCTCGGCCCCCTTTACGGCCTGATCTACCGCATGGACCGAGCGGGGGAAGCGGCACGGATCGCCGCGGAGCTCAAGAAGGAGTCGTTCGCACCCTCACGCGGCGGCATCCGCATTCTTGATACGGCCGTGCCTTCGACCGTGGCCTACCGCGAAGCCGCCACCGCCCGAATTCCCATCCACCGCTTCGAGCCGAGACGCCGCGGCCCCACCCCAAGCGGCCGGGAGGTCATGACCGCCATCGTCCGCGAGCTGTTTCCACACCTGACCCCCACGGCCACCGAGGCCTTCGGGGCACCCGAATGAAAAAGCCATCCGCAAGCGACCTGCGGGAAGCTCTGACCGTCGGTCACTTCGGCAGCGACAGCGGCCCTCTGCCACTGGCCGACCCACTGGCCCCCACGGCGATGATTGTGCCCATCGGCCATATCGAGTTCTACGAGCGCAATCCTCGCCGAGCGCCCAACCATCAATACGAGCCACTAAAGGAATCAATCCGCCTGCGCGGCCTCCAACAACCTCTGGTCATCACGCGCCGCCCCGGAGTGCCGCACTACATCCCCAAGCACGGCGGCAACACTCGCCTGGCCATCCTGAAGGAGCTATTCGCCGAAACCGGGGACTACGCGTTTGCCAACGCCAGTTGCGAGTTCCACCCCTGGACCACCGAGGCCGACGTCCTGATCGGCCACCTGCTCGAAAACGAGTTGCGCGGCGATCTGGTCTTCATCGACAAAGCCAGGGCGATCCGCGATGCGAAGCTGCTGTTGGAGCAAGAAACCGGAACCGAGCTGACCTTGCGCCAGCTCACCGAAAAGCTGCGGGCCCGGGGCTATCGCGTCTCGCCGCCGATCCTCTCCTACTGCGACTATGCCGTCGACATCCTGGCCGACGCGATTCCCAAAGCCCTGGGGGCGGGGCTCGGCAAGCCGGCAATCCAGCGCCTGCGCGAGCTCGACCGTGCCGCCACGGTGCTGTGGGCAAATCACCAGCTCGGTCCCGAGCCGCTGTACCGCTCGATCTTTGCCGAGGCGATGGCATCGGCCGATCGGGCGCATTGGGATTTCGAGGAGGCGCGCCGATCCCTCGCGCAAGGCCTGGCGCAGCGCGCCGGCACCGAGCCGCGCCACATTCTGCTGGAGATCGGCGCCGAGCTCGCCGACCTTGCTCCGGGCGACGATGACGATGATGTGGGCGCAGCGGTGTCCATCGAAGACCCGCCCGATCTGACCGGCGCAGACCTGCATACCGTCAGCACCGCATTCGACACATCCGGAGCGCGCGAGGTGGCGACGAGGCCCGGACGTCCTGCACCCGATCCGGACGGCACTCCGGCTGCAGCGCCGAGGGCATCCACCGCCACTCCGTCCGCACCCTCGCCCATCGACAAGCTGGTCAAACTGCCGGCGCCGCCGCGCTCTTCCCCGCAGCCAACCGCTCCGGCACCGCAACTCCAGCCTTCGTCGTCCCCACCAATCCCCGAGCCAAGCCCCACCGACCGCGAACTGGACCGCCTGCGCCACGCCCTACGCGACCGCGCCCGCGACTACGCCGCCCACAGCGAGCTCGCCTATTGCCTGCGTTTCGAGGGCTCGCCGTGGATCCGTCTGGGCTACATCGTCGCCGACTTCCCCGCCGCGGCGCAGCTGGCGACGCTCGCCACCGACTTCGCCGCGCGGGAAGCCCTGGCCTGGAAGTGGTACGAGCTGACCCGCTGCTGCGATTTGCTGCCGATCGCGGGGCACATCGAAAACCTCTACCAGCACGACCCCGCCGCCAAGGAGCGGGTCTTCGCGGAGCTGTTTGCCTCGGGGCCCCGCTACGTCCAGGCCTGGGCCTCACCGGAGACCTTCCTTGCAGCTCTTTCTGAGGGCGTCGGCGTGATGGACCTGCAGCAGTTCTCCTTCTACGCCGAGCAGGTCGACGAGGACACCTGGCAGGCCGGCATGCGCATGCTGCAGGCCTACCGCGACCTCAAGGCCTACGCCGCGAGCCGGCGCATCGACCTGATCCAGGACGGATTGAGCCCGCCCGCCACCGAGGGTGTTGAACCAAACGATGACCTGAGCTGAAGGGAGGGACTCCATGCGGGACGATCTGTCGGAGCGCGAAGCCTACGAGCGTTATTGGGACTCGCGGACCAAGGAAGCCGAGCTGAACTTCCACGTTTTCGTCTACCTCGGCCGCTGCGTCGCCGAAGGCGACTACCAGGCCCTGCGCGACATCGGCTGCGGCCTGGAGGAGGCCGCCTTCATCGAGCAGATCCGGCTCCCCGACCTGCTAGCCCTGGCCGCCACCCGCGCCCATGCCCTCAAGGTGTACTTCAACCGGGAATCGATGCCCTGGCTGCGCGAGCACATGCGCCGGCGTCGCAACCGCGAGACCCTGAAGACCGAGCTGCTGCGCGCCGAGGCGCCGTTCGAGCTGATGCGGCAGTTGTTCGGGATGTCGGCCAAGGAGTACGCGGCGGCGCGAATCACCCTGGGCCAGCCCAGCGGTCGCGGGCGCCCGGCCCTGAGCGGCGAGCGCGACGAGCAGCGGCTGTGGCAGCTGTGGGTGCTGTTCGCCAAGCCGGAGCGCCCCCAGCGACTGCGCCGCGAGGATCAGTGGCTGATCATCGGCCGGGAACTGGATTCCACCGTCCGGGCCGCCTGGAGCGTCATCCACGCCTGGGGCCAGGACGACAACATGCTCCGGGCTCTGCTGGAAGAGCAGGAGCGGCTGGGCGCTGCGCAGATCGAGGAGGCGGAGCGCAAGCTGCGCGACCAGCATTCGATCCTTCCCCACGACATCGCGACCCGTACGCCGCCGCCCGCCGCAGCTGAGCCCAGGCCGGATCCACCCGAGGCTCCGACCGACACCTAAGCGATGGCGCGCAGTCCTCCGTACCCGCCTGCGACGCGCAAAGGCGCCGCTGACGCGCACGTCTCCGAACGCACCCTGGCCCTGGAGGCGATGATCGGGGGCAGCATGGATGCCTTGCAGCGCACGGCTCAGGCTCCCACGCCAGGCGAGGCCTTGGTGTTCGTCGGCAACTGGAACGACGCCCTGCCGCGCCTGCTGATCCACGACCAGGTGCTGGAGCCGGTGGACAAGATCGTGTGGGCGGTGATCCGCACCCAGGCCGATCCCCAGCGCGGAACCGCCTTCCCCAGCTACGCCACCATCGGCCGGCTGGCCAACGTCGGGTCGGACGCCACCGTGTCGCGCGCCATCGCCATCCTGCGCCTCAGCCGCTGGCTCACCCTCTGTGCCCGCGCCCGCGACGGCTGGGGACGGTTCCGCGGCAGCGTCTATGCCCTGCACGACGAGCCGTTGCCGCTGGCCGACACGCTGCATCTCGACCGGGGCTACATGGAGTTCGCCTACCAGGCCACCGGCCATCACCATGCCCGCGTCGCCCGCGTGGCGGCGAGTGTAGTACGCAGCCTGGAGCTCGATCTCGCCGACGGCACGGATCCCTCGGATGGCACCGACCTCCTCGCTGATCGCCTGGCGGCGCAGCAGGCCATTGCAGAGGCGGCGCCCGAGAACGTGGACGCCGCCGGCACGACCCGCCCGGTTTCGGTGTATGGCGTGCGCTCCACTTTGCGCCTGCAACTGCGCCAGCAGTTGGCCGCCGGCGAGGAAGGCGACCGTCTTCAGAATTTGAAGGCGGCTGACGCCAATCCCCTGCCGCAAATTTTGAAGCCGGCCGACCAGCTTCAAAATCTGAAGACGGTCCCCCCTCAAAATTTGAAGCCTCAAATTTCGAGGGCCGCTGTAGTAGTAGTAAGTAATAACAACACCACTACAGCAACGGCACCGGACATCCCGCCTCAGGGAACGCCCGCATCGGCCACAGACAGTCCACTGGCATCCCTGGGCGTCCTGTGCTGGCCGGAACAGCTCTCCGCCAACCACCGCCACCTTGCCGCGATCCAGCTGCGCGCCGTGCCTCAGGACCTGCGCCAGGCGGTCCTCGATGTCCTCGACCGGCGCCTGCAACTCGCGGAGCGCGGCGGCGAGCGGCTCCACTACGGTCCTCTGGCCTATCTGAAAACCCTCTGCGCCAAGGCTGCCGCCGGCCAGCTGGTACTGCCGCAAGCCGATCCGCCGGCTACGCCCCCGCCGGACTCCGCCGCAGTCGAATTGGCCCGGCTCCAGGCCCGCCTGCGGGTCGCCCGGGCCGACCATGCGCACTGGCAGCGCATCGCCACCCTGCAACAGGACCCGGAACGCCAGGCACCGATCCTGGCCCTGGTGGCCCAGACCGCCGAGCAGGTGGCACAGCTCGAAGCCGAGCTGGCCGCCTTGCCGCGGGATGCCGCTCGTCGCCAAGGCTGACTATGACGTATGACATTCCATCTGGTACCGCCTGGGACTTGTTAACAGTGTTAACAGCGCTGCAAAACAACGTCGGGCAGCTCTGCATTTTCTGCCGACCGGTCGCAGCCGCATCTCTGCGGCTCCCGACCAATATAAACCCATCGGTACGGCAAGCCATTCGCGGCTGACACCCCGGCAGCTGCAGTGGACGGTGCGGCTTCGTCCCACACCCGGAGTCGCCCGATGGCCGCATTGCCCGAACCCGCCCGCACCCCACCCGAGCTGCAAGCCCCCGGCGCCCTGCGCTCGGAGACCTACCTGACCCTGCAGACCCGGCGCGCCCAGCTGATGGTCCTGGGCC
>ERZ1034411.135-NODE-135-length-21176-cov-23.603286_pt1 | contig 21176 bp, 22 predicted proteins | sample MGYA00520583_ERZ1034411 | MGnify/ENA primary metagenome ERZ1034411 (study PRJEB33736, sample SAMEA104288481) | Azolla microphylla | place: Ecuador | collected 1982 | study: EMG produced TPA metagenomics assembly of the PRJEB19522 data set (Is there foul play in...
TATGTCCAACATGGGCTGTGTGTGGCTTTCGAGTTGTTGTTTTGGAAGACTATAACTCTACTACATCAGCCCTCTCTCTTCATACTCTTTTTTTTGGCTAAGGTATTGTTTATAAAATATAAAAAGTTATTTTTTGGTGCAACCTAAATCATGACTTCATCATTACTTCATAATAGAAATGCTATTATTCCCCCTCAAGGTAGAGTCAAAACTGGCACTTCTTCCCATACACTATAAAAGCTCTTAGATGTAGTATTTTGTAGCTGGGAATGTTAATGTTGTCCTGTGAGTCTTTTTCCTTGCGCGTTCTATTAGTTGATGATCATGAGTTAACTCGCTTGAGCTTACAACTAGTTTTTTCTTGCCAAGAAAATATCCAAGTCGTAGGTTTAGCTAGTAATGGTCAAGAAGCCATAGAAATGGTCAAAAGTTCCCAGCCTGATGTCATTGTTTTGGATTTACATATGCCAGTTATGGATGGTTGGTGTGCATCACGTTATATTAAATCCATATCTCCCAATACTCAGATCTTGGCTTATTCTTCAATAGAGGATCATTATTTACAGCAGACCAAAGCAATGCATAATTTTGATGACGTTTGCAAAAAAGATGCTCCCACAAATGAACTTATTGCTTTAGTTAGACAACTAGGCCACCGTGCTGCCAACAATTCATCTGTAGGATGAGAAATTATCCACTTTGAATTTTTGACAGTATTTTAGATTTTAGATTGAGTTTTAGTGCTGATTATTGAATTATTAGTGTATATTTTTATTGACTTGAATCACCCAGCTATATCTATATTCTGGGTAGAAGGAAATTTACATCACACCAAAGATCGTCGGCTTAACAGTAAAATTACGGTTTGCCGACGTAATTGTTAGTTCATAATTTGAACGGCTTACTATCCGCTTGGGGAATTGTGCGTTTAAATTCGTCAATTAAATCATCTAATTCTTCCAAAGCTTGATTGACATCAACTCTCAACGTTCCCAGGTTTGGTTGTTCCAGTAGACTCAGCAAGTAGTCACGCTTGGTTTGTACTGATGAAATTCTTTCTTTGATGGTTTGTAGTTCCATTGTTGTATTCCCAATCTTTAACTATCTTCAATTAAAGTTAACGCAAAATGGGCTAGGCTGATAGCGCATCTTGGCTTAAGCCATTGATAATAAAACTAAGATGTTAAGAAATTATACTCACCTCAGATCATGCTAGGCAAGATTTCTTTGGGAACACTCGGTTTAACTGTCGGTGGCATATTAATCATAGTCGGTTTTATCGCCTATGGTGTGGAGAACGCTACTCTCAATCTCGTGGGATTTTTCTATGGCTTTCCTCTTTTCTTGGGAGGTTTAGCACTCAAGGCCAATGAACTCAAGCCTATACCCTTTAGTCAAAGGACCACACCATCAATATTGGAGCTCAGAAAACAGCAAGCGACTGTAACTCAAAACAAAATCCGCACGGACATTACACGCTTTTGCTATGGTCAGGAAGCACATTTAGATCGGGCGCTTGCTTATCTGGGTTTGAGTCCTAGCGATGAAAAAAGACCCATAGTAACTGGGTTAAGAGAAACAGAACTTAATGGTTCTTATTCCTTAATTTTAGAATTTGATTCCCCTCTAATTCCCATAGATATTTGGCAGCAAAAACATGCCAAAATGACTAAATATTTTGCTCCTAATGTTGAAGTGAAAATTACACAGCCCGCTGAAAATAGAATTGAACTGGAGTTAATTAAAACTCAATAGGAATTTCTAGTGATTGATGATTAGTAATTAGTAATTGGTAATTGGTAATTGGAGAAGAGAAAAAACCATTACCCATTACCCAATTATTTATTTTTCTAACCGCACTGCATACCACTGTAGATATTTACCAGGTCCAACATCTAAGTCACAACTGCTATCAACTAAATATTTTGCTTGTTCTGATACTAATTTAAGTTTCTGCACATCAGGAGGCAAGTCATCAAATGGCAGTTGCTGTAAAACATTTCCCAATTTTTCTAATAACTCTGATAATGTCAAAAATTGTTCTGGTTGGTTTGTTTCTAGAACAAGAAAGTGATCCTGTTGATACATTAATAGATTTGGCATTTTTCAATCCATTTATTAAAGGACAATTAAATTTACTTGTGTGCTGGAAGTCAGAAATCAGGAATCAGGGGAAGAATCAGAACTGACAACTAACCTAATTAAGATGGATAAACTGGTAAAGTAAAATGAAACCATGCTCCACCGTGAGGTCCAGAGTCTACCCAAATTTGACCATAGTGCGCTCTGACAATGCGTTGACATAAGGCCAGGCCAATTCCGTAACCATCTGTTCCTTCATCTCGTTGTAGACGGAAATGATTTTCAAAGATGCGATCGCGGTTTTCTTGAGGAATACCAGGTCCAGTATCACCAATGGTAAATTGGACTTTTTGGGTAGTACGGTGCAGTGCAGCCAAACTGATAATGCCGTCACCCGGTGTATATTTAATAGCATTATCTAAAAGATTTACCAAGACTTGGCGAATGCGTTCTGGATCTGCATATACACGGGGTAAATCATTGGGAATATCTGTTTCTATTTTTTGTGATTTAGCAATGTAGCGATCGCGCAATTCTTCCACAACCTCCAAACTAAGTTTACCTAATTCCAGCTTTTGCGGAACAATGGGAAACTCCGTGTCATGACCACGACCCACTTGTAACAAGTCAGCTATCATTCGATCAATTATTCGCGTTTGATTCCGGGCTTGTTTTAATAATTGGGCTGTCATAGCTGGTTTGAGGCGCTGAAATTCTCCCACTTCTACATTGTAGTTAGATTGCAGAGTTTCTATAGCTATAGCCGTAGCTGTCAAAGGATTGCGGAGGTCATGTGCTAACATTGACATCACTCGATCTTTAAATTGTAGCTGTTCTTGAAGTTTCTCTTTTTCCTGCTTCAAGTGAAAAATTTCATCCGAAAGCCTAATCAACTCGGCAGAAACAGCTACAGAACGGATTGTAGACTGAGGAGATGTTCCCCGCCCATCCTCTTCTATACGTTCTTGCAAATCTTCCTGTAACTTTAAGAAAGCGTCTACAGCCGTTTGCCATCGAGGCCACCAGTTTTTCAATTCGGCTATGATATTACTCCCAGCTAGAGTTTGCTGGGGTTCAGGATGAATTTTGATTAAAGCAGGCGTGGCTATTAATTTAAAATGTTCCGCCAAATATGGTTGTTGCCCAACATCAATAATTTGAAGTTCAAAACTATACTGAGCCTCTAATTCTTTTAAATACGCGCGTATTCGCTGTACCTGTTGGCGGGACTTTGGCCGTCCATCGACAAACAACAGCAGCTGGAGTGGGGCTTCAGAATAGATCGGCTGATCCTGGGAAACTTTCATGTAATCGTGTTTCAACACTGGTAACAACCTGGCAACGCTTTCTTTGAAACTAAGAGTATGGCTTGCGCCTCTCTCCGCAGTTCAGGAATTTAGGAGTGAAAAAAGAATAAACCCTTAACCATCAATATCAAAAGCCATTGAATTAGTTTCTCCAATCTGCAACGGAGGCCAGAGTATCACCCGTTACCCACTTTGCAGAAAGTAAAAGAAACTGACAGTTCTTGATAGTTGTTGTTTTCTTCCAATTTAATATCTATTTTAGATTTTCATCCTCCTATTCTGATCTGCATTTCTGAAATTAAAAAAATCTTGTTGGGACTTTTGGTCCCTTTTTCAGTAATTTCCACCCCTAGCTTCACCTCAGCTATGGAATCTAAGTCTCCATTTCCACTAAGTTAAAATTCGGCTTCAGCACAAGAAACCGATAGATTTTATACCATGGTAACGAGGCTAGTACAGCAGCAGATTTATTTAATTGCGCGACTTGAGTAAGCACTTAGCAACCCAGACCCCAACAAAATTAGAGCCGTTCGGGGGCAATTAACTATTAATACTTATTCTGTAGAAAGTTTTCTCAAACGTCAGTACCCAAATCCCAAAACTTTGTGTACTGCAAAAGGAGAGGTTTCTCAACAGTCTTCTTTACCTGTGCAGTTAACTGAGTCCCAATCACAAATTTACTGCTCTTTGTACACTTCTAACCAGGAATTATTGAAGTTATCCCCGATTATAGATCACTTATTGTCTCGACGAGGTTAGTTAGCCTTGGTTAGACCTCTACCTTTAGTTTCTGGACAACGAAATTGAGATCTGGTACTTTCCGTTGCACCAATTCAGCGTCCTGATCTTGGAAAAGTGGCCACACCTTTTATAAGTAGACAACTAAATATCACTTCATACTATGTAGCACCCATCCAACCAGCTATTGGTGTACAACAAGAGACTATTTTTACTCTCAAAACTGCTGATCAAATGTTGAAAGCAGCCCAACTAGCATTGTCCCAAAATACTAAATTTATCAATCCTCAAACAGACGCAGCCATACTTGATCGATTTGCTTACGACATTGATCCCTAAGAAAAACAAATCTATACTCAGTTTTCGGCATTGCCTTACACGGGAATTTTTCGAAAATACCTGATTCAACCTACCGTCATCAGCCTAATACTCTCCAAAATAGATTACTACTATTAGTAAGCGTTATCCTTTTCCTGTTGTGGGTGAGGTTAAAGGTGATTTAACTCCCAGTTAAGCACTAAAAATGATTGGTGATAAGTTTCAATTAAGCCATCGAGGAATAGACTATGGCTTCATGATAGATGTGGGTGAAAGATACCCTTAGAAAAATTGGAAGGTCGGTTACAAGGCGTTTCTGCAGCTACTGGAGATTTTTCCCGTAATTACCAGCCGCCAAAACAGTTAAAAGCCTTACAAATAGACAGACTGGAGATTTTTAACTGGTCAAGATCAGAACTGGTCACAAAATCCAATATTGTTGGCGGGTCTAAAATCTAGGTTCAATCATACCTAATATTAGTGGGGATTTAGTGCGAGCGCACCAATTCCAACTCCCAAAAATAATCTTAAATCCTCAACCCATTTCCGCACAAAATAGCTGTATTAAGCAGCAACTAGGACAAATGATACATACCATCATTGTCTTTCCCCTCGTGTGTAGCCGTCCAGATGGCAGCTACACCATTCTGTGGTGAGTCCTCAACCAATTACTAGCACCAGAAATTGAAGATTTAGAAAAAAAATATGTGCAGTAGGGGAGAAGAGGGACAGAGGGGCATGACAACTGATAACTGATAACTGAAATGCTAGGGTAGGAAATGAAACTAGATTTGTAATTTCCTGTGTTGTCTTCTAAACGTCCAGCTATCTTTCTGAGTATGGCTGTTTTACTATCTTCCTTAACAGCCTGTTCTAACAGTCCTGCATCCAAAAATTTGGAACAGTCTTTAGCAGCAGATCCCCTCCTGCAAAATAACCCTGCAGTTTTTGGACAAGCTAAGAATAAAGAAATCTCAACCACACCTACAGTTCAGTTACCTACAGATTTTCCTCAAGAAGTTCCTATATATCCCAATGCTACATTACAGGAAGTTAAACCTGCTAACAACTCAGAAAACTCAGAACCAAAAACTATAACTCGCTGGCAAAGTTCTGACCCCACCAATTTTATCACCAGCTTTTACCGAAGTCAGTTCCAAAACCAAAACTGGCAGATTTTACAACAACCAAAAGATGATATGCAAGGTATTTTTGAAGTAAAGCAAAATAATTTACTTTTAAAAGTAACAATTCGACCAAAATCAGTTACTAACGTGACACCCAACCAAGCTCAAACTGCAACTGAATTATTAATTGAATACTTACCTAATGAAATTGCCATAAATCAACCTACCATTAATCAACCTGATTTAAATCAAAATTCAAATCCAAACTCTAGTGAAATTGCCCAACCACCTAATCCACAGTTTATTGGACCTATCATACCCGATGCAAATGTAGTCCAACAACCAGTTATCCCAAAAAACACATCTGAACCTCAAGAATTTAGTGACCTAAATCAAGCACCACCAGAATGGCGAAAACAGATTCAAGATTTGGCAACATTGGGTGTATTGTCAATAGAACCAGACCAAACTCAACCCAACTCTAATTCTAGAAATAACCAATTCCAACCCAATAAAATCATTACCCGCAGAGAATATGCTCGTTGGCTAGTTGCTGCTAATAATACCATATATGCTAATAATCCTGGTAAACAAATTCGTCTAGCATCAGCAAATGATCAACCTGCTTTTAGAGATGTTTTACCTAAAGATCCTGATTTTCTCGCAGTTCAAGGATTAGCAGAAGCAGGATTAATTCCCAGTTCTTTGTCTGGAGATACGACAGCAGTTTTATTTCGTCCTGATGCACCCCTAACAAGAGAACAATTGTTATTGTGGAAAGTCCCATTAGATACTCGTCAAGCCTTACCTGCTGCTAACTTAGAAGCCGTCAAGCAAACCTGGGGTTTCCAAGATACAGAAAAAATTGACCCTAAAGCACTAAGAGCAATTTTGGCTGATTTCCAAGGTGCTCAACAATCAAATATTCGTCGGGTGTTTGGGTATACAACATTATTTCAACCCAAAAAAGCTGTAACTCGTGCTGAAGCTGGTGCGGCTTTGTCATATTTCGGTATTCAGAGTGAGGGAATTTCAGCAACCGAGGCTTTGAAATTAAAGGTGTAAAAACGAACTATACCAAGCGGTTCTAAACTTGTCCTCACGACTGCGAATTGCTGGATAAAAAATGTCAAACAGACTATTTTCGACTACAATTTTTTGATATCTACAGCTTGATGCGGCTTGGAATTTAATCATGTACCAATCGAAATAAGGCTAAACTTTTCCGTTAGCAGCTTAGGGACTGTTGGGGCTGGGGGGTTCGGTGTAACAGGAGTTATTAAACGTCAACAAAAGACTCTTAATTCAAAAAATCTGGTTCTTGCTGCACAATCATCTCGTACAACGGTTGAAAGCTAAACCAACCCAATTCATGAGAACCTACCTGAGAGTGGGTTAAGCTTGCATACTCTGGTTGGATAGGATCGGGTTTCCCTACAGCTTCAGGTAGTAATTGTGCTTGACAAGAACCCTCCATTGTAATGAACTACCAAGCTGCCTCATCAACTGTTTTCCCTACTGTGAGTAAGCCGTCGTTCTGGAGAATAATGGCTTTGTTTTTACCTAACGTTTGGGAAATACGTTCACCTTCTTTTGGGTCGAGAACGACACCTGTGTAGTCTGCAAATAGGCTGTGGTCTTCGTAGAAAGCGCAAGCATCTTGGGTAATGGGATCAAGGAGACGACCAAGGGTAGACCAACTTTTTCCGTAGCATAGAATGGGTATGGGCAGTAGCTATTACATCAGTACGGGCGGTATGAACTTGAGAATGAATAGCAAAAGCTGCCCGATTTACTGGGCTATCACCATAAATTACTTCACCATTCTGGTTAACTAAAATACTTCACCATTCTGGTTAACTAAAATCAGGTCGCTAACTCGAATTAAACCAACATGGACACCAAGGGCGTTAACCCAAAAGTGTTCTGGGTTTTCTGGATCGTGGGCAGTAATGTGACCACCAATACCTTCCTCAGAACCAAACCGGGAAAATAGACGGCATGCTGCTGCTAGACACTGCTGAAGATATAGCCGTTGTTCTGCAACAGAATTACAGGTTGGTATTTGGAGAATATTTTTCCTTGGTTGAGATATAACTTGTATATAATTCGTATGTTTAATGGAAAGTGGACTATACACAAGAGAATTATGAGTCAGGTGTACAAAAGGCTTTACACGCAGCTTTGAAACTAGATAGTGTACTTCATTTATTCTGATATCTGATGTAAGTGTATATATAACTTAAGATATTAATAGCACTGATACATCTCAAATCTACAATCATATAAATTCATATAAATGTGGAATTACGAACAGTTATTTAATAATATTGGAGAATTAGTAATGCACCATTCGCCTCGTGGTGTAGAAACAGAAATTAACGAATTTTTGTTTCTACGATTTACAGCCTTGGGGGTTCAGGTATAGTGTGATCGCGCCGATAATATTATCGCCAAAATCCCCGGAAAAACCAACAGACCGAGCACTCGCCTCTGGTGCTGCGCCCCTGGCAATCGCTATCACTGCCCACAAACATGAAATTGGTGCAATTGTGAAAAGCATCGGTGAAGCTGGTAAATTCGAAGTTTGCAAATTAGGTGATGGTTATCCTTGAATTTATGCAATAGATTAGCTAAAATAAAAGCCTACAAAAGTTTTGCCGATTTTGCCAAAATTAAACACACATAAGCGTTTCCTTTAAAAGGCAGTTTAGAATCTCAAACCCTTATACTGCATTTAATACGTTAGGAAACCTGGAAGGAATTTTCAAGACTTATTGTTTTTGCCAAGCCTCAAGGAAATTGGAGTTAATGCTTAAAGCATCATCAACTTACCCTCCTATTTTGGTGAGTGTATTATTTATGGTAAGGGAGTTGTTGATTTACTTGGGGATAAAGAAACGATTAGCAGTATTCTCAGCTTTGGTTCGCGCCACGTTTCCCATGAATCACCCCAGAAATTTCAGCATGGGATAGCTTTTAATTAATTCAAAGCCGTTTTCAACTTCTTTATAGGAATTGACTTTCACTTCTCTAAACCCTTCTTTGGGAAGAGTTGAATATCTAACTGTTAGTTCTTGATATAAATCGAAACTTCCTGTACCTTGATCCTGGAGATTAGGGTTAGCATGTTCCCTATTAATATCAAAAATAATTTCTCGAATAGGATATTGAGGGTTATTAATTATCTTCTGTTAAAAGTTTAAGGAGTTCTTCTGGCATTTCTTGACTCTTATCTAAAGTAAGATGTGCATTATTGCTCATTCCAATACAAGATTGAATTATCTTTTTAACTGTGCTAGATTCTCCTGTCCTAGTCATCCCAAAAGTAGCCCTTCTTTTCCCTGCAGAATCAGCAGCTTGAACATAAACTATCACATCTTCTTCTTGCTGTTGAAAACGACTACTATAACTATAGCTAACTTTACCTATTTTGATATCTCTAGAGCCTCCAGTACTTCCATTTTCCCTATAGTTAACAATTCCTTTTAAAATATCTGCTAAAGGTTGAACAACTGAGTAATTATTTACGCTATTAGAATTTTCTAAGTCTGCACAAAAACGAGTTTATCCATTTTCATCAATATAAAAATAACCTAAAATAAATTTAACGTTCTAAACCACTAAAGGAAAATTCATACCTGGTAACAGTATCTAACTGAGATCTCTTAGTTTCTCCTGTTTTAATATCATCTTTATAGTATTCAAGTATGCTACTAATTACTTCCTGATCCCTTGTTAATTTCCTTGCCTTGTTAATTTCCTTGATTGAATAACTCTGAGTCATATTGCTTCAATATCGTTTTATTTATCAAGTTTATTTTCATAAAAAGCTAATAAAAAGCAACCTTGAGGAATGGCTTTAGCTTTTTGTTTCTAAGCATCAGCTACCAAGATTCCTGCTTTTGTATAACTTAATCGAAATGGAGGACCAACAAATATACTAGTTTCCCAATCATCAGTACATTTATTGCGTTTAAAAAGATCAGTTTGTGTTAATTGCTGAATGATACTCATGTGAATAATCCTTTTATCACCACAGGATCAATCGCTTCACTTGAGCAGAAGTAAACCACTCCGATTCTTTTACCTTCGGCTTTTTCAGAGTTTCACACGCAATATCAAAGCTTATACCCACACACAGCCAATATACTATAGCTACCAGATCCACCAAATTAGACCTCAGTAATAAATACTGCTACCAGTTTCAGTATCACCAAGGTAGACACCTAACTGGTATTGTTAAATAACACAAATAATTAAAGCCGATGATGGGATTTGAACCCACGGCCTGCTGATTACGAATCAGCTGCTCTACCACTGAGCCACATCGGCATAGACCATTTAACATCATAGCATATTTTTACAAAAATGGTAGAACCAAATCCTAAAAATCGCCTCAACTCCAAGCAGTATGCTCAGCTGAAAGCTGAAATAACAGCCCCCTATCGTGGTTTGCGCCAATTTATATATGTTGGTCTAGGTGCTTCTGGTTTTATTGGTGCATTTGTATTTTCCTTTCAAATACTTGCTGGTAGGAACATCGACAGTGCTTTACCTAACTTTGCCCTGGAAGCGGGAATAGTTGGCCTGATGGTATTTCTTTATCGATGGGAACAAAAGCGGTAAAAAGGGTCTTAAAGGTTAAAAATTCCAACTTATCAAACTATGGTGGGTTATGCTGCCCTAACCCACCCTACTAAAACTCATGCAACAACCTCTGTTCCTAGGAGCTGGCTACTGAGCCGTTACCACATAAGGAGAAGGTGTTGGTTGCGCCCGTCCAATAGTAACAAGTGCTTGATAAACAAAAGCTGCAATTTCTGCTCTAGTAGCTTCACGATTGGGATCAAGCAATTTTACAGTGGGATAGTTAACCACTAATTGGCTGACTGTTGCAGCAGCAACAGATCCCATTGCATAATTAGGAATTTGAGCAGCATCTGTGTAAAAACTAAGAATACTGTCATTGTTGGCAGTAAGGTTTAAACCATTAGCTAGAGCAACTAAAGCCTGAACTCTAGGAATTTGTTGCTGTGGTTTAAAAGTACCATCAGGATACCCAGCCACAAATTGACTTTGGTAAGCTGATTGAATTGCTCCATAAGCCCAAAAATTGCTATTTACATCGTTAAATCGAATTGCTGTCCGTCTAGACGGTGGTGCCAAAGCTTTGGTGATAATGGTAGCAAATTGAGCGCGAGTTACAGGATCATTAGGCTTAAAAGTGCCATCAGGAAAACCCGCAATAATATTTTGGGAAGCCAAGGCTTCAATGTAGGCTTTTGCCCAATAACCTGTTGGTACATCCTGAAAACTGGTAGAACCTATAGTACCTCCACCGGTAGGAGGGTTAACAGTTGCAGCCAGAAAATCTACTGCGCCAAAAATCCGCTTTTGATCAAAATCGTTGCCAATAGCAACAATCCTGTTAACCTTAGTAGAATTATTCAAGTCATAACGAGTGTTATTACGGATGAGATTACTACCAGGATCGTCATTAGTACCAAGATTGGGTAGAGCGTCAATAGTTGCGACAATACCATCGCGCCTATTATTCTGAATGACATTCTTACGCAAAATAGGTTTAGCATATTCGGATATAAATATACCGTCTTGGTTTTGAAGAATTTGGTTTCCTTCTACCAAGGGTGTCGAACTACCACCAATAGCCAAACCAAAACCAGTATCTTCAAATGAGTTGTTGCGTATCTCACCTTGAGCATATTTAGTTATTGAAATCCCATTACCCCGGTTTTTGATAAAAAGGTTGTTTTCAATTTTGGGATTACCTGTACCTGTAACGAAAACACCGTCTCTGATGCTGTCAGTAAAAGTATTATTTTTGATAGTTGGACTACTTGACTCTACCCAAACAGCCGTACCTCGTTGATTAGGGTTGGTAACAGTAATACCAGCAATAGTAGTATTTTCCGCTAGGATGGTAATATCTTGTCTAGCAAAGGTACGACTGGTGTAATGACCACCACCGATGATGACTGTTCCTTGACCTTTGATAGATTCATTACCGACAAGTATCACTCCTAGTTTAAGCAGTAAGGGAAAAGTTTCCCCAGTATCCTTGGTATAGGTACCAGGAGCAAGTTTAATCACTGTATTTGATTTGGCCTGCGAAAGAGCGAAGGTAATAGTTTTATAGGGTGCTTCTGGGGTAATACCAGCACTAGAACTATCTTGACCGATCACAGGATTAACATAAATCACTGTTGCACTTACTGGAATTTGTGCAATCACAGTAGGAGGAGAACCAGCATTTACTTGACTGGTTAATAGCATGGAACTACTAGCAATTACCAACAAAGCGGTTAAACTAGCGCCTAAAGATAAAGTAGAGATGTGAAAACCGCTATATTTCATTTTATTTTTGCAATGTACTTGATGACGTTACTCTCAACACCATTTGAGAGAACAGCGTTTAATTGTAAAATCAGCAGATCACAAAGTTATTTGTTGAGGCTGGTACTGGGGTGTGATGTATTGGAAAAAATAAGGATTGATAAAAGGTTTTTCTTTTCTTTCCCCCTTTCCGCAACCACTAAAAAGTATTGTATCCCGATGTCCACCAAGAACTTTTTGATCTACAGAAAATCTATGCAAAACTATACTGGATGATCAACACTTATTCAGCGAAAATTTTCATTAAAGAACAATACGTTTCAGTTAACTTGAGCCACAATGTTTAGCATGTGGGGGTGAGTTGAACTGTATTCAATAAAAAAACGGTAATTGTATGGTTATGGTGGCATTTTATCACGGATTTGGCCTGTAGATGTCTGAGAAATGATTTCCCATGCATTCCGCCGCCAATTGTCTACCAATTAACAACGCTCCAAAGGTTTACTGAGTTATTAATAAGCTAAAGTTTCTAATGTTTCTCGTAAATACCGTTGTACTTGCTGTTCTAAGTGCAACCCTTGTAACTGAGTATTACACTCTAGTTGCCAGCTTTGAAAACCGGAACTAGCAGAAATGGCATACTTAAGGTTTTGCCAAATTCCATTATCACGAGAAAGTTGGCCTGGGCTAGAAGCTGAAATTTGAGCCATAGTTCCTCATTCCTCATTTTTAACTTCCAGGGTCAAGCAATTTTAGATTTTGGATTTTGGATTTTGGATTGATGATTTGTTTAATCTCCAAGGGATAAGACATAAACCAAACAAGCTAAATCTAACATTTTTCAAATGGGGCAGGTTGGAATCCACCCTTAGTTGTCAATTTCTGAAATCTTAGTTAATCTCTTCTAAAGAGAACGCTTATATAAGAGTAAATTGTGTATTAACTTGATCACTCAAATGAGGAATATACTCACAGCAATCTATCAAAACAACTAATTTTGTTAATTAAACGGAAGTTTTTGAACTACTGATTTAATGCCTTTTTATGTTCAAGCAGCAGATTTTTACCTATTATCTACCACTTTAGCTGATATACTAAAAACAGTTTAAAAGTGTGATTCTGAAGGTTCGCGGAGCATCTCTGAAAGACAAAGTGAAGTATCTCCGAGATACTACCCTGCACTAGATTACCCATAGCTTACGCCACACTGCGCTATCAGTATGACATAAGTCCAAGTCTCACCCTTTTGCAGTATATGTTTCTGGCGAGTTATGAGTGCTGAGATTTCTTTCTTTGAAAGTTGAATGAACTAAATATTATATTATGTCAATTCAACACTCATAAATGTACTCAGCACTCAACAGCCGGTACTCAAGACTACTTAGTTAACGTAAGAGTACGGCGTTTAGTTACCATTTGGTAGGATTCGATGATGTCACCTTCAGCCCAGTCATGGAACTTATCAATACCAATACCACATTCATAACCAGAATTGACTTCGCGGACATCTTCTTTCATCCGTTTGAGGGAATCAAGAACACCTTCGTGGACCACTTTATTACCACGACGTACACGCACTTTGCAGTTGCGAAGCAGTTTGCCTGATTGTACATAACAACCAGCTACTGCACCACGACCAACAGGGAAGACAGCACGTACTTCTGTTTGTCCTAGAGGTTCTTCTACCAACTCGGGTTCTAATAGACCTTCCAAAGCTCCTTGGATATCTTCTAGGAGTTTGTAGATGATGTTGTATTCACGCACGTCTACACCTGCTTCATCAGCAGCTTGTCTGGCACCACTAGCGTAGGTGGTGTTGAAGCCAATAATGACGGCGTTACTAGCGGCAGCTAAGTCTATATCTGTTTCTGTGATTTCTCCAGCAGTAGCCAACAACATCCGAATTTGTACTTCGTTTTGAGGGATTTGCTTCAGAGAGCTGATAATGGCTTCTACAGAACCTTGGACATCTCCTTTCAAGATCAAGTTGAGTTCTTTCAATTCGCCTTCTTGTGCTTGAGCTGATAGGGTTGTCAGTGTGACTCTTCCTTGTAACAGGCGGGATTGGCGTTGCTTGTCGGCGCGATCACTTGCGAGGGAGCGAGCTTCTTTTTCGTTCGCGAACACCTCGAAGTCATCACCTGCTGCAGGTACATCACTTAAACCTAATACCTCAACAGCAAAGGATGGGCTTGCAGCTTCTACACGCTTACCTCTATCATCTACCATTGCCCGGACTTTACCAAATGCCGAGCCAGCTACTAACATATCTCCAACATGGAGAGTCCCATTTTGAATCAGCAGGGTAGCAACTGCACCCTTAGCTTTATCCAAATGGGCTTCAATAACTGTTCCCTTGGCGACGCGATTTGGATTGGCAGATAGTTCTCCTACTTCTGCTACAAGAAGAACCATTTCTAGGAGTGTATCTAGGTTTTCTCCCTTGATGGCACTCACAGGAACCATGATGGTTTCACCACCCCAATCTTCTGCGGTTAAACCATAATTGGTTAGTTCTTGTTTAACGCGCTCTGGTTGTGCGCCTTCTTTGTCAATCTTGTTAATAGCGACAACAATTGGCACACCTGCGGCTTGAGCATGGCTGATAGCTTCCACTGTTTGCGGACGCACTCCGTCATCTGCGGCAACTACCAAAATAGCAATGTCTGTCACCCTTGCGCCTCTAGCTCGCATCGCTGTGAAGGCTTCGTGACCGGGGGTATCTAGGAAAACAATCTGTTGTTGTTTGCCCTCATGTTCTAGATCCACATGGTATGCACCAATGTGTTGGGTAATACCACCAGCTTCACCAGCCGCTACTTTAGTTTTGCGAATTGAGTCGAGCAGAGTAGTTTTACCGTGGTCTACGTGACCCATAATTGTCACGACTGGTGGACGACGAATCAGGTGTTCGAGATCCGCGATGTCAATCATTTCTGTGACTTTGCGGGCTTCTGCTTCTGGTTCTGCCGTTTCAACTTCTACTTCTAATTCTTTAGCTACTAAGGTAATGGTCGGAATATCCAGGTTTTGGGTAATACTTACCGCCATGCCTTTCATAAACAGGATTTTGACAATCTCTGTATCGGCCATCACTAAGCCTTCAGCCAACTCCTGTACTGTCAAGGGTCCTGTGACGATCAGTTTTTCTGGACGCTCACGCTTGACTTCTACTTCTTGTTGACGACGGTTTTGGTCACGGTATGAACCCGATTTTTTATTTTTAGTAGTTGGTGCGTACGCAGCTAGGGTTGGTTGCTGTGGAGATCTAGTCGCCTTGGGTTTAGAAGGACGAGCAATAGAAAGGCTTACTTGGACGGTGGCAGGAATTTCCAACCCATCTTCATCAAGCAAGTCGTCTTCTTCAAAATCATCATCTAGGATGGGTTTAGCTCGTTTACCTTTTGGTCCAACCTTTGCCTTTTCTTTAATCTCGTCAATTATTTCGTCTTCTTGCCATTTTTTCCCACCTTTGGCTATTCGAGGCGGCAATGGGCGTTTTAAATCAAGGAGATCAGGTGTGATTGGTGTATCATCTAATCCCTCTTTTTTTGCCCCTACTCCTGCCATCTGTCTTGGTGGGGTAGCAACTGGACCAGCTGGAGGTTCACTATGGCGAGATGGTCTGGGGCGTTGTACATCTATAGATGATGTTCCTAGAGCAGATGGTCTGTTTCCTCTTGGTTCTGGTCTGGTGGGAGATGATGGAGTTGAACGCGCTCTTTGCTCTGTGCTTGGTTTGCCTACTTTTGGTTTACCTTGTTCACGTTCTTCATCTCCACGCTTTAGACGCTCGCGTTTGAGGATGGGTTTTACTGCCTGAGATAGCTGTTCACTTACAGGCTCTGTTTCCTCTGCTGGTCTTGAGGGTGGATCTACCAGTTGTGGTTTTGGAGTTTTTTCCGGTTTTGGCCTGGGAGAAACTGTTTTTTCTGGTTTTTCCGCTGCTATTTTTTCAGATCCTGGAGGATTTGGATTTGTGGTCTTATCCGTTTCCGCAATCTTGGGTTTCTGCGGGGTCTCCGATTGATTCCGGGGTACAGGTCGAGTTGGTGCCGTCGGCTTCATGGGTGAGACTTGTGTAGCGAAAGGCCTTGGAGGAGAGGGAGAATTAACTAAGGCTCCGTCTTGTAAGCTATCGGACGAAGGAACTTGGTTATTGGTAGTAATTGAATCGCTATCAGGGCGTGAGGTAGTGTTTCTCAATATTTTGGGTTTGCGAATTTCCAAAATTTGTTGTTTATGGGTTACAGCAGGTCGGTTACGTCCGCCAGTTTGAAGTGAATTTGGTTTATGGTTATTTGTACCTAATTCCTTTTTGGGCGTGACACTGGTAGCTGCGAGTTTCTGCGCAGCTGTACGAATTTGTTCAGCATCAGATTCTGATATGGTGCTGCTATGGCTTTTGACCGCAATGTTGAGCTGGTCGCAAATTGCTAATAGCTCTTTGTTATCCAAATTCAATTCCTTTGATAATTCGTAGATTCTAACTTTTCCGTTGTTCATCCACTCTTTCCCCTTAAATTTACAGTTTTAGCGGATGGTTGCCTGGTTTGCGACATCTCCATCCTTTGATCACTGTTTTTTAGGTTACCCTTGGTGATGTTGCCGATGCCTCCAATTAGGAAAGAGAGATGTTTCGGTTTAATGCTGGCATCTCCATCGGAAATGATGGTTGACTGGCTACCAGAAAAATTTTTGATTTAAAAAATTTTTCTGGTTAGCCTTGACGCCGAACTGGGCTTGAGCGCTACCAGGTTACCATGCTTAAGTTTTTTGTTTTGCCGATTCTGAGTCTTCCACAACACAATCGAGTAAAACTTGTTGGGAGTATTGTTTTATAGTCCCTCTCTATTTTGGAGAGTCGCTTTACTTCTACACCCATTTACTATTTTGGCACTAACCCCAACGATACCAGAGGTTGTGATGAGAGCGCCAGTTATGAGGCTTTCATCACAATCTTTTTAGAAATTACCGTTTTGGAGTTTTTCCAATTAAATCTGATTTTCTTGGGTATTGCTTACGGTTAGGCGCTGCCACAATGTTTGATACACTGTTTCAGACACTGCTCCATGTAGCGACCGCCCTAATCTATTTTTTTTCTGCGCCGCTTGTAGGCAGCTAGTTTGTGGACAAATATAGGCTGAACGCCCCATGCCCTCATCTAATTGTACCTTTCCAGATGGAAAGAGGCGGACTATCCGCCAAAACTCTTCTCTTAGTCCTACTCGGCGACAACTAATGCAACGCCGATAATTCGGTTTCATCGGGTTTTTAGTCAGTCAGGTCAGCAATTCGTACTCTACTAAAAATTTAGTTTTTGTTAGTTTTTCTTTATTGTGGCACCTGCTAAATGTTTTTTAATTTACATTTAAGGCTCGACAGTGAACAGATAAGGCCTAGCAAAAGCTGTTTAGCATTAATCTTCGTCACCAGTGCCAAATCTATCATGCTCTAATTCTTCTTGATTTTCATACTCTAGTTCCTCCATCTCATTTTCATCATCTTCCGGTTGATATTTTGCCCTGACAGCCACAAATTTAGTATCTTCTGCGCCATGGTCATATTTAGCTTTATCTTTAATGTCTATTTTCCAACCTGTCAATCTAGCAGCTAATCGAACATTCTGCCCTTCTTTCCCAATAGCTAAACTGAGTTGATCTTCAGCTACCAGTACGTGCGTTTGCCGACTTTCTGGGTCCATCAGCCGCACTTCATCCACTCGTGCTGGACTTAGAGCATTAGCAATATAAGTTGCTGGATCTGGAGACCAGCGAATTACATCTATTTTCTCACCCCTTAACTCATTGACTACTACTTGAATTCGAGATCCTCTAGCACCAATACAAGCCCCAACTGGGTCTACATCACGATCGAGGGTATCTACTGCTATTTTAGTCCTTGGACCTACGTAACGGGAAGGCGGATTAGCTTCTCGTGCTACTGCGACTATTCGCACGACTTCATCTTCTATTTCTGGAACTTCGTTGGCGAATAAATAAACTACCAATCCAGCATCAGCACGAGAAACTAGTAATTGCGGTCCACGCTGCTGACCTTGGGATACCTTTTTTAGGTATACCTTAAACGTGGCGTTGGCTCGATAATTATCGTTAGGTAACTGTTCTCGTTTGGGTAATTCAGCTTCTACTTCTGGTTGACCAAAACCACTGGTGACTGCCAATATTACAGACTGCCTTTCAAATCTTAAAACTCTGGCTTGTAAAACGGTGCTTTCTAAATCTTGGAATTCTTCTTGCACCATTTGGCGCTGTTGATCCCGCAATTTTTGCGCTAATACCTGTTTAGTTTGCATTGCTGCCATGCGCCCAAATTCACCTTGATCTGGGGTGACATCTAGCACCACTGAATCCCCTGATTGGGCTTCTGGTGCTACTTGTTGTACTTCTTCGAGAGAGATTTGATGGTCGGAGTTATTGACTTGTTCAACAATTGTTTTGGTAGAAAGAACTCGAAAGCCTTCTCCGTCAATATCCAGTTCTACTTCAAAATTATCAAAATAATCTTCATCAAATTGTTTGCGTTCTAAATTTTGGGCGCGGCGATAACGTTCGTAACCTTTAAGTAATGCTTCTCTAATAGATGATTGCACTGCCAAACGAGGTAAATTTCGCTCGCGGCTAATACTTTCAATTAATTCTTTTAACCCAGGTAAAGTAACCATTGACATAAGCATATTCTCCTTAACTTTTATGTCAGCAACCGCTATAATTTTAGATTTTAAATTGAGAATTTTAGATTCTTATCTAAAATTCTCAATTTAAAATCTAAAATCTCTGGTCTAAAATTAGTTAGCGGCGCTCATCCAGCTGGACCCTAGTAACTAGGAGTCGGGGAATTTCAACTACACGACCTTTTTGGTTTAAGTAAATTTTTGTTTCACCCCGACGAATCAACTGACCTGTCCACTCTTGCTGTCCGTCGTAGGGTTGAGAAGTGGAGATAACTACAGGAAATCCTTTAAAGGAAATAAACTCCCTGTCTGTTATCAGTTGTCGCGAAATCCCAGGACTGGATACTTCCAATACATAAGCATCTGGAATTATCTCTGCCGCATCTAAGGAGGCTTCTAATACACGGCTCATCCGTTCGCAATCATCCAGACTGGTATCCTGTTGGGTATTACGGATATCTACCCGCAAAACTGGCGGACGTTGGTTCGTATGCAAAACTATACCAACAACTTCTAGTCCCAGTTGTTCTGCTACTGGTGTCGCTAGGTCAATAATTTGTGGAACTAAAGGATGAGTCATGCGAGAATTCAATAAAAAAAGTGGGTATCTACCCACTTCCTGCGATAGGGATATCTTCCAAGAAGTCTTGTGACGAACCGTCGTCGGTTGGCCCCTAACATGAGTGTAGCGTATTTTTTTGGTTAGTCATTAGTCATTAGTCATTGAGCATCAGGAAAATTAGTTCCCTATCTCCCCCATTTCTGTCATCTCCTTCATCTTCCCCAGTCCCCTCTAGCTGTCCCGGATTTCTGGGAAAGTGCTTCTATTGACTATTCTTGGAACAGATGCTTGGTATCGCATTTGTCTATTTTGTTCAATAACTTGCTCAATATCCTCTTTAGATAGACGTTGAATGTAGTTAATTTTGACTCCCTCTAAAAAGTCGTTGAGTAAATTTTGAATTTCTGCAATTACCTGTTTTTGCTGGATCTCCGAACCTAGAACAGTCGTAAATTTCTCAACTAGGTGATTGCTAAGTTCGGCAGCGACGGGATCTTGAATGGCGCTAACCAATGTAAAATACAGGTTAGTGGTAATTTGATTTGATAGTTGCTCACTGAGTTGGGTTTGTGCTTTTGCTACTCCTGGCAACATTAGCAGGTTTCGATAAACAGGAATTTGCTGAAAAGCGGTGTCAATATTGTGGCGTAAAATAGCATTGATTTCTGGCTGGATTTTAGGCAGGACTTGATTAACAATAGTTTGTACCAATAGTCCTGCAATTGCTTCGACTTCATTTATATTATTAATATCTATGTCACTACGCTCTTTTTCTGGTTGTAATAGCCACTGCGTTATATCACCTAGTTGGATCCAACCTTGCATCTAGTTAATTACCCGCACCACAACTATTCCTGTGATTTCTTCGGCAAAGTTGGCTACTATTCCTTGATGTATTTGCCTTCTGATTAAATGTAAACTGATCAACTGTGCTTGATCTAACCGCACCATGACTGGTAAAATTCTGAGCCAACGCCAAAAAGGAATTAGTAAAAATAGGTCATACCAACGCCACAGAATTGCTTCTAACCAACTTAAAGGGCTATTTTGCCGTTTTATATAGAAAGTGCGTCCCAGTAATTCCAAGCCAAATATGACTACAAATGGTAGATCAATTAGCCAGAAATTATCCAGTAATTCCCCATTTTACCCTATTTTTCCATAATAGTTCGTTGCGCTCGCAGGACGAATTTTCTGGGTGAAAAAATTAATTTCTTGAATCCAGCCACGTTTAGATAAATATTCTCGACTCCAAAAAGTAAGAAAAGCATTTTTTGCAGATTTTTGGCCAATGTGTTCCCGCATAGGATTTTTGATTTTTTCCAGAGACCCACTCTTACCCACACCAGCAAAGGGGTTAGTTTCAATCATTTCAGTACTGAGACGACCGATTTCTTCTAACTTGATTTGTACTTGAGGAGATTTTAACCCTATTTGACTGACCTGTTCTTCTAATGCAGCTACTGTTTGTAGATAACTATTCGTATCTCGATGGGGTTCAATACCTTTAATTGGATCATAAATCTGAGTCATTTGGGAAACTTTTCGGAAGTAGAAATCCCGCCATGGCAAGTAACTTAAATCGAAGAAAACTAAACCTAAGTTAACAGTGGTAGTAATCGCTATTAACTTTTCAAACCATAGCTTGTGGTGCTTACGGGATTTGAGGTTACTCATTATTAGTGACTTAATATACAGGAATAAGATATTTCCTATCTTTAATATCAAGCATGGGTAGATAATCACTCCTGGTAATAAAAAATAAGACTATGGGCAGATGCAAAAAAAGAAAATATCCATCAATAATGTTACTTATTAATCAATTAATGAAATTAAGAGGCTATTGATAAAGTAAATGTAAAGGGGAGTAGAAAAGGAATGTTGGAAGGATAGGATACATAAGATGTAGTGTATTTACATAGCTACTGATGGCACGAAAGTCTTACCCCACACACTTAACTGATATGGAGTGGGAAATCCTGGCCCCATTG
>ERZ1034411.138-NODE-138-length-20741-cov-23.993474_pt1 | contig 20741 bp, 25 predicted proteins | sample MGYA00520583_ERZ1034411 | MGnify/ENA primary metagenome ERZ1034411 (study PRJEB33736, sample SAMEA104288481) | Azolla microphylla | place: Ecuador | collected 1982 | study: EMG produced TPA metagenomics assembly of the PRJEB19522 data set (Is there foul play in...
AATTACCAATTACCAATTACCAATTACCAATTACCAATTACCAATTACCAATTACTATTTTAAATTTTCAATGTTGAAATTTCTGACTAAATTAGACTACTTGCTGAAAGAAACTTTCCTGGGGTTGTTGCGGGGAGGGTGGATGAATTGGGCTGCTGTCAGTACGGTGACGGTGTTATTATTTTTGGTTGGATTAAGTCTGCAAACTTCTTGGCAAGTAGAAGGACTCCTCAAGCAGTTCGGTAGTCAGTTGCAATTATCTGTTTATCTGGAATCGGGTATTCAAGCTGTCAATATTGAACCATTGGTAGCAAATATGCCGGAAGTAGCTTCTGTTGAAGTAATTACTAAAGAACAAGCTTGGACAAAGTTGGTTAAAGAACTGGGTTTGACTGATATTGAAGGTGCTAACCAACAACTAGGGGGTAATCCTCTGGTGGATGAGATGAAGGTAAAAGCCTTGAATCCGCAAGTTGTGCCTAATTTAGCGACGCGGTTAGCTAAATTGGAAGGTGTGGATGTGGTGCAGTATATCGATGAAGCGGTAAAACGTATTGCTCAGTTGCATAGGGGTTTAAGTTGGGTTACTTTAACCATTACCATTATTTTGACTTCAACTGCGATCGCAGTGACAACGACAACTATTCGCTTGATTGTCATGGCACGTCGTCGGGAAATTGAAATTATGCAACTGGTGGGAGCAACTTCTGCTTGGATTTACCTACCATTTATTTTACAAGGAATTTCCTTTGGTTTGGTTGGTGCTGCGATCTCTTGGAGTTTCATTTCTCTAACTCAACAATTCCTTAACCGCTTACTAGCTAACCAACCCGATTTTATCCAATTTATCAGCAAGGGTTTACAACTCACTGCCTACCAAACTTTATTGCTGCCTCTAATTCTCTTAGGATTCGGTGCAGTAGTAGGATTAATGGGTAGCTTATTCGCTGTTCGTAAATTCGCTAGGTAATTCGTAATTCGTAATTGTTTCCTCTACACCCCTAAACCCTTAATCTTCTAGAGAATAGGGATGCTGTAAAGCCTGTTGGAGTAATTTTTCATATTCTTGATTACTGACGGGATAAGCACCAAATCTAGCTAGATGGGGATTCATCATTTGTGCATCAAACAGTATAAATTTTTTTTGACGCAGCCTTTCTACTAGTTTTACCATCGCCACCTTAGAACCTTCAGGAATGTTGTAAAACATTGATTCACCAATAAAAGCACCACCAATGACAATTCCTAAAATTCCCCCTGCAAGTTTATTACCTTGCCAAGTTTCAAAACTATAAGCATAACCAGTCTGGTAAAGTAACCAGTAAATCTTTTTTAATTCCGGGGAAATCCAAGTTGTTTCACGGTTAGCACACCCAGCAACCACACCGAAGAAATCACGGTTAATTGCTACTGTAAATTTTTCTTGGTTGAGGACACGCTGGAGGGACTTGGGGTAGCGAAATCTATCATCTAAGGGAATTAAAGTATGTTCTTTACTTCCATACCATCCCAGGCGAGCGCTCTCATCAGCCATGAGAAAATAACCTTGTGCATAACCTCGAATAATAGCGGCGACATCATATTGCATAGTTTAGAAAATCATGAAAAAACCCCCAAAGTAACACATTTGGCTGTTATCGGCCTTCCTGCGTCCTTCTGAATACCAAGTTGAAAAATGATTGTGATAGATGGAAAGACCAAAGGCTTGTGCAGCAAGACTTTTACAATCCAAAATCCAAAATCCAAAATTCAAAATGGTATGAGATTACCCTTGGTAAACAAAATCTATTTAATATATACAAACATGACTCAGCCAATTCCACCGATTACTCTACCTCCCTCTGAAAATCCTCTGTTAGAAGGTGAATGGTTGCAAAAACGCCTACTACTGTGGCTGGATACAGAATTTATTCCCGAAATAGTGAATCAAAAAATTGCTCAACGTGCAGCGCAGATTTTTATGCGACAGAGGATGGAAGGAGAAAATGACTTAGGATCTTTGGTAATTGCCATTGTCATAGAGATGCAAGCATTTGATTTTTCTAAAAGTTTTTATGGAGAGTTTGCGATCGCCAACGCCGTTAGCGATCTACTCTTAGAAAGCCTGGGAATTGATCGGTGTTGTGGTCAATAATACTTTTCAGTGATCAGTTATCAGTCATCAGTTATCAGCCTATTTACTGATTACTGTTCACTGATTACTGTTCACTGATTACCAGCTAGACTTAACAACGCCAGGTAATAAACCTTGGTGCGCCCATTCCCGGAGAACGTTCCGAGATAGTCCAAAGTCACGGTATACACCTCTAGGACGACCAGTTAACCAGCAACGGTTTTGCTTACGAGTAGGCGCACTGTTGCGGGGTAGTTGTTGAATTTTGCGGTGGATTTCCAGCTTATCCAGGGGAGATTCTGCTTGTCTGAAATCTTCTAACAGGGCTTCCCGCTTTGCAGCATACTTTTCCACCAACTTAGCGCGTTTCTTCTCGCGCTCAATCATGCTCTTCTTTGCCATAAAATCCCTAATGTACTAAAAGGCAGGGTTTTCTATTGTACTATGGCTAGTGGTCATTAGTCATTAGTGATTAGTTTTTATATTCATCTATGACGATGAATTTTCATCAAAACTCCTGGGTCTGAAACCCCGTCCTTCTAGGACGGCTTGATAGTAAAATGGGTGTAGCCACAGAGACCTTAAAGGTGGGTAAGACTCCCGGTGGTGGGACGTGCGGTTAAATGACGGCCTTACTCTTTGCCTCTTTGTATCTCTGAGTGAAACAACTTCATATTACACAAATCAGCCAATTTACAAACATCACAACCTGGAGAACGGGCTTTACATACAGCCCGACCATGATAAATTAAACGAATAGACCAATTTTCCCAATCTGCTTGGGGTAACAATTTCATTAAATCTTTTTCAATACCAATCGGTTCTGTATTTTTCGTTAACCCCAAACGCTGACTCAATCGCTTAACGTGAGTATCTACAGTCACACCTGCATTAATACCATAAGCATGAGCTAAAACCACATTTGCAGTTTTTCTAGCAACTCCTGGAACTTTTAATAATTCTGGCATTTCATTAGGAACAACGGAATTAAAATCAGTCACAATCATCCGACAAGCGGCTTTGATGTTCTTAGCTTTATTGTGATAAAAACCTGTAGAACGAACTAATTCTTCTAATTCTAATATATCCGCATTTGCTAAACCTTCCGCATCAGGAAAACGCCTAAATAAAGCTGGTGTCACCTTATTTACACGCTCATCTGTACATTGAGCAGAAAGAATTGTCGCCACTAATAATTGTACAGGAGTTGAATAATTTAAAGAACAAGTTGCATCAGGATAAAGATGGTGGAGACGGGAAAGGATTTCTAAAGCCCGTTGTTTTTTAGTTAATAATTTACGAGTCAATCAATTTTTGATGTTGAAATTCAGTATTTGGGATTTATTTACTAACAATATTTTTAGATTGAGGATTTCGATTTTTTTCATGTTCAATCTAAAATGGAAAATCTAAAATTCAACTGTAAGGACTCAGTAGTCAGAAGTCATAATGTTTGAGAAATTGGTTAACTATCAAACAGGTATTTTTGGCGTTAGCCTGAAAAAGCTGACTGCTGATGGTTGTGCCTCTTTCAGAGGAACTATGTCTACGACACACTACGTGAATGTTAACGCGTAGCGTGCTGTTAGGCATTAGCTGAATACTTACATTCGATTATAGTTAAGAGCAAAGGTAGTTAGGATATCAATAAAAGACTTTTCACTTTTTCACCTGTCACCTGTCACCTGCTCTAAACTTACTGCAACAGATGTTGTACCCATTCTAATTGAGTAGTTTCTTTGACAATCAAGAAAGTACCTAATCCTAAGAGTAGCACTAAACCAGTTTGCATTACACCTTCTTGAATTTTTGCTGGTAAGGGCTTACCAAGTAAACCTTCAATGAGGAGAAAAGCCAGTTGTCCACCATCCAAAGCAGGAAGAGGTAAAATATTTATAATCGCCAAGTTAATACTGATAATTGCCGCAAAGGACAACAAATTAGCACTATTATCAGCAGCTAGTTTAGCCCCTATTTTGACAATATTAACTGGTCCAGAAACCTGACTAGCTGTTGCTTGAAAGTTAGTTACTAGCTGTCCAAATCCTTTGATCGTTCCAACAACTAATTGTTGAAATCTGTTAGCGGCAACGGTGAAAATTTCCACAGGATTGTGGGTATGACGATAAACTGCTCCACCATTAGGTCCCAGTTCAATCCCGACCAAACCTTTACCATCAGCACCCTGTTTAGGAGTTAATTTCAAGGGTATTGCTTGGTTTTGGCGTTGAATTTTCAGGTCAATTTGCTGATTGGGATGAGTTTGAATTTCTTTAGTCAGTAACAAAGTAGAACTGTTTCCAGCAACGAGTTCGTGATCATTGACACTCAGGATAATATCACCTTCTCGAATACCTGCTTGGTAAGCGATAGATTGTTCGTTAACAGGTTTGACAATTACACCTTGTTGATATTTAAATTCTTGCGGAATACCAACGATACCTAATTGTAGAACTAACACCAAATAGGCAAATATTAAGTTAGCTATCACTCCGGCGCTAATGACGATCACTCGATCTAAAATAGGACGATTCCGCAGCAGATTGGGGTCGTTGGGGGGAATGTTGCTCTCTGGATCGTCATCGGGAAAGCCAACAAAGCCACCCAAAGGGAAAGCACGGATGGTATATTCTGTTTGTGATCCTTGGTACTTCAACAGGATTGGACCAAAACCCAAGGAAAAGCGGTTAGCGTAAATGCCTTGGGAACGTGCTGCTATAAAATGTCCTAACTCGTGTACCAATATCAAAGTAGCCAAGACTGTGATCGCTGCTAAAACTGACATAGAGCAATTTAATCAAAATATTTAGGATATATATTCTTATTGTAGTTTGGGAAAGGACGTAGAAACGAAATCTGCTGTTGTTTGTCGCAACCAAGTACGAAAACAGCCAATGGATTTTCGCCAATTTCCAGACTTTAAGCCAAAAAATGAGGGGTCTGTGAGTTTATAAGCAAGCTTGCAAAAGTAGGGTAAACATCACAGGTAATGTCAATACCGTCACGCACTTGTTGACACTCTCCTAGCTAAAGGCAAGGAGATTCTTGGTTCAACTAGTCCACTTAAACTAGATACCGTAAGGGGTCTAGCCCAGAGGTGGTTCTCTCCCCAAGCGTTAACTTTTGGTCTGCCTGACCATAGTTGCATTGCTGCAAATTTTGTTTGAGTTAAATACTGCTCGTCTAGTACCTGTAAATCTTTTACCTACTTCCAGGTGATAGTAAAAACCCCATAGATTTAGTTGTCAAGGTTCAGCATATACTTATTAGATAGCAAACGGGTGTTTATACAGGTTGATTACCCTTGCCTGTGTAATTCCACCATAACACAAACTCACTGAGGGCTAAAGCCCAAAACTTAACGTCAAGGGTTTTCAGCCTTTTCTCTTATAAAATAGCGATCACTAAAAGTAGTTTCCAATTGACTCAAAACCCTTCTACCTGCGACAGCTACCCAAGGAATACCATCATATTGTGGAATAACAGGTATTACTAAACCTTGGGGTTTTAAAGTTCTTCCTAAAGATTTTTGTCATAATTCCGGTTCTTCTAATTTTTGTTTTGGAGTATCTGGTTCTTGCTTACGCCAAAAATGGGGATAGTCAATGGGAATACTAATAACAATTTTCTCTGTTTGTAAACTTTCCAATGTTGAATATTCTTGAGTTAATTCTTCCTGCTCTTCCTTGAAAATTGTATATAGTTACAGTGCTGGAAGTTTGAGTTTAGGTGGGAATTTACTTTTTTTATCTTTGTAAATAGTTATTGCTATAAAAGAAATTTTCTAATCCTCCCAAGTTGTATATTATTTTTCTTCAAAAACCTCCTCCCAGTTTAAAGAAACAATTTCTGTTTTATTACCCATTTCATCTCTAGCATCCTGTTTCGCAGATGCAAAATAAAATATTTATCCGACCCAAATTGACTCTCAAAACTCTCTATTAAGACTTGGTATTTCCTCTTAACTATCTGCAATTTATCGCCTGGCTAAACGAATAGAAATCACCCAACTAGCACTAGGTTTTTCAGGTTGAGATTTCCACTTAATTATATGTAGCATCAATCGAGTTAATTCACTAGTCACTGCCCTTTTTTCTCATCTCCCTATTGACTCTGCTAAACTCTCCAAAATGTGATCAAATTCTCTCATTGTTCCCTCCTGTAGCAAGTGCTTTGCCTTGACCACAGCTTAAGTATGGTGATTGAAATACCAGTTCATTCCATGCTAATGTCATGATTTATTACCTCTCTAGTATTCAGTAAACCTGTAGTCTGTAATTCTTGTTCATGATAAGTGATAGTAATTGGCAAACAGTACTAATTTTCTATGCTTTCATTTTAGCTACAAAATCACTGCTGTTTGCTAGTTGTCTAGAAATCGCTCTCGAACCCAGACATCTCACAATATCAAACCTAACTATTATCCTGTTAATCCTGATAATAAAAGTAGGCTGTGTTAGCGAGCGCGTAAGGCACCGATTAAATATCAATAGAAGATGGTGCGTTACATTTCATTAAGGCACCCTACAGGATGAGTGATGGCAGTGCCTTATTCTATACATAGTGCATCAGGAATCTTACTTTTCACTAATGTCCACTCTTCTGTTTGTTCATTTCTCATTCTTCTTGCCAGCCGCCGCTTGAATCTCATTACTTGCTTCACCCGAACCGATCTGAATAGACCTCTTGGAGAATTAATTTTATGTTATAATGGGGGTTGTCTTTGTTTTAGCCAAAACTTAGAGTTACAGGGTTATGTTTGAATTAGCCAGCCCAAAGAACACCAAAAATACATAAAATCTAAAAGTCTCTATCATACTACATAAACAACTTTGCAATAGGTCTCTTGTTGTTTGGTTCTTCGATGCTGTCACTACCATCGCTGTCACTACCATCAATGTCAGGATTTATTTTTAATAAAGATTAGTCACCAAATGTATATATATTCATTTCCATAGGAAAGTTCTTTGACATTTCAAAGATTTTCATGGCGATATCAAATACCATTTGATATACTTCGAAGTCTTCATGGCTTATAAGAAAGTTCTTTTTCCATTCCCCCTGCTCCCTGCTCCCCTGCTCTCTTTGTGATGATCTCACAAAATCGCGTTACTCCCATTGGGATGCTCCTAGATTTTGTTAGTGAATATTTTATACGGCGGATCTAGTAAATACAGTAGTCTTAACTTCCATTGTCTCTGTCTCATTTGTATTATTTGATAATTTGCCATACAAGTAAAGATCAACTTGTTTTCCATCTGTAGATATACAAGCATAAAAGCCACCGTCACCTATAAGTCCTGTTGAACAACTGGGGAGTGTCGCTGGAGTTTTAATACCATCCACCAAAAAGTTATGATCAAAGGTAGTAGCAGAAGTAGGACTGGGACTAGGAACTATAGTAACATTATTAGGCGTAGGAGTCACAAGAGGAGCCTCAGAACGAATAGGAACAGGATTAGGAACGTTTGAATAACGCCAAATTGAATTTGGCGAATCCCAGCCAGTCCAGCTATTAGATCTATAGTAAACAACAGTATATAATCGAGAATTATATACTGAACCGCTTGCAGGATTAGGAACAGGAACTTTTAAGCGCAGAACTCCTGTACCTGAATATATGGTTGTGGTTGGAGATGCAGTAGGAACAGCTACTGTTGTTGCCATTCTAACTTCGTTAGCAATATAATCTAAGGCACGATTTAAGTTAGTACGACGCTCACTATTAAATTCTGCTTTTCGATTTTGTTTCAGTATTCCTACAAATGCAATTCCAACTAAAGCAACTACAATTGACATGATTGCCGCTGCTACTAATAATTCTATTAAAGTAAAGCCTTTGTTAACATCAACATCTGATTTGAGGGTTTGTATGTAAAATTTCATTTCTTTGACTTAGATAATCAATAAATTCTTGCTCAGATAAGATATGGTTTTATTTGCTACAAGTTGTAGAACTAGTACCATTATCAGCATATTTACCAGTTCTAATTAAGCCAAGTGGTTTAGATAAAACTAGACATTTTTTAAAGTTAGGATTGGCAGAAGAAGAAACAACAACTGTGATCTCAGTTGAGCTATTCCCTAAATAATCAAAATCAATTGTAGTACCTGATGTTGCAAGAGCTACGCTGGTTAGTTCGCGATCGCCCGTTAAAAGACAGCTACTACTGGTGGTACTTGTAATTTTCAAGGTAGATGTATTCAATGTTACGTTACAAGTTAATGATTTAGCTATTGCCTGTCTTTGAGCTTCTTTCATAGCTCCCTCAATGCTAGTTAGTGCAGAATCCACTTTTTTCCTCTGAGACCATGCTAAGTAACTCGGTGCAGAAAAAGCGATAAATATACCGACAATAGCTACTATTACCACTGCTTCAAGGATTGTAAATCCCTGCTCATTGGATGCACTGGAATGACGCATTGGGTATTACCTCACTAGCGAGTTTGGCTACAATTTTATTACTACTTGGAGAACCGTTGTTATCTTTGACAACTAAATACCTAACCTGCAAAACATTATAAGGCGCAGCATTAAGATTATTATCATTTCGCATGAGCCAAAGTTTCTTACTGGTATCAGGGATAATGTAAGGATTTGCACCTACAACAGCACCATAAATAACACTAGACCCACCGTCAGTAATACTAAATGTTTTTGAACTGTCGATATAAGCACTACCTTGAGTGATTTGCTGCAAATAGTTAGCTAATCCTGTGCTTGCAGAGGTAGCACTACAGACTGTATTGCTTCCGACTCTAGTACTGACAGATGGAGCTGGTGAAATTATACCTGGCGTTATTATAATAGTTGGGCTAGCTGAAGGTATTGGACTAGGTGCAGTGATACTGTAAACATTAGATGATCCTGAAAACTGAATCTTATCGTCCTGTTTTAATCCTTTACCAGATGACAATGTGATTGCCGTCGCACCCAGAGTTGGCACAGGAGAAGCGACTATGGGAAATTCATATTGAGCAGCTATATTTCTCACTGTTTCTAAGTCTTTTTCAATCAAGTTAGCTGCGGTTGTGTACTCTTTAGCTTTAGCTTTAAAAGCAGCAGAAATTACCATCATTTGCATGGCCGCTGCTGTAAAGAAAGTTACTATGAGAATAGCAGATAGAACTTCAAGTAAGCTAAAGCCTGATTCTGAGTGGCATTTTGGCTTTTTCATAATTATGACTATTCTTGTTTAACTTTTGCAAAAGCAAAAACTAATAGGTGATGTTCACAAATGATTTAGAATGGCTAATATCTGAACTTAGACGATGTTTCAAAGGTTAGAAAAGGTATAATTTTGATTATGTATCCCTTACAGGAGTTGTAGGCTCTAGAATATAGGGTTTGAGCGATTAATGTGAGATACTAGAGCCTCAGGAAAGCTGCGCTGCGCTACTTACCCTACGAGAAGCAAGCTACACTATGCATTCTCAAACACCCTCTTAATTCACCACATTTCGTTTCCAAGACCTTATAGATTTAATTGAAAGTGGTAATTCACTACTATCTGGTTGGAGCCCAGTTAATTCACTCCAATTTGCTGATTGTCTAACAACTACGTTGTTAGAGTTAGAACCACAACCTGAATCATTACTCCACTGGTTTGCCCAAATAGAACCATTTATGCCCCCACTATTGCCTCCCCCTGCAACCCCGACTGTATAAGTAGGTGCTAAGATAAAAGCATCTACCAGATGATTCCCATTTAGACATATTTCACCACCACTAGGTTTAGTGCCAAAAATTTGAAAATCGGTAGGTAGACAACCGCTAACACTACCACATTCATGATAAATATCAACGTTTTTACTTGTATTGCCAGATAAAAATATAACTACTTTTTTCCCTGGTGTAATTGTCAATGCTGTTGAAGCCCCACTTCTGGCTATATCAGTCGCTAAATATACATATCTTGATTGCCCGTTAAATGTTATAGGCAAATCAGGTGTATCACCAGTGAGCCGGGGAAGAGTGGTATCAGTATTTATTGTTCCCAAGGAAATAGTACCTGCAACCCTTGGAGTGACAGAATTATTTGCCGCTGCTGGCATTGTTGGCACTGATGGCATTGTCAAATTTGTATACGTTGCCGAATACTGTGGAGTGGTCCTATCGATTTCGATATCTGAAAGGGTGACATTACAACTATTAACTAATACATTACCTTGGATTGTATTACCACCTGTACCACTATTAGTAGTAGAATCACCAATCCATACTCCAGGAATGGGAACACTATTAATACTAGGTAAGTTAACAGGAATAGCTACCTGTACCCTACTAATAGATTTATTAGCTTTGCTGTTAGCTGTTGAATTAGTTATTCTTCCCTCAATGGTTAATATGCCCATTGCCTGCAAAGTATCATCTCCAGAATCAGCAATTTTATAAGAAACCAGTTTATATTGTCCCTTGGTTGAGTCATTTGTATCAACCAGACTCCACTGGTTTGTGTCCGCATTTCCTTGTATTGTTGCTGTGGATGCTGAACTACCAGTACAAGGGCTGTCACTCATTCCGGGAATGGCTGAGGGATTTGACCAGCTTTTTTGAGATCCAGAATCAGGACAAGTACCAGAAGATGTACGATCTTGAGTACAATCCGGATATCTGGGCAGTAGCCGGTTAGAGTTGAGGAATGCTTGGTAATAGGAAACACCTTTTTCTGCGGCTGCCAGTGACCGCTCTGTTTCTTTTCGGGTTGACGCTAATATTTGATCTCCTTGGGATCTTATCGTCATGGTTAACGCCACTAAGATCATAATTAATCCCAGTACTACAGCGATTACTAGAGCAAATCCTGATTCTCCAGAGTGAAGAAGCAAAGCCATTTTTAATCTGGTGTTCATAATGTTGTTCAGGTTATTGTTAACTAGTTGATGACGAAGATATATAAATGAATGCCTAATTATTGCAGAAAAGTCAGGTTATCTTTTTATAGTCAATTCAATGGAGTTATTAGAAATGAATAATTGCTTGATCAGACACTCTATTCAACTATTGAGGCAGCTTGAGTGATTGCAGGCTTGATTGAACTGTGATCAGAAGACAAAGTATGGAGTGTTGATTTATTTCTAAAATACCCTATTATATTGTTGCAGCTTTCAGTAATTTCACTAAATTTATGATGTTTGAGGAAAGACTGCATCATCAATTTTATTAAAAATTTTACCGTATTATGTCATCACCGTTAAATTAATCACAAAGAGTAAAATATTTTGGCTCTTGCGTTCTTTTTATGGTGATTGAGGAATAAGGCTTTCAAGGATTTTGAACCTGTTTTTCTATAAAAAGAACCAAAGAACCAATATTTTTTTGTTGTGATGATCATCTGTCCCTGAAACCAATGAATAATTGTGTACACATAAAAAACAGCAGAACGCAAATATCTGTGCTGCCGTTTTTCAGAGGAAAATGTCTTTCATTTTTCCACAATTTGATATTAACTATCCATTGGTCGTATTATCTTACTTAATAAGCTGCTATGACAAGCTTATGCTTCTCTTGACAGCTTTAAGTTGCTTGCGCTGGCAAGCCAAAAAGCCAGCAGTTGCTAATAAGCCAAACATAGCTGAAGGTTCGGGAACAGAACGGATACCAGCTACTAAACCAAGGGCAGGTGTTGTTCCATAATTCGTCGATATGTTGTCTAATTTAATCAACATTTCACTGACGTAATCGCCCAAACCGATGCCAAAATCATTGAAGTCCAAAGTAGCTACGTTGATGCTACGCACTGGATTATCTGTAAAATCGCCAGTCTCATAGGTTTGATAATCGAAAGTCTGTCCGTTGATCTCAACTGAAAAGCTATCAGGAAGACCAAGTTCAAATAAAGCCAAGTCATCTCCTACAGAGTTTAATATTGGATTGCTGAAACCCAATCTCACATAAGCACCAGGAGTCGTCGATGCAAATACAGTAGTAGAAACATTGCCATCAAGGATTGCGCTTTCTACGGAGTTTCCATTTGAGGTTACATTTGCAGAATTTAGTAAAATATCTGCTAACGCGTTAGTGTCTACTTCTACTCCTCCTATTAATACTACTGCACTTGCAGGTTTAGCAAAAGCACCAAATCCCAGCATAATGATGTTACTTACCGCTAGACCTTTACTCAAGGAGCGTAAAGCTTTTTGAGAGAATAACTGACCTAACTTCTTTAATGTACTCATCTGAATCATTCCTAATTCTATCATTGGGTTGTTTCTGCTTGATTGATATGTTGTGATGTAGGTATGCAATGAGCAGTACCAGTATTATCATAAACACTAATCAATAAGCTGTTGCATCAGTACAAGTACCAGAAAAATGCACCTTTGTACGAGTATAAAGAATAGAAATTCCACTTATGTAAACATCGTCATAATTAGGGCTAAACTTCATGAAATCTTTACAGGAAGAAGCCTTCTTACTGCGTTAGGAAAAATATTCAGGCTTAAATTAATGCTGACTTTGAAACCTCCACTTTGTTTGGATTACTTATGGAGGCTGTATAATTAGATTCTCTCCAGCTCTTTTAAGACACGGCTGTTACAATATATTCTTTTTTGCAAAGATAACTGAAAACACATCTTTGGATAGATGTAATATGCTTTTATATGTGCCTATATACTTACACAAATGTCACAATCACGTCTGTTTTAGGGTGCCTCAGATGTCGAAAATTTATTGAAATTAACCAATTTAATAAGTCTGACGCACCCTACTAATATGTCAGTTGCGTAAGTCCTGGTGCATTATCTTGAATCATGAATTTAACTGTGAGTAGAGGGAGTATACAATCAGACTCCCTCTTGACATTAGCTGAATTTAGTAATGATTCAGATTGATGCCTGCTTCTCTAGCCATTGCTTCCAAACCTTTGGTTTCCAAGGTTTTGATAGCTTTTGTGGAAAGTTTTAGTCTTACCCAGCGATTACCACCTGCCCACCAAACTCGCTTGCTTTGCAGATTAGCGTGTTGTAAACGCTTGGTGCGACGGTGGGAGTGAGAAACAGCCATTGCATTATTGGCTTTTTTACCGGTGAGTTCACAACGACGGGACATTATTAGTTATCTCCAAAAGTCTATATCATACAACTTTTCCATTGTATAGGCATAAAAGCCTTGGTGATGGTCATTGGATTTTGGGTTTTGGACGTTCGGGAGCCTCTATCCAACGATTTTGGATTGATTCCACAGATAAATTTGGGGGCTTGTACTTGTACCATCAAAGAATTATTATATCGCTTAGAGTTAAACAATCTTGATCAATATTTAATATTGCCAGGTAAAAGTGCGAAATGCCGGTTAAAAGTGCGGTATGGTTCATACATTGATTAAGCAAAGCCCAACTTTTCATGTCAATTATAGATAAACAGCGTCTAAAAAAACTGCTCATCAATCATATTACTTAGCACTGGATGCTAAAATCAGTGGTTTTCATCTATATCTTATTTGGGGCCTAAGTATATTTCCGTGCAGATAGCATGATTTTTCTGCCCCAACCATCCAGCTATCAAGACACTAAAGACACTCTCAAGCTGGACAACAAGGAAAATCAGCAATTTTTCGCTGTTTATTTGCAAAATTCTACGCCTAAGTACACTATTCTGAATATTCACGGAGATTCGGAAGACTTGGGCGATATTCAGGAAATGTTAAAACAACTACAGAATTTCGGTTTTAGCGTTTTTGCTTACGATTATCCTGGTTATGGTAGGAGTCAGGGAATACCTAGAGAAAAGTATGCTTATGAAGATATTGATACGGCTTATAATTAGTTAATTAAAAACTTAAATATTAAACCGGACCAGATTATAGTTTATGGGCGTTCAGTTGGGGGTGCTTCCGCAGTATATTTAGCATCTCGAAAACCGATGGCTGGTTTAACTATTAAAAGTGCGTTTACTTCAGCTTTTGGCGTAGTTGTACCTTTTCAGATTTTACCTTTTGATAAATTTAATAACTTGGATAAGATGATCCAAAAAGTAAAATGTCCTGTTTTAGTGATACACGGTAAATTAGATGATATTATCCCTTTTAACCATAGTGAACATTTGTTGGCGGCTATAAATTCACCTAAGCTTTCTCTGTGGGTGGAGGATGCAAATCATAATGATTTGTCTTCTGTTGCAGGAGAAAAATATGGAAAAACTTTGCGAGAGTTTGCTGATTTAGTGTCGCAAAATTAGAGGATATCTGAAAAGTTGGCATTTGAGTAAAAGGATGCCTGAAAACTATGCGAAAGGTATGTATATTGTGTACACAGAAGTCCTACCTGTCTTGGTTTCAGCTTATTTAGCCACCTAAATCCCCCTATGGGGGATTTAGAAAATTCTTGTCATCCCAGAATTGACGGGTTCGGAAAGCGGTTCGGTTTAGATAGCGTTGGTTTTTGTCAACCCAACCTACATCTATAGCTTAGTGTATTTTTTAAAAAATCATTACAGTCCCAAATTCCTCCATCATTTCTTCTCTGATGGAGCGCAAACTGGGTGGACCTGAGAGAAAGTCTTTGATGGTAATTTTTTGTTCTCTGAAATCCTTGATAAAATCATGAATATCAGCAATGATATTAATCTGAGATTTTAGTTGTTTCAACATTATACTAGTATAATCAATGCCTTGTTTGGCAGCTTTGCGAGAATCAGAAACCATTGCACCTTCGGCAGTATTTCTAGCTAAATGTAGTTCCTGTGTTAATTTTTTATATTGAGTTTTGAGGATTTCATTTTGTTTTTCTAGATTTATACATCTGCGAGTTACATCATCTTCAGTACTATTATCAATAGTTTCTCCTAAATGATGCTGTCGCTCGATTTCTAAAAGTCTTGCCAAATCCCCTTCTTGATAGGCCCTATTTATTTCTTTCATGATTTCTGCATGAGACTTATGGGTTTCACTATCTTGTACTTTATCTGGATGAAAGACTTCTGCTAATTTCAGAAATGTCTGGCGAATTTTTCTATAATCCTCTGTTCTACTAGCAGAAGTAGATTGTATTTCCTGTTGTGAGTCCCAATATTGGTGACGGTTTCTATTGGGTTCATTTTCCTCTGCTTCTGGTTTCTCAAATAGTTCGTCTACTTCTGGATCTTCCTAATCATCTTCTTCATGAGCAGATTTCGGACTAATTATTCCTGTCATTTTTATGGTCAAGTAAAGTTAGTCTATACTTTTTTCCGTTTGTTTCCAAAATTTTGTAGGACTGAAAATTTCATTGAAAACAGCATGATTTTATTGATTTATGTCTGCAATTTTCTTAAAAATGGGAGTGGCTTTCTGAAATATTTCTGTGGGTAAAGAACGCATTTGTTCGACGAAGTTATTTAACTCTGTTCGCTTTCTCTTAGTTTGTTTGAGGAGTGAGTGGTGTTCTTTTTCTAGGGACGATAATATATGCAGGTCAGAAAGTGCTAGTGTTGTGCTTGAGGATGTTGGTAATGCAGACTTGATTCTTTTAGGCATGACAAAGGTCAGTAAGTTTAAGGTTTACAAGATATTAGTAAGTAGACAGGTGTAATTATTATGATTTAGTAAATTTATATTTTTACTTTACTATTCTTTGAGTAGGTATTTATGTTAAATAACTTTAATCTATCTAATGGTCTATTTCATATCTTGGAGTGTAAGAATTCAGGAGTCAGGAGTCAGGAGTCAGAATGTTTGAGAAATTCGTTAATTATCAAATAGGTTTTTTGCCGTTAGGCTGAAGAGGATTTACGCACCCTATAAGAGACTATTTCATATCTTGGAGTGTCAGGAGTCAGGAGTCAGAATGTTCGAGAAATTGATTAATTTGTGGATGGGCATTGCCCACCCTACTTTATTGAGAATTGTGCAAGATTTCAGTATTCGATGAATTAGATAGTAGTGCTCAATTGTACTTCTGATATCTAAGCACCATGGAAACCATAGGGTACTCTTTGGGGAATAATTACTCGTGCAATAGCTTCACTAGTAACATCTTGAGCATTTATAAATACTAATTCAGAAGTTTCTAAGTTTTGATCATAAACAAAGGTGAGCAGCCAGCCATCATCTTCTGTTGTTGCACCAAAACGAGGCCCAAACACGGCTTCATCTCCGTAACGCCGTTGTTGAAATTCATGGGTTTGGGATTTGCCACTGATCAAGTTATACTTAATTATGCTGTCAAATAATGGCAGAGAATCTTTGGCCATTTTAGCTGCGCAGGCGTATTGGGTTTTTCTTCCCAGCAGGTTTTCGTTAATACGGGGAAATTCCCCTGGTACGTCGTCTTACATTTCTTGTGTTACTGTACCTGTGCTGAGGTTAAATCGCCAAAGATGTAATAGGGGAATATCTACTGTGGGGTCTGTTGATGACCCAGTCTTTAATACGCTAGTGGAACCCATCCGACAAGCAATAAGTATTACTTATTCTCCTTCTTCGTAGGCGTTAAGGGTGTAGAAGACCTAGCAGCAAGGACTTTCAAAGGAACGGATATTGCTGTTGTCTCCATGACGTGGGATAATACCAAAACTACTGGGGCGATAGCTCTCAAACATCATCATCGGTTCTTACCGTTACATCTTTTCTGGGCTGAATGTCACGGGTAAATCCATGAAAATGGTGTAATTCTCAGTAATGGCAAAATCATTCATCATTACAGCCATTGGTATTTCAATAGGTACGGTTCGCAATAATTCACCTTAGGGGGAAACTATACCATATTGTAGGTACGGTGATGCAAAAAAGTAGCCAAAGAACATCATTTCCCCGGTAATAGGATGGGCAGTAGAAGGGGAAGTCAGTTTTTTGTTCAAGGTGTATTCACCAATATTTTCTAATTCAGGAAGTCTTAATATTGTGGGGCGCTCCTCCTTCCCACAGTTCTAAAAATTGTCCGGCGTGCTATACTAAGGCAGTATTGTCGGTGTTTTTCCCTGATCCGTATGGGTTGTCAGTTTGAGGTAGTTATAAAATTCCACTCCAAACAGCTTTCCCTCTTTAGTATTCAATATTCCAGCCTCTAGTGCGGACATAACGGTTGCGATAGGTGGCTTGACCGTTGTTAATTTCAACCCCATGTAACATTCCATCACCATCAAAGGAGTGATACTGAGCAATGGGTGAATGTTGCGGGTTCGTTCCATTGCGGACAAACATCCCGGAAAGGTCGGGGGGTAGTTCACCGATGACTTTGAGGGCTCCTGTAGTCATTTATTGGCGAACAGGGGAAAAGTTGCCATCAAGATATGGATTTACTGTGGTTGTTACCATTGTTATTGTTGAGTTTTATGATGGTACTTTCTTTAATTAATATAGCCATACCAGATTCTCTACCTAGATCCCCGAATAGGAAAATAGAAAATGAGGTTAACTCTTTACCTACTCCGTCATGGAGAAACACAATGCAGTCGTAATCATGCCTTTTGCGGTGCCGACTCGGAATTGACTCCTGAAGGTGTAGAAATGGCAAATGCTTTTGCTGCTACATACAGTTCTACCTCTTGGCAGGCAATTTTTTCTAGTCCTATGCGACGAACTATGGAAACAGCAAAACACATATCTAAGGCTATAGGAATACAACCAGAATTGTTAGATGGTTTAAGGGAAATTAACTATGGTCAATGGGAAGGAAAAACTGGAGAAGTGATTAGCCGTCAACATCATGATGATTATATCTGGTGGTCAGCCGACCCTGCTTGGTATGCGCCCAATGGCGGAGAATTAACAGTAACAATTGCTTCTCGGGCTATGCAGGTAATTGAAGAAATTAAGCATCTTTATAGCAGCCGTAATGTTTTATTTGTCAGCCATACAGCAACTATTAGAATCATTCTCTGTAGTTTGCTAGGAATTGATGTGGGACGTTTTCGTTATCTTTGGGAGTGTCCAGTTGGTTCTGTAAGTATTATTGAATTTACTGAACATGGTCCCATATTGCAAACTTTAGCAGATCGGACTCATTTAAATGTGAGTATGAACAATAAGCTGGATTTTTTAGAGAAGTAAGTGGGTTATCTGAAGTTTTTGAATGATGAATTCCCAATTTCTTGTTGGGTGATTGCTGATCTTATTTTGAAGAACATAAGAAAATATATTCAGTAATAGATTAAACTAAATAATAATGAGAATTTATCCGAATTGTAAAATATGAAGGTGGAGTCCAAGGTGAGTAGTAGTGATAATTATAGCTTCTCGTTTTCAGGAGAAGTAACAATTCCCCAAGCTCCTCCTGAGTTTAAATCTGGTTTTATCGGCATTATTGGTCGTCCCAATGTAGGTAAATCTACTTTGATGAATCAATTAGTAGGACAAAAAATTGCTATTACATCACCTATAGCTCAAACTACTAGAAATCGGTTACGGGGTATTTTAACTACAGATAAAGCTCAGTTAATTTTTGTTGATACACCAGGAATTCATCAACCTCATCATCAATTAGGAGAAGTCCTGGTAAAAAATGCCAAAATCGCAATTGAGTCGGTAGATGTTGTATTGTTTGTAGTTGATGGAACAGCGGCTTGTGGTGGAGGCGATCGCTTTATTACTGAGTTACTCAGTCGTAGTCAAACAGCAGTAATATTGGGGATTAACAAAATTGACGAACAACCAGCAGATGCTGAGAAACTGGATGATAGTTATATTCAGTTGGCGAAGGAACATCAATGGGAAACTATCAAATTTTCTGCTAAGACTGCTTTAGGATTAGTGGAAGCCCAAGAATTATTAATTGAACATTTAGAACCTGGGCCTTTTTATTATCCACCAGATCTAGTTACAGACCAGCCAGAACAGTTTATTATGGGGGAATTAATTCGGGAACAGATTTTATTGTTAACCCGTGAAGAAGTACCTCATTCAGTGGCGATCGCAATTGATTTAGTAGAAGAAACCCCAAGCATTACCCGTGTACTCGCAACTATCCACGTCGAGAGAGACTCCCAAAAGGGGATTTTGATTGGTAAAGGTGGGACAATGCTGAAAGCTATTGGTAGTACAGCTCGTGAACAAATACAAAAACTGATTGCTGGTAAAGTTTACCTAGAATTATTTGTGAAAGTGCAACCCAAATGGCGACATTCACGAGTGAGGTTAGCAGAATTAGGGTATCGAGTAGAAGAATAAATAATTACAAATTAATGGTGATGGACTTTTTCTAATAACCACAGAGAAGCCACAGTACTCACAAAGTGAGCTGCAATGCTATTAATATTTGCAACTTCCACAAATACATCCATAGCACGAATAATCCTATAAGGGTCAGTAATTGCCACTCCTGGCGGTTGGGAGACAGATTTGGCTACTAGCACACCTACCGTCGCACCTGCACCCAAGATGCTGATTAAAATCCCCACTAAACTCACCATTATTCCCAGTCGCATAGCTCTAACAGTTTCTGCCTTACTGGGATGTAAAGTTAGATTGGGGTTTGCTAGGCGTTTACCGAGGTGTGTGTAACGAAAATTCCAATAAACACTAAATAACAGCACTAAAATTCCGCACACACCCCAAAATATGCCAACTCCTAGACCTGTATTTTGTTGTTGAGCAAAATCACGACCAGTAGCAGCAAACAACAACGCCAAGCCGCTGACTATTAATAGTACCAATTGCACCCATACAGTGATCCAGCCAGTAAAACTAATAGTTTTAGCGATATCTTGTAGCTTGGGTGCAAGCGATGGCTGATCATGGTGATGCGATGGCACTTCCGATTCAGTGTGCATATTCATGACTGATTACTTGTTATATCCCCCTCTTGCAAACCTTAGTTCCATCAACTGACTATATACACCCACCTCCAGACATAATTACCACCAAATATTAAGGCATAAGATAGAACTTGGAGATAGGAAAATAATAATAACCTCTTCCCAGGCTTCAATTACTAATACATACAATTAACACGTTGTTTACTGATAGAATTACTGTGTTATTCTTCAAGAAGGTCAGCACCAAGGATAGGAAACTATGATTAAATCTTGGATGGTAATTGGAAGTGTGGCTTTCTTAGTAGCCTTTGCAAGTACCCGGATTACACCTAGCGATCGCCAGTGGTTCAGGCACTTACAAAGACCCAGATGGCTGACTTTTGAAGGCGCAATTCCGTTAATCTGGACAGTAATATTTATTTGTGGCGGTTGGTCAGCTTATATGATCTGGGAACACAATCCTGGTAGTAGTACAACCTGGTTAATGATGGGTTTATACCTGCTGCTAGAAATATTTACCATTGCTTACACACCCGTCATGTTTAGGTTACGTAGTCTCAAAGTAGGTACAATTCTTGGTGGTACAGGTTTTATCATCTGTCTTTTAGTCACTTTCGCAGTTTTATCTGTTTCTATTTGGGCAGCATTATTGCTAGTTCCTTATTTATTGTGGAGTCTCACTGGCACATATACAACTTGGGAAATGATTCACATCAATCGGCAAAATGTTTGACTGAATAATTACATGATTTCTGGTTTTATGAAGTACGTGCTTATTTTGAAAAAGAAACAGATCCTGTGAACATTTAGATCAGCATTCAATTTGAGAGTCGAGGAATACTGTTAATTCGAGATATTGAACTATTACAAGCTCCTGTAAGAATCAAATAAGAATTACACCAGATTGCAGATCAATGAGGTACAGAATCTAAATTGAAACCTAGACAGCAAGAGA
>ERZ1034411.139-NODE-139-length-20684-cov-2.833681_pt1 | contig 20684 bp, 24 predicted proteins | sample MGYA00520583_ERZ1034411 | MGnify/ENA primary metagenome ERZ1034411 (study PRJEB33736, sample SAMEA104288481) | Azolla microphylla | place: Ecuador | collected 1982 | study: EMG produced TPA metagenomics assembly of the PRJEB19522 data set (Is there foul play in...
TCCGACGATCTACTTCCTCCAGTCGGGCTACAACGTCTACACGTTGCAGCAGGCGGCGCGCCGATCCTGGCGCATCGGGCAGAAGCTGCCGGTGGACGTTTACTTCGCGGGGTATCGCAACACGACGCAGATCGGCTGCCTGTCGCTGATGGCGAAGAAGATCGCCGTCAGCCAGTCCACTTCCGGCGACATGCCGGAGACCGGGCTGGACGTACTGAACCAGGATGGGGATTCCATCGAGGTGGCGTTGGCGAAACAGCTGTTGCAGTAGATGCAATTCGAAGGGGCCGCGATGCGGCCCCTTTTTTTGTTCTGACGTATCGGATCGCTACGAGATCAACGCGGTTCGTCGTCAACGGCATCGAGACGGGCGCTGGTCGTACGCCGGGCTTTCCTTTCGGCCTTCTTCGCCGCCATCTGGCTCACCCGCTCTTCGACGGAAAGTACCTGGTCGGGCCGCGCCTTGCCGAAGCGCTTCTGGTACAGCTCTTCGATGAAGTCGGGCAGCGGGGCCTTCCAGTGCTCTTGGTCGTGGTTGGCCAGGCTTCCCAGCTTGCGCGGATTCAAACCCAGTTCGCGGGCCATCTGGACTTGGGCATGGGACAGCCCGAAACGCTGGCGCGCCGTAATCCAGTGCTGCATCGCCTCCGGGATCTTCGAGACTTTCTTGACCACGCTGTGGGTTCCTTCCGTATTTGCCGTATCGAGAGTCAGCCATCTCGTTCCGGTTACATGCCCGAAACGAGCCTCGATATGCTGGGCCGAGTCGCAGATTCAATCGTCGCACCGACGTTCGCGCAGCGGCTACTGACGTAGTATGAGCAAGGGGACCAGGCAACAAGCCCTGACTCTATATTGATCAGCCACAGGGGATTGGCCCATGCGTCGGGAACGCAGTTTTCAGGGAATCGTGAAGCGCTTTTTGGAGCAGTTCGCGTGGTGCATCGGCTGGGGGATCGTGCTGAGGCTGGCACACCGCTTCGGCAATGCACCCTTGCGCCAGACCGTCGAGCACATCTTCAAGGAGCATCCCGCACCCGTATCGTTCAATGCCATTGGCACGGTGGCGCTGACCGTGCTTGGCGGATTCGTTGCATTCGGTGGCCGGACGCAGACGCCCCTGTCTGCCGCGCGCGACTTCCTCTGCTATAGACCTGCCGAGCTTGCACTGTCGCTGGCCGCGGTGTTCTTCGGGCTCAGTTTCGGACTTGCGTCTGCGCATGTCGGCGCGGCGAATGCACAGGCCCTGCTGGGAGCTACACCCGCGGCAATGATCAGTCTCGCTGCCATGGGATTTTTCTTCCCCGTGCTCATTCTTGTGGTCTTGTGGGCTTCCTTCGAGAATGCCGCATGGCCTGATGAACGCACGGCGCGCCTCGTCGCCGGGACCATTTCACTGGTTGGCGTCGGGGTGTTCTGGTATGCCTACTGCACCACCTGGCGCCTGTGCTGGCTGCCCATTTCCAATTAGTGTCCGCGTCGCCACTGGGACGAGGGATAACTTCCATGCCAACGGAGTAAAATCGGAACCGTATGTTGGGGCCATAGCTCAGCCCGGTAGAGCGCGGTGTCGCAAGATGCCGAGGTCGGGGGTTCAAATCCTTCTGGCTCCACACCCAAGCAACGCCGTTCTGGCGCGCGCGTTCAGGTCGGGCGCTTCCTCTCGCGCGCCGAGCGCTTGCCGGCCGCCGGCTTGCCCTCGGGGATATCGACTGGGCGCCGCTCTCCGTTCTGGATGGAATAGGCCACCGAGCAGATGTGGGAGTGGACGCGCTTGAGGTCCCGCATCACGTCCAGGTGCAGGGCACTGGTGGCCAGGCTCTCGGGCAAGCCCTCCCGCAACCGCGCGAAATGCGTCTCGGCCGCCGCCAGTTCCTCTGCGCGCAGAGCCGCCTTCTCGCGCAGCAGCAGGTCCGCGGCCTTCTGGTCGCTCAAGGTAAACACCGCCAGCGCCAGCTTCAGGCTCTTCAGCACGCGGCCGTGGAAGCCGACGATCTCCGCCTCGCCTTCGGCGGAGAAGCGCAGGCCGTGCTTGATCCGCTTCGCCGCCAGCTCCATCAGGTTCTTTTCGATGATGTCACCGACGTGCTCCAGGTTGATGGCGAAGGAGACGATTTCCATCGCCCGGCGGCCTTCGCTGTCGTCGAGACTTTCGCGTGTCAGCCGCGCCAGGTACAGCTTGATGTGCTCGTAGAGCTTGTCGACGGTGTCCTCGGTGCGGGCGACTTCCGCAATGACCGAGCGGTCGTTTCCGCGCAGGGCATCGATGGTCCGGGCCAGCATCGCCTCCACCAGGTCGGCCAGGCGCAGCGTCTCCCGCTCCGCGCTGGCCAGGGCGACCGAGGGCGTGGAGATTAGGTTGTCGTCGAGATAGAGCGGGCTCCCGGGATCGGGCGGCAACTCTGGCGCCGGCACCAGCCTTTCCAGCAGTTGGGCCACATAAGGCAGCAGCGGCAGGAACAGCAGTGCCAGCGCCAAGTTGAAGACCAGATGGAACCCCGCGACCTGCAGCGTCGGGACCGCGGTGATGCGCTGCATGATCGCAGCCAAATCCGGCAGCAGCAGGAGGGCCGCGAGGCAGCCCAGGGCGCGGTTCAGGAGGTTCCCCAGGGCCAGGCGCCGGGCTTCCACCGTCCGCCCGGCCTCGAGCATCGGCACCAGGGCACTGCCGAGGTTTGCCCCCAGCACCATGGCCAATGCCGGCTCCAGGCCGATGAAGCGGGAATACGCCAGGGAGGAGACCAGCAGAACGGTGGCGACGCTGGAGTGCGCCGCGACGGTGACCAGGGCGGCCAGGATCAGCGCGCCCCAGGGCGTGCCTGCGGCCAGGCCGATGAGGTCGCGCATGCCGGGCGCTTCCTCGGCCGGCGCCAGGGTGTCCAGCAGGATATGCAGGGCCAGCAGCATCAGGCCCAGCCCGATGGCGGCCCGCCCGAGGTCGCGGGTGCGCTTCTTCTGGCCGCGCTTGAAAGCCAGCAGCCCAGCGATGAAGAGGACCGGGGCCGCGGCGGAGATGTTGAGGGACAGGACCTGGACCGCCACGGCGGTGCCGACGTTGGCGCCCAGCATCAGCGCCAGGCCGGTCGACAGCGGCAGGGCGCTGCTGGCGCCGAGGGAGGCTGCCAGCAGGGCCGTGGCGGTACTCGACTGGAGGACAGTGGTGACGCCCAGGCCGGCCAGGAAGGCCGAAACCCGGTGCCGGAGCCGGTTGCGGATGAACAGCCGCAGATTGGCGCCAAATGCCCGCACCACCCCGCTGTGGACCATGTGCAGCCCCCACAGCAGCAGGGCGACGCCGCCCATCAGGTCAAGCAGCAGGAAATGTCCCAATTCGCGTTCGGCTCCGGTCAGTCGTCGATCATTCTCACGCTGGTGAGACGGGATGCAAATACCGTCCCAACCGCAAGGCGTACTGTTCAGATCAGCGTGGAATTTTAAGGTTCCGGATGTTCGCGGTGCCGCGCCGGGATGAAAAAGCATAACGATAGCGGCGTCATGCTGAATCTCATCGGGGCTCAGGTGGCCCGCGCTGGGCTCTTGATTCAGACCTTGAGCAGCATCAACCGCCCATACCTGCCGCAGGCGGCAGCGTCTCGTCGAACGTCGCGTGCTGCTCGCCGCGCAGGCGGATCAAGTGGGCATTCTCACAGTCCCGCATGCGCAGACGCATGGCGATGTTATTGCCGGCGCCGACTTGGTTGACCAGCCAGCCGATGCAGTGCGCATCCTCCAGTTCGTGGCAGGCCATGACGTGGGGCTCGCCGTCCAGGGAGGACAGCGGCTTGTCCCGGTCGGCGATCGTGCGGCGCAAGGCAAGATGCCTCTCCACCGTATAACCGTTGGGGATCTCGTGCGGATCGACCCCCTTGATCCAGGGGCACTTGGCACACTGGACCGTCCTTTTGAGTTTCCAGGTCATCGTGCTAGCCGGGCCGTTGCGATACCGTGTAGAAAGCATAGGACCGCGCGGCGCCGGCAGAACCGTGCCATGCAGCGGTAGGTGCGGGATGGAGGCGCGCTGCCTGCAACCGTCCATCTGCTCGTTTCCGAACCATTTTCATAACGCCCCGTTAGACGGTACAATGTGAAAATGATTCATCAGTCTTCCAAGATGGTCAGAGCGGTGGGAGCGGCGGCGGCCTTCGTCGAGCAACGCCAATCGCGCGGCGCGGTGCACTTTACCCTCCCGCAGTTGCTGGAAGCGACCGGACTGACCACCAAAGCGGCGCGCAACCAGCTGGCGCGGCTGGGCTACCGCGTCGTGCGCGCGTCCCCGCGCAAGGACTTTTTCCTCATCGTCAGCCCCGAGCAGCGGCCCATGGGCGGCCCGCCGGTCCTGTGGTGGATCGACGCCTACTTCAAGGCCGAGGGGCGCTCCTACTACGTCGGTCTCCTGTCCGCCGCCGCCGAATACGGCGCCGCCCATCAGGCAGTGCAGGAAGTCCAGGTCGTGACCAACCGGCCAGCACGGCCCCTGCGCATCGGCCGGATGCGCGTGGGCTTCCTGGTCAAGCGGAATGTGGCGGAGACGCCCGTTGCACAGCCCGCCCAGGCCCATGCGCCGGTGCGCCTGAGCACGCCGGAGGCGACCGCGCTCGACCTGCTGCGCTATGCGCACCGCATCGGCGGCGTCGGACGGGCCGCCGAGGCCATCCGCGCCCTGCTGCCGCGATTCCGGGTGAGCTCGCTGCGGCAGGCTTTGCAGGCCGAGTCGGAAACCTCCAACATCCAGCGGTTCGGCTACGTGCTGGAGCGGTTACAGCGGCCGGACCTGTGCCAGATCGTCGAGGAGCGCCTGCCGGCGCGGCGTTCGCTGGTCTTCCTGGAACAGCACAAGCCGCTTCCGGAGGGCAGCGTGGAGATCAGCTCGCGGCGCTGGGCCGTCGTCATCAACGGCAACCTCAAGGAATCCGCCTAGATGATCCCGCTGACACGGCAGGACGTGCTGGCCCACCAGGCGGTTGTGCCCTGGCCGGCCCTTTACCAGATCGAGCAGGATCTTCTGCTCTGCCGCACCATGGTGGCGATCTTCAGCGACAGGTTCCTCAAGGACGAGGTGGCGATGCGCGGCGGCACCGTGCTGCACAAGATCCACCTGGCTCCGGCTTCGCGCTATTCCGAGGACATCGACCTGGTGGCCGTGGGTGAACGGCCGAAAGAGCACATCCGCGCCGCGTTGAAGCGCGTCCTGGAACCGGTGCTGGGCCGGGAGCGTTCTTCGGCCTGGGATTTCGTCAAGCTGGCCGTGCGCAACGCCGTCAAGCCGTCCGAGATCCTGCGCGTCATCTATGAAGTGCCGTCGGTCAGCGAACCCGGCCGCCAGCTGAGGATCGAGGTCGAGGTCAACGTCAGCGAGCGCAAGCCGTTCCGGCCGCTGCAGATGCTTCCATTCAGCGTGCCGTTTCGGGACGAGACGCTGCAGGCCGAAATTGCTTCCTACGACATCCACGAGATGCTCGGAACCAAGATGCGCGCGCTGTTCCAGCGGATGAAGGGGCGCGACTTGTTCGACCTGCACTGGGCCCTGACCCATGCAGCGCCACCGGTTTCTCCGGACGTGGTGATCGGGTGCTTTCTGCACTACATGGCCGAGGAGAAGACAATCGTGCCGCGGCAGGAATACCTCGACCATCTCGCCCTGTGCCTGGAGGACGCAGGATTCCGCACCGACATGAAGCCGCTGCTGCTGACCGGATTGGAGTACGAGCCGCAGCTCGCCGGCAAAATCGTGAGCGACCGACTCCTGGCATTACTTCCTCTGGGCTGATCGTTGGTCACAGGGGCATATGGCACGTCCGCTGAGCTGCTGAAAACCCGGCAAACTCGCGGCGCGTTTTCACCTTAATCATCTTCGCAGGGCCACACAGACTCCCCGCGCACGCAATCGCTGCGCACGGGAGTCCTCATTGTGGAAGCATCTCGCGGGAATCGCTCTGGCGGCCCGACTGGCCTGGTCGCCCGCGCTTGCGGACGACCTGCCCGAAACGTGGCGCAACTGCTTCACGGACGCCGGCACGCATTACGGCATTGCGCCGGCCGTGCTCACCGCGGTCGCACGCACGGAGAGCAAGCTCAATCCCTCCGCCGTCCACACCAACACGGACGGCTCCTCGGACGTCGGCCTGATGCAGGTCAACTCCCGCTGGTTCCCCGCGCTGCGGCGCGCCGGCATCTCGCCGGCCGCGCTGTACCAACCCTGCACCTCGATCTGGGCCGGCGCCTGGATACTCGCGCAGGCGTTCGCGCGGCACGGCTACACCTGGGAGTCGGTCGGTGCGTATAACGCCGGCGATCGGATCAGCGCGTCCAGCACGCGCCGGCGGGCGGCTTACGCCAACCAGGTGCTGCGCAATCTGGCTCGCAGCGGCCTTGAGCAGCAGTTGCACGACGCCCCCGACCGCTCCGGCATTGCCGACGTTGCCCTCACAGGCACCGGTGGAAGTGGTGCAGGTGATTCAGGCCAATAGGGCCGATCCCTATTTCAGCTTCTGCTTTTCCGACGACGGCTGCCCGATGCTGTCGCAACTCGTTGCACCGACGCCTGTCGCAGTGCCCGTGTCGACGCCACCCGTCCCCCCTCCGGCGCCTTCGGAGGTGCAGAAGGCCCAGCCGAAGCCGGACCCGCATCCGCGTTCGGCCAACGCCGCCCTGCGCACCGCCACCGGCCTGGCCATCGCCTTCTCCTACAAGTCGGCGATCTTCCCCGCCAGTGCCCGCCCGCTGCTGGAGCACTGGCTCAAGGCCAAGGACCAGCCGGGCAGCCGCTACCTGGTGATCGTCCACACCGAGGACAGCGGCCCCATCAGCCGCAAGCTCGCCCAGGACCGCGGCGACGCGGTGACGCAGGCGATCCACCAGCTGCTGCCCCCCAAGCAGCTGGACCGCACCAGCGTATTCGACCCCACCGGCCGCCAGGTCGTGGTGGTGATCGAGCCACCCGTCCCCGTTTCCCCCACTCCGACCTCGGCGGCGTCCCTCGCCCCGCCGCCGAAGCCGAATCCTGCTCCCCTCGGCGAGGGCAAAACGGAGAAGTCCCCATGATGCGCAAGCTCGCTGCACTTGCCTACCGCTCCGCCCGGACGGTGGTGTCCCGCTTCCATCCCGGCGCCCGCGCCGCCCTGGCCCTGGCCGCCTCGGGCGCGGTCCTGATCGCCGAGCCGGCGATGGCCGCCACCACCGGCACGGCGTTCCAGCCGTTCTACACCTTCATCGACCAGGCCGCGACCGGCTACCTCGGCCGCGGCATCGCCATCACCGGCGGCGTGGTCGGCCTGGGCACCGGCGCCGCCACCGGCAAGCCGATCCTGGCCGCGATCGGCATGGTGCTGGCGATCTTCGGCGCCCTGGGTCCGACGATCGCCGACACGATCTTCAACACCGCCATCGTCTGAGCGCGTGGACGACGCCTTCGCCATCCCCCGGACCCTCGACGATCCGCCACTGTTCTTCATGTGGCAGATCGACGAGGCGTCCGTGGTCATCCTGTCCGGGATGCTCTGCGGGATCCTGTCCGGGATGATGTTCGTGCCGGGGGTGGTGTTCGGCATCGTCTGCGCCAAGCAGTTGGGCAAGGTGAAAGCGGAAGGCGGACGGGGGCTGCTGGTCCGGGCGCTGTACTGGTACACACCCTCGGACTGGTGGCTCCCCAGCCTGACGCCGTCCCACGTCCGCGAATACGTCGGAGGCTAGCCGTGGACCGCGCCCGCTACGACTCCGACCTCGACGACGCCCGCGCCCGACTGCGCACCTGGCAGCGCATCGCGGTGGCGGTCATCGCCATCGACGGCCTGCTGGCCTTGCGCCTGCTGAGCCTGGATACGCGCGAGAAGACCATCGTCGTCCCGCCGGTGGCCTATTCCGATTTCTGGGTCAAAGGGGCCGAGGTCTCGCCCTCCTACCTGGAAGCCATGGGCCGCTACTTCGCCGGCCTGATGCTCACCTACGACCCCAGCAGCTTCGCCACGCAGAAAGACGTGGTGTTGCGCTACACCGACCCGGCCGCCCACGGCGCGCTAGAGGCCCAGCTGACCCAGGACGCGGAGCGCATCAAGCGCGAGCGGATCTCCCAGGTCTTCTATCCGGCGCAGGTGCGGGTACGGGCCGAGTCCCTGCAGGTGGCCTTCAGCGGCGACCTGGCCAGCTTCGTCGGCCAGGAGCCCACCGATCCGCGCCGCGCCACCTACGTCCTCCAGTTCACCAACCGCGGCGGGCAGCTCTACGTCGCATCGTTCAAGGAATCTTCCGATGAAACCGATCCGTTCGGCGATAAGCCTGGCGCTGCTGACCGCGCTGGCGGCTAACGCCCAGGCCGAGGACGTGCAGGTCCGCGACGGCGGATCGGCGCAGATAACGGTGTCGGCGCGCGAGCTGACTCGCATCGGCATGGCGGACGGCTCCAAGCTGGGCCGCGTGCTGGCGCCGGACGGCGTGGTCGACGTGCACCCCGGCACCGACGCCGCGGGCAAGGACAGCGGCGATGCGTTCCTGCGGCCGATCGATCCGACGCCGGGGAAGGCTTTCAGCTTCTTCGTGCGCGACGAGCGCGGCGCCACCTACACTCTGGTGGCCACCACAGCGGACGTGCCCTCGCACACCGTGCTGCTGCACCCGACCGATCCTGGCCCGGTGCTGCACGGCAAACCTTCCGAGGACAAGGCTGAGCCCTACCTGCGCCGGATCAAGGCCCTGGTCCGGGCCATGGCCGGGACCGACAAGGCCGGCGATTACAGCCACCAGGCGGTCGGCCAGGTGGTGCCAGTGTGGCAGCAGACCGAGGCCGTGCTGGAATCCCGCTGGACCGCGAGCAGCGATCTGAAGGCGGAGGCCTGGACGTTCCGCAACGCGACCCAGGATGAGCTGCGGCTGTCCGAGTCGCAGTTCGCCGGGCTGTACCCGGACATCCGGGCGGTGGCGGTGGAGCGCCAGGTATTGAAGGCCGGCGAGGCGACGCGAGTGTTCATCGTGAGAGGGGCGGTGCCGTGAAGCTGGCCGACCTCAAGCAGCGGCTGTCGGTCAAGCAAAGGCAGACCCTCGTCACGACCGCGGTGCTGGGCGGGATCATGCTCGTCATCATCTTCGGACTCTACATCTCCGATCCCAGCCACAAGCACCACGTCGACACGCGGTCGGCGGAGCAGAAGGCCGCGCACGACGTCTCCAAGGACTACCACACGCCAGGGCAGAACATCGACCCGGCCGAGGTCTGGATGGCGAAGAGCGAAGCGCGGCTGCGCGAGATGGAAAAGTCCAACGAGGAATTCTCGCGCCAGCTCGGAGAGATGAAGGGCGAGTTCGAGAAGGGGCAGCATGGCGGTCCGTCCGCGATCCCGCCGCTGCCGGGTGAAAACGCGACAGGGCCGACGCCTTTTCCGGCGAATTCTTCCCCCGCTTTCCCCAAGACCCCGCTGCCGCCACCGCCCGGCGCCGAGGGCCAGCACACGGCGGTACCGGTCGTGCCGCCGGCGGCGCCAAACCAGACGGGTCCGCGCATCACCGACGTCAGCCTGGCCGCCAGCAACGAGCCGAAGGACAGCAAACCGGCTGAGCCGGTCCCCACGATTAAGGACAGCATCCCGGCCGGCGCCTTCACCTCCGCGATCCTGCTCAACGGCCTGGACGCCCCAACGGGCGGCCTGGCCAAGACCAGCCCCATCCCGGTGCTGATGCTGCTGCTCAACAACGGCACCCTCCCCAACCACTTCCAGTCGCGGGTGAAGCACTGCTTCGTCACCGGCGCCGGTTACGGCGATCTGTCCGCGGAGCGCGCCTACATTCGCCTGGAGAAGCTGTCCTGCGTGATGCACGACGGCAAGCTGCTGGACGCGGACGTCGAGGGCTACATCGCCGGCGAGGACGGCAAGAACGGCCTGCGCGGCATCGTCATCTCCAAGCAGGGGCAGATGATCGCGCGGGCGCTGTTCGCGGGGCTGGCCAGCGGCATGGGGCAGTCGCTGTCCCAGTCCTATTCCAGCGTCTCCACCAGCCCTCTCGGCTCGGTGCAAACCGTCAACCCCTCCGAGGTTGCCCAGGCCGGCGTCGCCTCCGGTGTGGGCAAAGCCCTCGACAAAATCGCCGACTTCTACATCGCGAGGGCGAACGAGCTCTACCCGGTGGTGGAAGTGGACTCCAACCGCCGTGGCGACGTGATCCTCAACAAGCGCGTGAGCCTGGGCGCCGAGTTCGCCCAGGCCTGGGCCGACAACGAGTAGGAGCCCCATGAAACCGATCATCCCCATTCTGTTGATGGCTGCGGTCCTCGCCGGCTGCTCCGGCGAGGAATACAAATGCCCGATTCCCAGCGGCGCCGGCGGCTGCCGCAGCGTCGACCGGGTCTACCAGGACACTCAGGACGTGGACAGCACCGACACGCCCAGCGCCGGCGTGGCGCCGGCCGGCCAGGATGGCCAGGCCAGCAAGGAATCCAAAGCTGACAGCGTGGCCCGCGTCATCGTCGCGGCGGGCAACGCACCCCCGGCAGTAGCGGCACCCGGGCCAGGGACGGCCCTCCTCTCGGCGCCGCACGTGCTGCGCCTGCTCATCACCCCCTGGCCGGACGCCGATGGCGATCTGGAAGCCGGCGGCTTCATCTACCTGCGACTGGACCGCGGCGAATGGACGATTCCCTGAACCGCGTGACCCTGGCCGAGCGCCTGCGCGGCGGGCTGTCGCGCCTGGTCGGCGATCTGTTCCGGGACGTGCCGCCGGGCGAGGCCTACGCCCGCGGCGAGCTGCCGCCGACCCTGGCCGAGCAGAAGCGGCTGGTGGAGAGCGCACGGATTTCGCAGTTCCTGCCGTACGAGTCGCACGATCCCGAGACGCGCCTGTACTACAACACCGACAGCGTCGGCTTCCTGCTGGAGGCCTCGCCCGCGGTGGGCCTGGACGAAAACCGCCTGAACGTCCTCACTGGCCTGATTACCCAGGGCATCCGCAACCACAGCACGATCCAGATCTCGCTGTGGGGCGACCCGGACATCCACCCGCTGCTCGACGCCTGGCTGAACACCCGGCTGCACGGCACCGGCCCCTTCGCCGCGGCACTGCAGGGCATGGCGCGGCGCCGGATCGAGTACCTGCGCGGCGCCGGCTGGAAATCGCTGCTGCCGGACCAGCCGCTGCTGCTGCGCAACTGGCGGGTGTTCATCTCCCTGCTGCGGCCTCGCATTCCCGGCCAGCACCAGGTCGACGCCTCCGAGGTCGACTACCTGCTGCGCACGCGCGAGGCCTACCGCAGCACCCTGCAGTCGGCCGGGATGTACGCCGAGACCCTGCCGCCCGAGGGCCTGATCCGGCTGGTCGACGGCATCGTCAACCCGACCCCGCAGCCGCGCGGCGAGATGCGCTACGACCCGGAGCTGCGGCTGCGCGAGCAGATCTCGGACAGGGACGCGCTGCTGCTGGTCGGCCGCGATTCCCTGAGCCTGATCCATGAGGGCTGGAACACCACGCCGCTGCCGTTCTCGGTGCGGCAGTACCCCAAGGCCTGGGCCGGCTGGGCCAACGGCGAGTTGATCGGCGCCCTGCTCAACAACGTGCTGCGCCTGCCTTGCCCAGTGCTGGTGACGCAGACGATTTATGCCGGCGACCTCAACGACGCCGCCAGCCAGGCCAAGCTGCGTGCCGCCCGCGCCACCCAGATGGGCGATTCCCCTGTAGGAAGGTATGTGCCGGCCTGGAAGGACCGTCGGCAGGACTGGGACTTCGTGGTCCGCAAGATCGGCGAGGGCCACAAGCTGCTCAGCACCCACTACCAGGTGGTGGCCTTTGCGCCGCAGGGCGAGGAGGAATACTGCGAGCAGAAGCTGAAGGCGATCTACGATGCCCGCGGCTGGGCGCTGCAGAAGGACCGCTTCTCCACCCTGGTCGCCCTGCGCTCCGCGCTGCCGATGGGCGCTGGCCCGCGGCTGGTCGGTGAGCTGAAGAAGCTGGGCTACCTGCAGCGGATGCTGACCTGGTCGGCCATCCACACCGCGCCGGTGGTGGCGGAGTGGAAGGGCACCGGCCGGCCGCTGCTGATGCTGGTGGGACGCAAGGGCCAGATCCAGTTCTTCAACCCCTTCGACAACGAGAAGGGCAATTTCAACATGGCCTGCGCCGCCACCTCCGGCGCCGGCAAGAGCTTCTTCGCCCAGGAGCTGATCTCCTCGATGCTGAGCATCGGGGGGCGCATCTACGTCATCGACTCGGGCGAGTCCTACCTCAACATCTGCACGCTCTACGGCGGGGTCTACATCAAGGCCGACTTCGTCCTCAACCCCTTCTCCAACATCAACGCGGCGGAGTTCGAGGAGGAGGAACTGCCGATCATCAAGCAGATCCTGGCCAAGATGGCCTCGCCGAACGAGCGGCTGGACAGCCTGCACGTCTCCTACCTGGAGCAGGCGATCCAGGCGGCCTGGAAGCTGAAGGGGCCGGACACCGAGATCACCGACGTCGCCGAGGTCCTGGCCGCCGGTCCCAAGCGCGAGCAGAAGAACCTGGCTGTGATGCTCCATCCCTGGACCCGCCAGGGCAGCTACGGCCGCTTCTTCTCCGGCCCCAGCAACGTCGACCTCGACAGCCCCTTCGTGGTGCTGGAGCTGTCGGTGCTGGACTCGCGCCCGGATCTGCAGAGCGTGGTGGTGATGATCCTGATGCTGAAGATCACCGAGGCCATGTACCTGGGCGGACGCAAGCAGCCCTGGGTGTGCCTGATCGACGAGGCCTGGCGCTTCCTCGGCAACGGCAACGACGACCGCTTCGTCGAGGCCGGCTACCGCACGGCGCGCAAGTACCAGGGCTGCTTCGCCTCCCTGACCCAGGGCATCGACGACTACTACAAGTCCTCGGGGTCGCTGGCCACCCTGTCCTGCTCGGACTGGGTGGTGCTGCTGCGGCAGAAGCCGGAGTCGCTGGCTGCGGCCAGCGACAACAAGCGCATTTTCGTCGACGAGCAGGCGCGTGACCTGCTGATGTCGGTGGACACGGTGCAGGGCAAGTATTCGGAGATCGCCATCCGCGGGCCCAATGGGCTGTCGATCGGTCGCCTGATCGTCGACCGCTTCACCGAAAAGCTGTATTCGACCAAGGGCACGGAATTCCAATACGTGCGCGACCGGATGGCGGCGGGGCTCACCATCGACCAGGCGGTCGAGGAACTGGTCGCCCAGGCAGGTGCGCGATGAGCGAGTGGACCATCGCGCTCTGCGCCGGGATGCTCGGCGGCCTGGCCGCCATCGCCGCCGATCATTGGATCGAGCCGCCGCCGCGGCTGGCGACGGTGGACTTGCAACAGATCCTCGCCGAGCACATCGAAAGCATCGGCCAGCGCAATCTCGGCAAGGACGCCGCGGCGAAGGACGCCGCTGCCTACGGCGCGGCGCTGCAGGCGTCCCTGGATGAGCTGGAGCACCAGGAGCACACCTTGTTGCTGCCGGCGCCGGCGGTGCTGCGCGGCGCGCCGGACCTGACCGATGCGTTGCGCGAGCGGATCGACGCGCGCCTCAATACCGGGGCCAGGCCATGAGCACGACCGAGCCGGTGCCGGTGTCCGCCGCCGAGCAGACGCGGTTGGCACTGGAGCGTCAGCGCGCCGTGCTGCTCGGCATCCGGATCGCGGCCGTCGTGGCGATCCTCTACGCACTGGCCGCGTTCGTCTCGCCCTGGTATCGGCTGACCGTGTCCGTCACGCACAGCTTGCCGGCACACCTGTGGGTGGTCTCGGTCGGGCATCTGCCCCAGCGGGGCGACTACGTCGCCTTCCGCATCCCGGCCAACCGCTTCTATCCCAACGACCACGGCGGCTTCCTCAAGATCGCCCGCGGCGTCGCCGGCGACCAGGTCACGCGCCGAGGCCGGGAGTTTTTCGTCAACGGCGCATCCATCGGCGTGGCCAAGACGGTCTCGCTCAATGGGCTGCGGCTGGAGCCGGGGCCGGTGGGCGTGATCCCGCCGGGGGAGTGGTTCGTATGGACGCCCGACGTCGACTCCTTCGATTCGCGCTACGCCGACATCGGCTGGATCCGCCAGGACCAGGTCGTCGGCGTCGCCCGGCCGGTGCTGTGACATGCGTTCGATCCGAGACCTCTGCGCCTTAGGCTTCGTCGTGTCGGTGGTGCTGACCACGGCTTTCGGCGCCGATCCGCCGGCGCACCAGAGCGACGACCTCGGCACAGTCGGCCCGCAGTTTCCGATCCAGGAAACCGACATGCTCGAGGCCATCCTGACTCGCGCCCGCGAGAAGCAGAACAACGGCGAGGCGCAGAAGCTGGAGCAGCACATGCGCGAGCAGGCGCAGGGCTACGCCACCGCCCCGCCCTCGCTCAACCTGCCGCGGGCCGAGCAGGACCGCCGCACCGCTTTCGATCCCAGCGTCTACGTCCCAAGCGACATCAAGGATGCCAGCGGCCGGGTGATGATCCCGGCCGGCACCAGCGTCAACCCGCTGCAGCACTTCGCCTTCGACGAGACGCTGTTCTTTGTCGATGCGAACGATCCCGATCAGGTGACTTGGCTGAAACAGCGGCTGGGTGGACAACTCAATCCAGCGCAGCGGGTGATTCTCACCGGCGGCTCCCCGATCGAGCTCTCCAACCAGCTCAAGCAGCAGGTGTTCTTCGACCAGGCCGGCGCACTGGTGAAGAAGTTCGGGATCGGGGCGGTGCCGGCGACGGTGCTGGCCGATCCGCAAGCGCCGCGCCAGCGGCTGCTGGTGCAGGAATACGACCCCCGGGAGAAACAGCCATGAAGCGCGTGCTCGCCCTGGCCGTGGTGCTGCTGTCCCTGGCTGCCGGCCGCGCCGGCGCCGCGACCAGCTCCGGCCCCTGCTACGGCCACTTCCCGAACATCCTCACCGACGTCTGCTGGCTGTGCGTGTTTCCGATCTCGATCGGGCCGGCCTCGGTGACGATGGACCAGTACGACGACGGCCCCTCGCCGCCGCTGATCTGCGAGTGCCCGGCGCCGCCGCCGCTGTTCGTGCGCCTCGGCGTTGGGGTCGGCTACTGGGAGCCGGCGCGCGTGTCCGAAGTGGTGCGCACGCCCTACTGCTCACCCACGCTCAACGGCACCATCCTCGCCAACATGACCGCGCCGGCCGGCACCAACACCAAGAAGCCGGACACCCACAAGAACGCCTTCTACCAGGTGCACTGGTTCACGTTTCCGGTACTGTCGTGGATTTCCTCGGCCTTCACCTCGGTCAACTGCGAGTCCAGCGATTCCTTCGACCTGGTCTACATGACCGAGCTCGATCCGACCTGGAGCGACGACGAGCTGACTTTCCTGCTCAATCCGGAGGCGGTGCTGTTTGAATCATTGATCGCGCAGGGGGCCTGCATCGCCGACAGCGTTGCCGCGGCGGTGGGCTTCGGGATCGACGCGTTGTTCTGGTGTTCGGGATCGCAGGGCGGCGTGTATCCGATCGGCGGGACGGTGCCGCACCACGTCGGCGGTGTGGATTCGTCGATGCTGGAAACGCATCGCTTCTTGTTCAAGCTGCATCGGGAACTGCTGGCACTGGATACCTCGACCACGGCCGCACTTTGCGGCCCGGTGCCGCAGCCAATCATGCGCAAGGGCCAGTACAAGCTGAACATGCTCTTTCCCCTGCCGCAGTCCATCACCGGCGTGCCGCTGGGGCAGCAAACGGCGCTGTGGGTGGCCGGGCATGAGTTTCCCTATGCCGGCGAGGATTTCACGCACCTGGTCTGGAGGAAGCGGCTGTGCTGCGCCTACTGACAGGGGTGGCCGGCGCGGCGCTGTGCGGCGCTGCCCTCGCACAGAATCCGCCGACGCCGGCAGGTGATGAAGCCGGCGCCGCGGCGGCGGCGCGGAACGCGATGGAGCAGGCGGGTCAGCTACAGGGACAGCGCGACTTCCTCAACCAGCTGCAGATGCAGCGCGACGCGCTGAGCAGCGCTCAGCCCACGGCCAATCCGCAGATCGACATCGGCCGGCAGGCGCCGACGCCGGCCGACCTGGTCGACGCCATCCGCAACCCACCCTCCCAGCACTGGTCGGAAACGAACCAGCACCCGCCGCTGGTGCTGGTGTCGTTCTCCATGCCGGATGCCGATATCCGAGATCTGGCCCGGCAAGCGGCGCAGATCGGCGCGCGGCTGATTCTGCGGGGGCTGGTGGACGGCAATCTGCGGGCGACGCAGCGGAAGCTGGCCCAGTTTGCGGATGTGCCTGGGGCTTCCTTCATGGTCGATCCGACGCTGTTCCGGCGCTTCAAGGTCGAGGCCGTGCCCACCTTCGTGCTGCCGCTCGAGGAGCTCAATGCCTGCAGCCAGGACGGTTGCCCGGTACCGGCGCACGTCAAGGTGTCGGGTGAATCCGGCCTGGATCACATTTTGGACGAGATCAGCCGGCGGGCGCGGGATCCGCGGGCCAAGCAGCTGGCGTCGGAGATGCAGGCCATGCTCAAGGTGCAGCCATGACGCGCCGTCGCATGATGCTCGCCTTCGCGGCGGCGGTGTGGACCGGCCTGGCGCTGGCCCAGGACGATCCCGGCACCGACGCGCGCCAACTCGGCGCCGCCGGCAACAGCCAGGCCGTCAGCGGCGCCACGGCTTCGCCGAGCAACTATCCCGGCTACTCCACCAGCAACCCGCCGCAGACCACCTATTACAACTCCGGCGCCGCGATCCAGAGCCAGGCCCAGGCAGCCGCCGCAGCGGCACCGGACGGCGATGCCTCCCAGGTGGTCACGACCAATGCGCTGTCGGGGCCACAATTCAGCTTCGCGCCGACCGATCCGATCCTTACCCAGGGGCAGAGCACTGCCAGCCAGGCGGCCACGCTGGCCACCAACTACCAGGGCTGCCAGGCGCTCAACGTCCAGACCCCGCCTCCGCAACAGCCGACCACCGCGAGCTGCGCCTACGACGAGGTGCCCTCGACGGTGAACTGCACCAGCCAGCTGCAGACGACCTGCCCGGCCAACGCGCCGAACCAGCCCGGCCTGCAAGCGGGTGGCGTCACGTCCAACGCCGCCTATTCCTACAACTTCCCCACCCTCACGGTCGGCACGCCTGGCGACAACTACTGGAACGGCGGCTGCACGATGCACGACCAGCTGACCACCTTCACCATCGACAACCCCGCGCTGCTGGCGAAATTCGCCGGCTACGACGATTACATGTCGGTGCTGGTCAACGGCAACCTGGTCTACAACGGGCCCTATGGCGGCGACATGCTGGCCGTGGTCAACGGCGCGGTGCAATACAACAGCAGCGGCAAGACCGGCCCCTGCGATCTTGGTAGTAACTGGCGATATTCGCTTAACGTCGATCTGCGTCCCTACCTCACGAGCGGCAGCAACACCATCGAGATGAAGGTGGAGGTGGGCGGCAATGGCGAAGGCTGGTCGACCTACGACATCGAGAACTACCCGGACTGCAGCGCCAACGATCAATGGGTGCAGTCCTGCCCGTCTGGAAGCTCGATCACCGGGTGCACGCAGCGCTCGCAGGTGTGCACGGTTGGACCGGGGTTGGAGACGATCGACGGCGTGCCGCAATACCGGGTGTGCTGGACTGAGCAGCAGAGCTACCTTTGCGAAACGCCGCAGCAGCAGGAGCAGGCGCAGTGCGGCCAGTACCTGCAGCAGGGCTGCCAACAGACCGGCTCGGCGTGCGTGGCGACGGATAGTTCCGGCAACTGCACGCGCTACCAGCAGACCTTCCAGTGCCCGACCGGCCAGGCCGGCGTCAACCAGGTCGACATCTGCGGATCGGATCTGTACTGCCCCAACGGCAACTGCACGTCCGACGTCGAAGCCTCGGTGGTTTCCCAATCGAGCGTCACGCAGATGGCCCAGGCTTCAAGTTGGCTGCAGGCAGCGCAGGAGGCCTCCAAGGACAACACCAACAGCACGGGCACGTTTTCCTTCTTCGTGGGCCAGGGAGAGCAGTGCACAGAATCGGCAGTCGGCTTCTCGAATTGCTGCTCCGCTTCCGGCTGGGGCAGCAGCGCGGGTCTGGCCTCGTGCAGCGCGGAGGAGAAGCAGCTCGGCGTTGCACGGCAGGCGGGCCAGACGCACGAGGTCGGCACCTACTCCTCGGGCAGCTTCGTGCTGAAGACGACCTATGACGTCTTTTGCGTCTTCAATTCGATGCTGTCGCGGATCATCCAGGAGCAGGGCCGCCAGCAGCTCGGCATCGGCTGGGGCACGCCCAAGAGCCCGAACTGCCAAGCACTGACCGCGGCCCAGTTTTCCTCGCTGAACTTCAACGAGATGAATTTCAGCGAGTTCTACGCCTATGCGGAGTCGCAGGCCAACACCGGCCTCGCCAACCGCGAGTCGGACGCCTCAATCCAGCAGCGCACCCAACAGGACATCCAGTACCTGCAGCAGAACCCCGGAGCGACCAGTGGACAGGCCGCTACGACGCAGCCTTGAGGCCGGCGGCCTGGCGCTGCTGCTGGTTGCGGCGGCATCCTGGGGCGACGGCCCCTCTGCCCCTGCGGCCGACGTCACTGCCGTCGAACCCGAGCATGCCTACTTCGATCGGCATGCCGAGGGCTGGTTTTGGTACCACGATCCCAAGCTGGCGAAGCCGGCGTCGCCCAAGGTGACGCCGCTGGCGGCCGAGGGCGAGAAAGACGATCCGGTGAAGGTGGTGGAGGCCGAACACAAGGCGCTGGAGCGGGCTCTGGACCGGGCCATCGTCACGCCGACGCCCGAGAACGTGAAGGCCTACCTGGAGTTGAACCAGCGCCTAATGGCCCAGGCCGGCGACTTCGCTGACGCCTGGCGCGGCGCCATCTGGAGCAATCCGTCCCTGGACTACAGCCTCGTGAGCCCGGTCGGATCCTCCGCTTACGTCAAGGCGGATCAGGACGCGGCGGCCAGCGAGCAAAAGCTGCTGCAGGCGGCCCAGCAGTGGGGCTTGGTGTTTTTCTTCCGGGGCACCTGCCCGTACTGCCACAGCTTTGCGCCGCTGTTGAAGCAGTTTGCCGCGCACTACGGCTTCCGCATCGTCGATGTATCGCTCGACGGTGGCGGGCTGCCGGAGTTTCCGAACCCACAGCCGAACAACCAGGCAGCGCAGAACCTCCACGTGGAAGCGGTGCCTGCCGTGTACTTGGTCAACCCGCGCACCAGGCAGGTGGTGCCGGCTGTGTTTGGCCTTGTGGGCTGGAGCGATCTCGTTCAACGATTAATCTATGCGCTAGACCATGCACCTTATCATGATGAGACGTCCAATATGGCACTCTTGGCATATCCCCACGAATAAGCGCCTCTTCTCCCAACGATGGCGCACAACTCAGCGTGCAAGGAAGTATTCTATGGGCACAACGATCTCGAGCGTGTCCCCGGTGATGTCGTCGGGAAGGGCTGGCAATGGCTGCGCACGCTGGAGCAATGCGAGCGCTTCCGCATCGAGCACCGCATAGCCGCTACTGCGTTCGAGACGCGACGCCAATACCCTCCCTGCCCGGTCCATGGCAAATCGGATGTAGGGCACACCTTGTTGGCGACGCATCTGGGCAGCCGGGGGATAGCGTTTATAGCGCTGCAAATGACCCAGCAAGCGCTCGCGGAAGCTCAGTTCCGCGGTACTGGTCGCAAGCGATTGTTCACTTTGCCGGGGCGCTGCAGCACGGTCTGCGGGCAGGGCGTCGTCACTGGGCGGCGCCGTTGTTTGCGGTGCCGGCAGGTCTTCTTGAGGCTTCCGTTCAGGTTCGGCTGGAGGAGTGTCGGGCAACGCGATCTGCGCCGGCTTCGGCGTTTCGATCCTGGACACGGATCGCGGCTGCGGCGGCTTGGGCCTGGGCGCCTCCTGCTGGCGCGGCCCTGCTGGCTGAGCGCTCGCCGCCGCCGGGGTATGCGGGGCAGGCGCTAGTTCAACAACCATGGGCAAAGCCGAAGGGACGGCGACGGGCCCAGCCGAAAAGCGCCAAAGCCAAACCGCAGCGAGGACTACGCCGCACAGCAGGACGACGGCCGTGCTCCGGACCCAGCGCCGACGCTCCAACCGCAGCTGCGCAGCCTCCCATTCCGCCAGCGGGCTCACGGCACGTTCTGTTCGAGACCGACCAGTGCCACCTTCAGATATCCCGCGCTCCGCAACGCATCCATCAGAGCCATCAGGTCGCCGTAGTCGACGGTCTTGTCGGCGCGTAGGAATATCGGCTCGTCATGATTGCGCTGCGTGGCTGCCTCCAGCGCCGTCGCCAGCTGCTCGCGCGGCAACGGCGCGTCGCCGAGCGCCAGGCTCAGGTCAGCCTTCAGCGTCAGGAAGACCGGCTTGTCGGGCCGCGGCGCCGGCTGTGCTTGGCTGCCTGGCAGGTTGACCGGCACATCCACCGTCGCCAGCGGCGCGGCGACCATGAAGATGATCAGCAGTACCAGCATCACGTCGATGAACGGCGTGACGTTGATCTCGTGGACCTCCGCCAGATCATCGTCGCCGTGCGGAATCCTCGCGCTCACCGGCCGCGTTCCAGGTCGCGCCCGAGCAGATTGAGAACCTCAGTGCTGGCATCGGCGAGCTGCGCGCGGTAGCCGGCGATGCCACGCGAGAATACGTTGTAGATCACCACCGCCGGAATCGCCGCGAACAGCCCCATTGCCGTCGCGAGCAAGGCCTCGGCGATGCCGGGGGCGACCACCGCCAGGTTCGTCGTCTGGCTCTTCGAGATGCCGATGAAGGCGTTCATGATGCCCCAGACGGTGCCGAACAGGCCGACGAAGG
>ERZ1034411.142-NODE-142-length-20449-cov-22.899971_pt1 | contig 20449 bp, 17 predicted proteins | sample MGYA00520583_ERZ1034411 | MGnify/ENA primary metagenome ERZ1034411 (study PRJEB33736, sample SAMEA104288481) | Azolla microphylla | place: Ecuador | collected 1982 | study: EMG produced TPA metagenomics assembly of the PRJEB19522 data set (Is there foul play in...
CTGGAGGATTAAGACCAAGGTGGGCTAAGAAACCTTTGAATACTTTTACTGCAGCCTTAGAAGCGTTGAGAACAGCCATATCTTTTCTATTGATTGATTGGTTCAACTGGAATCCGGACGTGTTTCCTTGTTATCAAGCCAGTTTTCTCTACATTTAGGCTTGATTTTTGTTTACGTCCCGCTAACCACATATCAAAAACTAAAAAACCCTCCGCGTACCTCCACACTAATGCGTTCAAAAAAGAGAGATAGAAAACTCTACCTCTCCACAAAATAAATAAATTATTGAAACCAAATCAGATTTTAGTATCTGCTGGGTTTATGAACGATAAAGCTGAGAACTTGGCACTGTTTGATGTTGTCAAAACCAACAACACGAACATAGCAGTTACCATACTGAGAACGGCAAGCTTGAACTTCACCTAATACTTCTTGAGTTGTTTTAGCACTAAACAAAGGTAGCTTCCACATTGTCCAGAATAATTCAGTAGGTTCAGAAGTTTCGTTGAACTCAACTGCTGGGATGTAGCCTTGGTTCAGAATGTACTGAACTTGCTTGGCGATTTGCGCGTCAGATAGAGGAGGAAGATAAGAGAGGGTTTCGTAACGGCGCTCTTTTGGTAAAGTTTGCATAGCTGTTGATAATTGGGGGCTATTTTTCACTGCTTGGTTTTTGGGGCTTGCGCCTATCCTAACTGGATAAATTATCCAAGTCAGGATCTAAAATTGTCTGCTGTTCAGTTTTTGGGGCGGGATTTGATAAATTTAATTGCGTGATACGTTCAAGATGCTGGCGACGCTGTTCCATGTTGGCTTGCTGAATGCCAGTACGCACCATTTCTGGTAAGAAATCTGTCACTTCTGCCGCGATGTGTTCCCTGACAGTCATAATCCGCAGAGCCAAATCTGAGTTCTCCCGAAACAGTTCCTCAATATACGCTTCTCCATCTTGGATTTTTCCAGCAGAAAAGTTTTGCAACCAATGTGCTAATGGAGGATTTGTTTCGCCTAGCTGTGCCAAAACAGTCATAAGTGCCTGATAAGTCAGATAACTTTGGAGAGTTTTGGCTATGTCTTTCGCAATTTGCTTTAGATTCATGCTTAACCCCAGCCCCATTGATTTTAGATTTTAGATTTTGGATTTTAAATTCATCCAATAGTCCAAAATCCCAAATCCTAAATTATCAGACGGTATCCATTGCTTCAAACTCGAACTTGATTTCTTTCCACAGTTCGCAAGCAACGGCCAGTTCAGGAGACCACTTAGCAGCTTCGCGGATAACATCGTTACCTTCACGAGCTAAGTTACGTCCTTCGTTACGAGCTTGGATACAAGCTTCTAGGGCTACACGGTTAGCGGTTGCACCAGGAGCGTTACCCCATGGGTGACCAAGTGTCCCACCACCAAACTGTAGTACGGAGTCATCACCAAAGATTTCTACGAGTGCGGGCATGTGCCATACGTGGATACCACCGGAAGCAACTGCCATTACACCAGGCATAGAAGCCCAATCTTGGGTGAAGTAGATACCACGAGACTTGTCTTGTTCAACGTAGTTTTCACGTAGTAGGTCAACGAAGCCCATTGTGATGCCGCGTTCACCTTCCAACTTACCAACAACTGTACCGGTGTGAATGTGGTCTCCACCAGACATACGTAACGTCTTAGCTAATACACGGAAGTGAATACCGTGGTTCTTTTGACGGTCAATAACAGCATGCATAGCACGGTGGATGTGTAGTAATACACCATTGTTACGACACCAGTGAGCCAAGGTTGTGTTAGCGGTGAAACCTGCGGTCAGGTAGTCATGCATGATGATAGGCATATTGAGTTCTTTGGCGTACTCAGCCCGTTGCAGCATTTGTTCGCAGGTAGGTGCGGTTACGTTTAGGTAGTGACCCTTGATTTCACCGGTTTCTGCTTGTGCTTTGTGGATTGCTTCTGCTACGAATAGGAAGCGATCACGCCATCTTTGGAATGGTGCAGAGTTAATGTTTTCGTCGTCTTTGGTGAAGTCCAAACCACCGCGCAAACATTCGTATACAGCGCGTCCGTAGTTCTTCGCAGACAAACCCAATTTGGGCTTGATCGTACAACCCAACAAAGGACGACCATACTTGTTCAACTTGTCGCGTTCAACTTGAATACCATGAGGAGGACCTTGGAAAGTCTTCAAGTAAGCAACTGGAATCCGCAAGTCTTCTAAACGTAATGCACGTAATGCTTTGAAACCGAATACGTTACCTACGATAGAAGTCAACATATTGGTTACAGAACCTTCCTCAAACAAGTCCAGAGGATAAGCAACGTAAGCAATGTATTGGTTATCTTCACCAGGAACTGGTTCGATATCGTAGCAACGACCTTTGTAACGGTCTAGGTCGGTGAGCAAGTCTGTCCATACAGTTGTCCAAGTACCTGTAGAAGACTCAGCTGCTACCGCAGCACCAGCTTCTTCGGGTGGAACTCCAGGCTGAGGAGTCATCCGGAATGCTGCAAGAATATCTGTATCTTTAGGTGTGTAATCGGGAGTGTAATAAGTTAGTCTGTAATCTTTAACCCCAGCTTGATACCCAGATTTAGCCTGAGTCTTAGTTTGCGCGTAAGACATATTTTCCTTCCAAGAAGTCAATCTTTTTACTATCAAATCACGTTATGTGCAACTTTTTATCACCCTTTATCTTTCTTTTTATCTCACTGTAGATATAAAGAAAACTTATAACCGGGTCTGTTTGTTGGTTGAGGGTAGCGTTCTTTGTTTTGTAAATACTTGGTAACAGTACCAAATTACCGCACCTTTTTATCTCTATATAAAAATAGTAGAATAATAGTAGAGGTGCACATCTAGGCGCTTGGTTTTTTCCCTTGTTCCACGAACACAAAGTCTTTGATATATCTTTTGCTTACTGTACTAAACCTGCTTAGTTTCAGAGAAACTTTGGCGCTTTATGGGCATTCTTTAAAATTTATGCCTTAAAACTAGCTAGGAAGAATTAGGGTTTGAGGCTGTCTAGCCTATTCTCCCGCTTCTTGTCTCCTGATATCTTTCGCATGATTTGGGAAAAAAGATATAGAGGAAACTTCACTAACTGCGGTTTAGCTCCAGGATGAGCCAAAGATAAAAAACTACACACGACGGAATTTGTAACTTGTCTCACAATATATCAACAATTCAATAAGTTATCCTTTGAAAGTTCTTAACTCATTGATTTAAATTTCTTATTGAAGGAATTTAAATCAATGAGTTAAGAACTTTCAAAGGGTGATTATTAGTTATATATCAGTACAGTTCCAGATTAGGCTTACCATTATTTGTTAGTTTTGCATTCTGAATTACTAAGTTCTTAGGTACTGTCTCCAAAGGATATACAAGCGTGGTATTATTTAATAGACGTACTCGTTTATTGATGATTTCTATTTTACTGGGGATAGCTATCAGCCCCAGTACAGGCATACGAGTAGGATCCCAAGAAAAACCTGATATTAATCCCGCTAATAATGCTACTTATCCAGTTGGACCTCCTCCAAAACGAGTAGATCCTTTACCGGATGATAGAGATGTGCAGGAGAGAGAAGCAGAAACTGATTATCGTATTAGTAGCTTATTAGGTGATTTTGCTGGTAATTTGTGGGTAGGTTCTTGGCGTGGTTTATCGCAGATTGACCCGAATACGGGTAATATTATTGCTCGTGTCAGTTTACCCAATGTGACTATTGGTGCATTAGCTCAAGATAAAGTCGGTCGTTTGTGGGTCGGTAATTATGAAGGGTTGACACGAGTAGACCCCCGCACTAATGAAATTACAGCCCAAAATTTATTACTACCTTCCAAAAGGGTGTTGTCGCTGCTGATTGATAAACGCGGTTATTTGTGGACAGGTACTGATAGTGGTTTAGCTTTAATTAGTCCCGATCAAGGCTTGATCATGACAACAGTTAAAAATATACCTGGTGTTTGTGTCAATGCAATGACCTTAGATGCTGAGGGTCAGCTTTGGGCTGGGACTTTGGATGGACTGATCAGGGTGAATACTGCTAGTGCTTTGATTATGAAGAGGATGAACAATCTACCAGGGTCGACAGTACAAACTTTGGCTATTAGTCCTGAAGGGTTAATTTGGGCAGGGATGCCAAATCAATTACTGGTAGTTAATCCGAAAAATGGTATTGTGCTTAGGTCTGTAACTCCTCTGCGCGGACGAAATGTAACTTCAGTTCGTTTTGCTCAAGATGGTAGTGTTTGGGTTGGTACTACTAATGGTTTACTACGATTAAATCCGAATACTGGAGCTTTGTTAGATAGAGTTCCGGGACTTCCTTCTAGTCGGGTGCTGACGGTTGTTCCTGATCTTGGTAATAAGTTGTGGGTGGGAACCAGTGAGGGACTAGCTTGGTTAATGCCTACAATGGATAAGGCAAGACCTCATTTTGGTTTTGGTCGGAGTGTGAAGTAGGTTATGGGGTATAGGGTATGGGGTTCAAGACTGAGAGAATAAGAATAAATAGATGTATTCCCTGCTGTCTTTTGCCTCTTGTCTTCTGTCACCTATTCCCTACTTCCAATTTTGAATTTTTAATTTTGTTTTGAATTTTTAATTTTGAATTTTTAATTGATTATGGTAATTACTACCCAGCAATTAATTCAATGGAAACAGCAGGGACGGGCAATTGTCGCTTTGACTGCTTGGGATTATGTGATCGCTCAACTGTTAGATGCAGCTGGTGTAGACTTAATCCTGGTAGGAGATTCTCTGGCAGTAGTGCTTGGGTATGATACAACGCTGCCAGTAACTCTAGATGAAATGATCCATCATGCTAAAGCTGTACGTCGTGGTGTCAAACGGGCTTTGGTTGTGGTTGATTTACCATTCTTAACCTATCAAGAAAGTATTTCCCAAGCGATGCACTCAGCGGGAAGGGTGTTGAAAGAAACAGGCGCACAAGCGGTAAAATTAGAGGGTGGACATCCCTCAATGGTGGAAACGGTCGCCAGGTTGGTGCAAGCGGGAATTCCGGTAATGGGCCATGTAGGATTGACACCACAATCTGTACATCAACTAGGTTTGCGACAACAGGGGAAAAGCCCAGAAGCCAGTGAGAGAATTTTAAATGAAGCGATCGCTCTCGAACAAGCAGGTGTTTTTTCAATAGTATTAGAACATATCCCGCCCCAACTAGCCTTACAAATTACCCAAAAGTTGCGTATCCCTACTATTGGTATTGGTGCAGGTTTGGAATGTGACGGACAGATTTTAGTTACTTCCGATGTCTTAGGACTTTCGGAAAAGCAACCGCTGTTTGCTAAAGTTTATACAAATCTGCGGGAAGAGATTACGAAAGCTGTCCAGAATTATGCTTTAGAAGTACGTGATAGATAATTTATGTAAGAGATAATCAAATCACAACTCATCACTTAAAAGTTGTTACTATTGGAACACCGCAAACTATCACCTTTCCCGACCACACCCAGCTACCAGAGTTCAAGGGCCAATTTGTGAAAAGTTTTTATAGCTCAGTACAGTGAAGGCTTACAGCAGCTGGTTTGATATAAAAACCCATAATTTTTGCTGAATTGAGACAGATAAAGACTAAACTTAAAAGTCTTGTACAGCACAACCTGTAATTTTAAATGAAGTAATCATGTCCAAGGTTCTTGTCTCTGATCCGATTGACCAAGCTGGTATTGACATTCTTTCCCAAGTTGCTACGGTTGATGTCAAAACAGGTCTAAAACCAGCAGAACTAATAGAAATTATTGGTGAGTATGACGCGCTAATGATCCGTTCTGGAACTCGCGTTACTCAAGAGATTATTGAAGCTGGCACACAATTAAAAATTATTGGTCGTGCTGGTGTAGGTGTGGATAATGTGGATGTTCCTGCTGCTACCCGCAAAGGTATTATAGTAGTTAATTCTCCAGAGGGAAACACGATCGCCGCGGCTGAACACGCACTAGCAATGATATTATCTTTATCCCGTCATATACCGGATGCAAATGCTTCCGTTAAACGCGGTGAGTGGGATCGGAAAACTTTTGTGGGTGCAGAAGTATACAAAAAAAATCTCGGCATTGTTGGGTTAGGGAAAATTGGATCCCATGTAGCGTCTGTAGCTAAGGCTATGGGGATGAAGCTATTAGCTTATGATCCCTTTATTTCTACAGAACGGGCTGAACAAATGGGTTGTCAGTTGGTAGATTTAGATTTGCTATTCCAGCAAGCAGATTATATTACTTTACACATCCCTAAAACTCCAGAAACTACCAATTTAATCAACGCTAAAACTTTGGCGAAGATGAAACCAACTGCTAGAATTATCAACTGCGCTCGTGGTGGCATCATTGATGAGTCAGCTTTGGCAGCGGCGATTAAAGAAGGTAAAATCGGTGGTGCAGCGTTGGATGTATTCGATTCTGAACCCCTGGGAGAGTCTGAGCTGCGATCGCTCGGTAAAGATATTATTCTTACTCCGCACTTAGGTGCATCTACCACAGAAGCCCAAGTTAACGTAGCCATAGACGTAGCTGAACAAATCCGTGATGTTATTTTAGGACTACCAGCCCGTTCTGCTGTTAATATTCCCGGACTCGGACCCGATATCTTGGAAGAACTCAAACCCTATATGCAGTTGGCGGAAACCTTGGGTAACTTGGTAGGACAACTAGCAGGAGGAAGGGTGGAAACACTGACTGTCAAACTACAAGGGGAACTGGCAACTAATAAGAGTCAGCCTTTAGTAGTAGCAGCGCTGAAAGGACTACTATATCAAGCTTTGCGGGAACGAGTAAATTACGTCAACGCTAGCATAGAAGCCAAAGAAAGGGGTATTCGCGTTATTGAAACAAGGGATGCTTCAGCACGAGATTATGCAGGCTCACTGCATTTAGAAGCTACAGGTACTTTAGGCACTCATTCTGTTACAGGTGCTTTGTTGGGTGATAAAGAAATCCACCTAACTGATGTTGACGGCTTCCCCATTAACGTTCCACCTAGCAAATATATGCTGTTCACTCTCCACCGTGATATGCCAGGAATTATTGGTAAACTCGGTTCTCTATTGGGTAGTTTTAATGTCAATATTGCCAGTATGCAGGTAGGAAGAAAAATTGTCCGTGGTGATGCGGTCATGGCTTTAAGTATTGATGATCCTTTACCCGATGGCATTTTGGATGAAATTACAAAAGTACCCGGCATTCGAGATGCATATACAGTAACACTTTAACTTTGGATTACAAATAGGTGACAGGTGGGTGATAGGTCACAGTTAGATTTCCTATCCCTCCTTCCCTATTCCCTATTCCCTATTGCCTGTTCCCATGATAAATCTAGAATCTAAAATCTAAAATTTTATGGCAAATACTTGGTGGGAACTGAAAATTTTATGTGAAGTAGACCTAGAAGATATTATCTTTTGGCGACTGGAAGGTTTTGGCTGTCGTGGTACAGCCAGCGAAAGTAAAGGTAATTCTTCACTATTAAAGGCTTATTTACCAAGTTTTCAAGCACAACTACTAGATTTGTCGGCCCTATCACTATGGTTGCGTCAAGATGCTTTGTGTATAGGATTGCCATCTCCCCTCCTACACTGGAATTTGATTGATGAGGAGGATTGGGCCAGTAGGTGGAAACAGTATTGGCAACCTCAAGAAATAGGCGATCGCTTCCTAATTAATCCCGCATGGCTACCGTTACAGGACTCATTAGAACGGTTAGTGATTCGCCTTGATCCGGGTGTTGCTTTTGGTACAGGCAATCATTCCACAACTCAACTGTGTTTAGAATCTCTAGAAATGCGCCTTAGCGAAGTCCCCACAGCTTTTATTGATAAGAATGAAAAAAAACAATCTTTAGTAATCGCAGATATCGGCTGTGGCTCTGGTATCCTTTCCATTGGTGCCATACTTTTGGGAGCAGAAAAAGTTTATGCAGTCGATAATGATCCCTTGGCTGTGAAATCAACTTTCAGCAATCGCGCCCTTAATAATATTAATTCAGAACAGTTAATACCTGCCCAGGGTAGTGTAGAGATTTTGACAAAACTGATTTCTCAACCAGTGGACGGTATTGTTTGCAATATTTTGGCTGATGTCATTATTGAGTTAATTCCAGAAATGGGAGCTATTACTAAAACTACTAGCTGGGGGGTCTTTAGCGGTATTTTACTAGAACAATCTAAAGCTGTTGCTGATGTTTTAGAACAAAATGGCTGGGTTGTAGCTACTCTCTGGAAAAGAAAAGAATGGTGTTGCTTAAATGCACGTCGTTCTTAAAAAGAATAGGTGACAGGTGACAGGTAACAGGGAAGAGTATATAGGGAAGAACTAATTATAGGGAAGAACTAATTAATTATTCATTCTCCCCTATTAGCAAATTAAATCAGAGCTTTCAGATGTTGAACTAGCTGTGGTGCTTGGACTACACCCTCAATTCTATCTACTGGCTTACCTTCCTTAAATAGTACCAAGGTTGGTAAAGCAGCTATTGCATATTGACTCGCTAATCCTGTATACTTGTCAGTGTCAATTTTGACAATTTGTAAACGGTCTTTCAATTGAGCATTAACTTGTTCTAAAATTGGAACCATCATCTGACAAGGACCACACCAGTCAGCGTAAAAGTCCACTAATACTGGAACATCAGAACCTGATAACATTTCTTCAAAGCTGTTAAATTCCTTTTTAGTTGTCATGATGGCACATACCGATTTTTAATTGTTTGCTTTAATGGTAGTTCTTGGGTTATGGAATTGCCGGAATTTTATTTTTTCTTGAGAAATATGGTCTCACACAGAGAATGGACGAGAGATATACCAGGAGTCAGGAGTCAGGAGTCAGGAGTGAAAGTCTCTTGCTGTCTTGGTTTCAATTTAGATCCTGTACCTCATTAGACCTATCTTTAAAAGAAATTCTATGGGAAAATCAGCAGAAAAAATATAACTGTGTATATCGTATATCAACAATGACAAGTCCCCTAGAAAGAATAGAATTATACACCTAGGAATCAGAAAGATTAATTGGGATTGAGTATGAAGACCTTATCACATTAGTAGCATTAGCAGAAAAAAGGTACCTAGAGAAACAAGCAGAAGTTGAAAAAAGAAAAATTAGGTTAATAGCGTCTGGAGGAGGACGTAAAGCAGAAATAAGCCCAAAGGAGGGAGTATGTCTATGCCTAGTAGACCTCAGACAGAAGCCAACATTTGAAATTCTAGGACTATTGTTTGATCTATGGAGGACAAAAGCAAATAACACATTTAATTATTGGGTAGCAATTCCGAGGGGAATTTTACCTATCTCCCAAATAGAAGAGGTCAAAAAAGACGAGCAAAAATATCAAGAAATATGGGAAGGACTGAGTGAGTATGAATTAATAATGGATAGTGCAGAACAAGCTATAGAAAGACCAGGTGACTATCAAGAGCACAAGAAAATATTATTCAGGCAAGAAGAAAATACACACTCTAAAAAATCAATTTAGAGCATTGCTAGGAGTTGAAGATATAGTTTATATTTATATTGGACAATTAGGTAGGATAAGTGATATTACACTATTTATAAATGATCGCCACAACCTAGATGCCAAACAAAGATTTTTGGGAGACAAGGCTTATATAGGAGAAGAATCTATTACCACACCTTACCTTATAACAATCCCAAAAAAGCTGAAGCCTTCAGAGATTTAAAAGGAAGAAAATAAGAAAATATCATCAAGAGGAATTGGTGGTAAACATCTCATATGTAGAGTCAAAATTTTTCCAGTAGCCAGTGATAGATTTCGTTTAGCTGGACATGGTTATAATCCGGTGATAATGGCAGTATATGGGTTAGTTAGGTTAGATCTAAATTACTCATTTATACTAAGTCATGATATTTGAATTATCAGCCTTTAGATTATCTTTTTTAGAAAGCTATGTTTCTCAAAACTTTTAGTAATTTTCATATTTTCATCCCCAAACCCTTATTTTTGCCTTCAGCCATAATTAGTGTTTCATCCCAGTTATAGTTCGTGTAACGCTTTCACAGTCAGCTTCTTATCTTTATGTAGACAAGTCTACTGTGCTGTAGAAGGTTTGGTTATTACTCTAATTGTCCGATACCTGCTAAGTAGATGACATTTTTTATTACTTTATTACTATAGTATTTTGCTACTTTGTCAATGCCTAAGTCCTATTATATTTATTAAATGAATTTTTTACTGCAAAAGGTACACCAGCTAATACACGAGGACTTTTACCTTCAGCGATATTTTGATCAATATGTGCTGCATCTTGTAAAGCTGTGTCCACAGCGATATCAGTAAAACAATTAATTTCATGATCCTTAGTAGGAATTTTCGATAACGCAGCTTGAGTAACTTCTACTGCACTGACTTTACCTAATAATATATTTTTGGCTACAGATACAGCATCATTCATGGTTTATCTATGGTTCAAAAACTGGTGCGATTTCAATTTCTTCTGGTAAAGGAAAATCATTAACTATTTATGCTATGGATATAAGTTTTTCAAAATTTGCTATCATTTCATTTCGATACTCATCTTTTATTTGTAAATTCAGTAACAATGACATTGGCTCAATATACTCATCTATATTAATCTCTTGATTATTCATTTTCTATGCCTAGACTTTGAGTTTTATTCTAAGAATTCAGGAGTCAGGAGTTAGGAATCACAACCTTTGAGAAATTGGTTGATTATCAAATAGGTATTTTCAATCTTAGTCTGAAAAAGCTGACTGCTGATAGCTGAATACTTACATTTTATTTATTTTAAATTTAGTACTTCTGGGAGAGAATCAAAAAAACCATCCTCTCTAGGTAGAAAACTTATAACTTGGTATAGGGCATCAATATTCAAAGCGCCGCGCCATAAATGTGTGGAAATAGTTCACTTACTTCAGCAGCTTCATGACGAACTTCTGATTGCAACTTTTCCGAATCTATAAACACCAAGAACTAAATCCTGTTGATTGTGACAGAAATGATTTGCCACTTTAACAACTTGTGATGCTAGGGAGTAATGAATAAATACTTCAGTCTCTAAGGTGCTACAAAGATAGCTTTCAAAGGTTTTTGCTTGTTGGCATTTTTGGCTTTTGGTAATATGGATCATGGTGTCCATACTGAATTACTGCCAATCAATAGACCTCTTGCAGAATTAATTTTATGTTATAATAGTCGTTTGTCTTTGTTCTAGCCAAAAGTTAGAACACGGTTATGTTTGAATTCGGGAGCCCAAAGAACACCAAAGATACATAAAATCTAAAGCCCTCTATTATACCACCGAAACAATTTTGCAAGAGGTCTAATATAATTCAGAGTAATTGATATTTTGAGCAATGTGTTATAAATTTTCTAATGCTAATAGTTCACCGAAGTCATCACAGTAAAATTCCATGTACACCTCATCAGCATGTTGACCTTGAGGTGATATAGATATTTTAACTTTCAGTTTTCCTTTCTGCCAGTTTTTACCACCTATCCTGAGTAACAAACAATCTTTGAGAAACTCAAATTAATGCTATTTATTTCTGTCACTTCTTCGGCTATTTCCATATGTGCCAATGATTTGATTATTGCTCCCTGAGACTGTTGTTGATTATTGCGAATTCGCTGCATTAATCTTGCTCTAATTCCCCGAAGTAGCAAGTCTCTAAATCTACTTATTTTAAAAAAATCTTTCGCTAAAGATAACATCCCATCATCACAATTTTAAAAAACATGGTTCTTCTTCATATTTTTCCCCTTTTACTAATGTTTATTCAAACCTATTGAAACCTATTGGTAAAAATTGACCAGCAGCAAGTCAATTTGTCGTAAGGTATAGTTTTATGTATGAGTAACCTAGAGAATTTGAGTCTCATTATCATAAGTCACTCCCTGTGGTGCATAAAACTATGCTTCATTAAAAGTACCATCAGTTAATCCCAATCTTCCTGTACCAATTACATGAATAACTTCACCTTCCAATGTACTGATAACTATGTGGTGATGTCCAGTGTCGGCAATAAATAAACCCCTTGCTTTTGCTAATACTTTACCCAGAAAGGCTAGAGGTGTAATTAATGGTTGATGGTGTTTTTCTAAGGTAAGGCTAAATTGTTGAAAATTGATGTTATCTTGATTTTTCTCTTGAAGCTGAATAATCATGTTTTCAATTACTGGAAGATGTCCTTCTCCACCAAATTGACTAATCACATATCCTTGTAGATCAATGTAGATCGATAATGATTAAATTAGACCAGGCTTTGATAGTATAACTGTCCCAAACGCGAAAATCACTATCGACTAGAACCGGATGTTCAATGTCATAACATAGAATGGCTTGACGCATGTTTTCAATTTCCTTCTTATTATCGAATTTCTCAGAGTGAAGACCAATAATATAGTTGTGTTCTAAATATTTCAAACCTGGTAATATGTGCAGACAGTTAATACAGCAATAAGTCCAAAAGTCTAAAATAATGATTCTACCGTTGAGTGCTTTTAAAGATAATGGTTTATCTGTATTTAACCAAGGTTTATTTTGTGGTAATTCTGGTGATATAACACGAGGGAGCTGAGATTTTGTCTGGCTTCTCAGGGTTACATGTGTCCCATGGTTTTCACTTAGTATAATTTTATATTATATACCTGGAGTCGGATCAAAGTTTTGATCAAACTACAAAGCATCAATCCAGATAATTTATCTCTCTGGGTTAAGCAAGCACAAACTCAAGGAGAACAGGGAAGTGTTATTCAACGCATTCCGCTTTTAGCTGTAGCTAATCCTAACTGGTTTGTTGTTAATATCTACTGTCAGTTACGTGTCAGTCACGCATTAATTACAACTTAGGTGATAATGCTTTTATATTCCCTTTAATGAGTGTTATTAAACCTTTCTGTTTTCTATATCTGCTGGAATATTTAGGTTCAGAAAAGGTATTAGATTGGGTTGGAGTTGGACCTTAATTAATGCCTTTTAATTCCTTATAACAGTTAATAGCTGATAATGGACACCCCCGCGGTGATTAATTAATAGTGGTGCTATTACTGTAGCTGATAATTTACCTGATAAAGATGGAAGTCATAGCACGCAATTACTTTGTGAATACTTCAATAAGTTAGCAGGTAGTAAACTATATTGAGATGCGGAGATTTTGGCTTCGGTGCGTGCTACTCGTTCTCAGGTAAATGTTGTGATCCCAGACTATCTCCACCAAACTCAACACATTGAAAATGTTGAATCAGCTCTTGAGATTTACGACAAAATATGCTGTATATCTGGGCAAGTACAAGATTTGGGGAAAATAGGACAACTCCTAGCTTCTGAAAGCAGTTTTATAAATTCCCAACATCGTCAGATTGTTAAATCCGTGATGCTAACTTGTGGATTATTATCAAGCTTCTACCCACCAGTATGCAGTCACAATTGGTTTACCCATGAAATCGCGTATAAGTGGTGCATTGTTAGCCACCGTACCAAATCAGGGAGCGATAGCCTGCTACAATCCTCCCTTAGATAGTATAGGCAATCCTGTAGCGGGGTTGGCATTTATCAAAGCCTTATCTCAAAATTTGCAACTGAGTATTTTTAGCTCATTAGATTTTTTGAGGTTCAGTCAAGGTTTACCCTTAAAATACTTATCTTAATCACCTTAATCCTGTTTTTTCTAGCTTTGATTGATCTTTTTGTATTGACTCAATAGGGCTTGGTGTTTCCTGCGGTTCAGGTGCTGGTTGTATTTGAGGAGTGGGAGAAACTTCAATTTCTGGAGTCGGTGGTTTTTCCACTTGAGGTTGAGGAGTGGGGGAAACTTCAATTTCTGGAGTCGGTGGTTTTCCCACTTGAGGTTGAGGAGTGGGAGAAACTTCAGTTTCTGGAGTCGGTGGTTTTTCTACTTGAGGTTGAGGAGTGGGAGAAACTTCAACCTTGGGTGTTACAGTAGGTGTAGGTTTAGTAACCGGAATCTTAGTTGTGTAATTCGGGTCTACAATACCGCGCACCTCATTAGCGGTAAGTTCCCCTCTGACAATTCTTGAAAGTGAGTCTTTACCTTTAGGTTCGTACTTAATAAGTCTAGCTGTACTGTTAAAGACATTTTTAACAGGGTTGCCTTGGTTATCAAGGAATTCCAGTTTTACCCAGTTTTTACCAGGTGTAAAACCTTTGAGATAAACTGACTGCCAGCGATCAAGAATGAAGCTTTCACCATTAATTGTACAACGAATACGCCAATTGCTGATTGTGTCATCAGGATTATCTTCAGCAGCAATACGCAACGGTGCATTAGTTAAGTAAAAATCCAGCATAATAGGTTCTGCACCGTAACTGGCATTAGGACTACTATAAGTCAGGAGGGGTAAATTGGAGGCAGGATTGTTATCATCAGTTTTAGTAAAAATATGAAATCTTATTTGGGCATAAGCACCTTCATTTTTAAAACTTTCATGCCAAGGACGCGACGCAAAAACACGCAATGTATGTGTACCTACGGACAAGTCTGATAAAACTAAAGGTTGATTTAGATCATAAACCGCTATGTAAGGTTCATTGTCAATAATTACGTGCACATGAGGTCCTAATTGCCATTGGGGATCTTTAAATATTGGTAAGTCTTTAACCTGGAAACGGACTGTAATAGTATTGTCTTCAATAACTTCATCTGCCGTAGGAGTCATAATTGTTACTAGTGGCTGATGAAGTTCCAAAATTGGGCGCAGTTCTTGAATTACTTCTGGTGGTGCAGTTTCTGAAAATTGCCGACATACTTGGGAGATTTGTGACGCTGTTTTTTGACTGTCAATAGATACTTCTTGGGTTCCAGCTTTTTCAGTACAACTGGTTAAACTCAAAATTAGCAGTAATGTCATTACCCATTTGAAAATAGGGAAACTCTGAGAAAGGAGTTTCTCTAGAGCCGTCTTTTGCCTAGATTTCATACTTTCCATTTTTTATTGATTGTCTGTCTTCAACACCATTTTCTTTTGTTTTCTTTACTACAACCCCACAATGCCAGTAGCCACCCTGCGGGAAATTGTAAAGGTGTGGGGTATAGGGGAAGAAAAAAGGCAACAGGTAGCAAAGAGAAAAACTTTATCCTCGACACCTCGCACCCTGCCTCCTGAATGTTTATGAAAATTTTTTACTTCTTTATCATAAAACTTGCGAAAATGTAATATTTCCGACAGAATTTTCCAATCTAACTCGAAGAACAACAAAAATATACAGCCAGAACAGCAATATTTACGGCTATATCCAGGATTAAGCACAAGTTTTAAGAATTGTTATAGTTTGTAAATAAAATAGAAAAGGTATTGACTTTTTTTCAATAACTTTGAATATAAAAGGCAGATATAACAATAAATCTAGCGAGTTTGAATTATTGTTAAAATCTCTCCAACAATGTACAAGTACAGACTCTATAATTCAACAGAAACAACAAATCCACATGACTCCAGAAAATTTCTGGAAACGACGAGTAAAATTCACTCGGTGGTATCCATGATTCCTCATTCCTTATTGACAGAGGAGGTCGAATGACGATTAGTCCTCCGGAGCGAGAGGAGAAAAAAGCAAGAGTCATCGTTGACAAAGACCCTGTACCCACCTCATTTGAGCGATGGGCCCAACCTGGACACTTCGATAGATCCTTAGCTAAAGGTCCAAAAACAACAACCTGGATTTGGAACCTCCACGCCCTCGCCCACGATTTCGATACGCATACAAGCGACTTAGAAGACATTTCCCGCAAAATCTTCTCCGCGCACTTTGGCCACCTGGCTGTAGTGACAATCTGGTTAAGCGGAATGTTATTCCATGGTGCTAAGTTCTCTAACTACGAAGCTTGGCTGACCGATCCATTAGGAGTTAAGCCCAGCGCCCAAGTAGTTTGGCCTATTGTGGGACAAGACATTTTAAACGGTGATGTTGGCGGTGGCTTCCACGGTATTCAAATCACCTCTGGCTTGTTTCAAGTATGGCGTGGCTGGGGTATTACCAACTCCTTCCAACTCTACTGCACTGCAATTGGCGGCTTGGTATTAGCAGGTTTATTCCTGTTTGCTGGCTGGTTCCACTACCACAAACGCGCTCCTAAACTGGAATGGTTCCAAAACGTGGAGTCCATGCTGAATCACCACTTGCAAGTATTGCTAGGTTGTGGTTCCTTGGGATGGGCAGGTCACTTGATCCATGTGTCCGCACCAACCAACAAGCTTTTGGATGCAGGGGTTGCTCTTAAAGATATACCCTTGCCCCACGAATTTATTTTGAATAAGGATCTGTTAACAGAGTTGTATCCCAGCTTTGCCAACGGTTTAACACCTTTCTTCACTTTGAACTGGGGAACTTATGCTGACATTCTGACCTTTAAAGGTGGTTTGAACCCCGTAACAGGCGGTTTGTGGATGACTGATATTTCTCATCACCACTTAGCTATCGCTGTACTGTTCATCATCGCTGGTCATATGTACCGTACCAACTGGGGTATCGGTCACAGCATCAAAGATATCCTAGAGAACCATAAAGGCCCCTTCACTGGTGAAGGTCACAAAGGTCTTTATGAAAACATGACCACCTCTTGGCACGCTCAGTTGGCTACTAATCTGGCGTTCTTGGGTTCTTTGACAATCATCATCGCCCATCATATGTACGCGATGCCTCCCTATCCATACTTGGCAACTGATTACGCTACACAATTGTGTATCTTCACTCACCATATTTGGATCGGTGGTTTCTTGATTGTTGGTGGTGCTGCTCACGCAGCAATCTTCATGGTGCGGGATTACGATCCCGTTCTTAACCAAAACAACGTTCTAGATCGTGTGATTCGTCACCGTGACGCTATAATCTCTCACCTCAACTGGGTTTGTATTTTCCTCGGCTTCCACAGCTTTGGTTTGTACATTCACAATGACACAATGCGTGCCTTGGGTCGTCCCCAAGATATGTTCTCTGACGCAGCAATTCAGTTACAACCTGTGTTTGCTCAGTGGGTACAAAACCTGCACACACTGGCTCCAGGTGGTACAGCACCCAATGCTTTAGAACCAGTTAGCTACGCTTTTGGTGGCGGTGTATTAGCTGTAGGTGGTAAAGTCGCAATGATGCCCATAACTTTGGGTACAGCAGACTTTTTGATTCACCACATCCACGCTTTTACCATTCACGTAACTGTTCTTATTCTGCTCAAGGGTGTATTGTACGCCCGCAGTTCTCGTCTGATTCCAGACAAGGCAAATCTAGGCTTCCGCTTCCCTTGTGACGGACCTGGTCGTGGTGGTACTTGTCAAGTATCAGGTTGGGACCATGTATTCCTGGGACTGTTCTGGATGTATAACTCTTTGTCAATTGTTATTTTCCACTTCAGCTGGAAAATGCAATCTGATGTATGGGGTACTGTAGATGCAGATGGTGTAGTAGAACACATCACTGGTGGTAACTTTGCTCAAAGTGCCATCACCATCAACGGTTGGTTGCGTGACTTCCTGTGGGCGCAAGCTACACAAGTCATCAACTCCTACGGCAGTGAACTGTCTGCTTATGGACTCATGTTCTTAGGCGCTCACTTCGTTTGGGCATTCAGCTTAATGTTCCTGTTCAGTGGTCGTGGCTACTGGCAAGAACTAATTGAGTCCATAGTTTGGGCGCATAATAAACTGAAGGTAGCTCCTACTATTCAACCCCGCGCATTGAGCATTACTCAAGGTCGGGCTGTAGGTGTGGCTCACTACCTACTTGGAGGAATTGCTACAACTTGGGCATTCTTCCATGCACATATCCTTTCAGTAGGGTAGCAATCAGTTGAATTTTGGATTTTGGATTTTAGTAAGGTATCGCAGCAAGTTATTTCTCTATGGTGGTTTTCCCCATAAGCGACTGTCATACCACTTCGTGAAGCTACCCTAACTTCGTAGCCACACCCGAAGGGATTTTAGATTCAATCCAAAATCCAAAATCTAGAATCTAAAATTTTGCTGATACCTGATGGCTAAAGGTCAGAGGACATATCAAAACCTATGGCAACAAAATTCCCAAAATTTAGCCAGGATCTCGCACAGGACCCGACTACTCGTCGGATTTGGTATGCGATCGCTACAGGCAACGACTTTGAAAGCCACGATGGCATGACAGAAGAAAATCTTTACCAAAAGATTTTCGCCACTCACTTCGGTCACTTGGCAATCATCTTCCTGTGGGCATCCAGCCTCCTGTTCCACGTAGCCTGGCAAGGTAACTTTGAACAGTGGATTAAAGATCCCCTCCATGTCCGTCCTATCGCCCATGCGATTTGGGATCCCCACTTCGGTGCTCCAGCAGTTGAAGCTTTCACCCAAGCTGGCGCAAGCAATCCTGTAAACATTGCCTATTCCGGTGTTTACCACTGGTGGTACACCATCGGTATGCGGACAAACCAAGAACTGTACACCGGTTCTGTAGGCTTGCTCCTGTTGGCAGCATTGTTCCTGTTCGCTGGTTGGTTGCACTTGCAACCCAAGTTCCGTCCTAGCCTCTCTTGGTTTAAGAGTGCAGAACCACGTCTGAACCACCACCTGGGTGGTTTGTTCGGTGTTAGCTCCTTAGCTTGGACTGGTCACTTGGTTCACGTTGCTATCCCCGAATCTCGTGGTATCCACGTAGGCTGGGATAACTTCCTGACTGCTGCTCCCCACCCAGCAGGGTTAACCCCCTTCTTCACAGGTAACTGGGGTGTCTATGCTCAGAACCCTGACACCGCTGGCCACTTATTTGGTACTTCCACTGGTGCTGGTACAGCGATTCTTACCTTCTTGGGCGGTTTCCACCCCCAAACAGAATCCCTGTGGTTGACCGATATGGCTCACCACCACTTGGCGATCGCTGTATTATTCATCATTGCCGGTCATATGTACCGCACTAACTTTGGAATTGGTCACAGCATCAAAGAAATGCTGAACTCCAAATCCGGTTTAGTTCCCGGTAGCAAGAGTGAAGGTCAGTTCAACCTACCTCACCAAGGCCTGTACGATACCATCAACAACTCCCTGCACTTCCAACTGTCTTTGGCATTGGCAGCACTGGGAACCATCACTTCCTTGGTGGCGCAACATATGTACTCTCTGCCTCCTTATGCTTTCATTGCTAAGGACTACACAACACAGGCAGCACTGTACACCCACCACCAGTACATCGCAGGTTTCTTGATGGTTGGTGCTTTCGCCCACGCCGCCATCTTCTGGGTACGTGACTACGACCCCGAACAAAACAAGGGCAACGTATTAGACCGGATTTTGCAGCACAAAGAAGCGATTATTTCCCACCTCAGCTGGGTATCTCTCTTCTTGGGCTTCCACACCTTGGGCTTGTACGTTCACAACGATGTAGTAGTTGCTTTCGGTACTCCTGAAAAGCAAATCTTGATTGAGCCAGTATTTGCTCAGTTCATTCAAGCTGCTCACGGTAAATTACTCTACGGCTTAGACACTTTGTTGTCTAATCCCGATAGCGTCGCCTACACAGCCTACCCCAACTACGGTAACGTTTGGTTGTCTGGCTGGTTAGATGCCATCAACTCTGGTACTAACTCCCTCTTCTTAACAATTGGCCCTGGCGACTTCTTAGTTCACCACGCTTTCGCCTTGGCTATCCACACCACAACCTTGGTACTTGTTAAAGGTGCTTTGGATGCTCGTGGTTCTAAGCTGATGCCCGATAAAAAGGACTTCGGCTATGCGTTCCCCTGCGACGGTCCCGGCCGTGGCGGTACTTGCGATATCTCCGCATGGGATGCTTTCTACCTGTCTATGTTCTGGATGTTGAACACCATTGGTTGGGTAACTTTCTACTGGCACTGGAAACATCTAGGTATTTGGCAAGGTAACGTTGCTCAGTTCAACGAAAACTCTACCTACTTGATGGGCTGGTTCCGTGATTACCTGTGGGCTAACTCTGCTCAGTTGATTAACGGTTACAACGCCTACGGAATGAACAACCTGTCTGTTTGGACTTGGATGTTCCTTTTTGGACACCTAATCTGGGCAACTGGTTTCATGTTCCTCATCTCTTGGAGAGGTTACTGGCAAGAGTTGATCGAAACCTTGGTTTGGGCGCACGAGCGTACTCCTCTGGCTAACTTAGTTCGCTGGAAAGACAAGCCCGTTGCTCTCTCCATTGTTCAAGCTCGTGTAGTTGGTTTAGCTCACTTCACTGTTGGCTACATTGTCACTTACGCAGCGTTCCTCATTGCTTCTACTGCTGGTAAGTTTGGTTGATCCTGACTGCTCGTTTTAGGTAAGTAACAAGAAAATCCCCTACCTCACGGCAGGGGATTTTTTTATGGGCGGATTTAGATTATTAATTGCAAGAATGCTGCTTATATTTTTGTAAGGATTCAGGTCTAAGGTAGAGGGATTAAATAAGGTAGAGGGATTAAATAAAGAAGGTGTATGGAAAGCAGAGTGAACCATGGCTTTCATAGGTTGGTCAAAA
>ERZ1034411.144-NODE-144-length-20140-cov-21.108688_pt1 | contig 20140 bp, 12 predicted proteins | sample MGYA00520583_ERZ1034411 | MGnify/ENA primary metagenome ERZ1034411 (study PRJEB33736, sample SAMEA104288481) | Azolla microphylla | place: Ecuador | collected 1982 | study: EMG produced TPA metagenomics assembly of the PRJEB19522 data set (Is there foul play in...
ATAGTGAAGAATCTCCGGATACTTCGCTGCATTAATTTACCCATGGCTTACGCCATGCTGCGCTATCAGTATCACAAGACAGGATCACTTATTTTGTGGTTTACTCTTAGCCTTATCCGCACCGGTCTTAAATTTGGTTGTTACCTCTGTGTCTAACCCCTTCAGAACACCTTCAAGATCTGACTTAGTTTTCTGATAAATACCATCAATATCGGTGGCAAAGTTGGAATAAGCCTAGTGGAAAATATTTATTGGTTAGAATCCAACCTCATCTAGAGGATTTTCAGGGAGATTTTTGATCAATTTGTCAAAAAAGCCTAACTGCTGTCTAAATTGTTCACTCTCAAATAAATATATTAATTATTTATCACCTAGCAACTTATCTGTAGGTAGTTCTTCCAGGCGCCTGTTAATCTGACCAAATAGTATTTCCGAATTTCCTATACCTAAGTTGATATCAGAACTATCCCATGCTTCTCCATTTGGATTAATTTGAGAATTACTGCCGGCAATTCAGTTTTGGTAAAGAACCTAAATAGTTTATCAAATACTTCTGTTCCCACATCACCTAATCTAGCAATCATTAATCTTTTGACTTTTTCCAAAATTGCTTGGGTTTGTTTACGCTGATAAGGTTCCAGCATTTGCAATGCTTGGTTTAATTGACCAATTTCATCTGGTGCTATTCTGGCTAATATATGAGATTGTCTTTCCAGGATTTTCTCCGACTATTGCTGTATTTCTGGTGGCAAACTTGAGTTAACAGTTAATTCTTTTCGGTCTTCAGTAGGTGTAACAACTAAAACCTGTTTTTGTTCATCTGATGATTGGGAAATATCTGGAAAGGGATGCGGTGCACACTGATTCAGCGCTGGTGTGTCCCAGGAGTTAAAAGGGCTTTTGGAAGTTGTGTATTACCCGCTATACATTTACCTAACCCCCGTAGTAGAACTTTCTAGGCGTTGTTGCCAGAAATTACTTCTGATTATTTCTGCTTTATTTGCACCCAACTTACTAAAGGCAATAACCACAACCGAGCTACAGCGGGAGCAAGTTGTTAGACTTATTCTTCTGTGTTGGTGACTCAGTTGTTGACTTTCACCAGCTTCAGAGAAAATATTTCAGTCTCGCAACTCAGTATATACCCATAGTTGTATTGGTGTAAACGTAAAGGACTTAATTTTTGAGTAAATAATCAATAGACCTGTCCATAAAAGCTAAGAAGCTTACTGTGAAGGGATGACAGGAGATATAGTTTAGATAAAATAGCTATCGTTACTGAACGTAAGAATTAGGGTTTGGGGATGAAAGCCTCAAAATTGTCAAAAGTTTTGAGAAACATGGCCTTCTAAAAAGGTAAATGTGAAATCTGATAATTCAAATATTATGGCTTAGTATAAATGAAGCATTTAGATGTAACCTAACTAATCCACATACTGTCTCTATCACCTAACTATAAGGATGTCGAGCTAGACGAAATCTGTCACTGGCAACTCGAAGAATTTTCACCCTACAAATGAGATGTTCAACATAAATTCGTCTAGAAGATAATTCCTTATTCTCTTCTTCTTCAGTTTCGGAAATTTCGGCTTTTTTGAGCTTTTTGTAAGCTGTGGTAATAAGTTCTTATCCTATGGTAATTACTAAAAAAAGGCAAAAGAATTTAATCTTTTACCTTTCAAATTATTGCCGGTTACCTCAATTGAGACTATCGTGGGGAATCGACTTTATTATTCATAGTAATCATCATCATCTTCTTCGTCATCATCATCATCATCTACAAGGTCGCTGACCTCATCAGCAATCAAATCATCATCATCCAAAATTGACCTTTCTCCCCGTCTACCTCCATAGCTACCATCTACCAAACTAGGACTATCTAAGCTATAAAGTTTAGCAGTGCGGTCATCCAGCACCATATCCAAGGGGTCATCAACCTCATCCAAAACCCCAGTACCCAAATCAGTACCATAGTCCTCAATGGTGCTAGGTTCATCATAGGTGTTGTAACCTGTACCAGCAGGAATCAACCGCCCAATGATCACGTTTTCTTTCAGACCCCGCAGCCAATCAGACTTACCCTCAATGGCTGCTTCGGTCAGCACCCTGGTAGTTTCTTGGAAAGAAGCCGCAGAAATAAAGCTGTCAGTATTCAACGAAGCCTTGGTAATCCCCAACAATACAGGAGTATATTGCGCCTTGGCACCACCAGTAATGGACATAGCCTCATTCACCTGTTCTACTTGGCGCAATTCCACCAACTCACCAGGCAACATGGTCGTATCTCCACCATCGTCAATGCGGACTTTGTTGGTCATCTGCCGCACAATCACCTCAATGTGCTTATCAGCAATGTCAATGCCTTGAGACTGATACACCATCTGCACTTCATTCACCAAAAAGCTCTGTACCTTTTGCAAGGCATGACTAGCACAGGCATAAATACCATCATCAGAACCGAGACTAAAGAAAATTTCCAAAATCTCGTGGGGGTTGGAGGGTCCGTCAGTCAGGGGTTGACCAGCCAAGACATGAGCGCTATCAGGAATCATCAGGTTTTGTCCAGGACCAAGGGTATAGTCAGTCACCACACCATTGGATTCCACAACTTTGATGGCATAAGCCTCTCGTGAGATTAATGCTTCATCACCATCACCATACACCACCTTCACTTCCCCAGGACGACGGCACAAAATACAGGCTTCCTTAGGTTTACGAGCTTCCAGCAGTTCCTCAATCCGGGGCAGACCTTGAATAATGTCTCCTGTCTTGGCTCGCTCAAACACCAACAGCACCAAGTTGTCACCCCGTTGCACCAAGTCCCCATCTTCAATTTGCAACACTGCACCAGGACTGACTCGGTAGGGACGACCAACCCGGACAGTTATCAGTGAACTGTTATCAGTTATCAGTGCAGAAGAATTTTCTGCCTCCTGCCTTCTGCCTCCTGCCTCCTGCCTCCTGATTTCTACCACCTGTCCTGATTCTGGTGCAAATACACCAGGGGCAATTTCTGTACCTTCCACTAACAGGTCGCCTTTTTTAACCTTGGGTGCAGCAGTGCTGGAGATGGTGATCATGTCGCTGTCACGCAGCACCAAACAGCGTCGCACTGCTTCTGTGCCTTTGCGGACACCACGGACTACACCGCCGTCCTTACACAAAATCTGTGTCCGTGCCACCACAGCACCAGGGGCAATGGTTAACCCATCTTCCACTTCCAATGTCGTTTGGGTGCTGCCTTGGGTGGCATCAGCAGTGATATCTCGCCGCACTACCAAAGATTCCAAAATTACTAACTGCAATCTTTGAACCTCAGCATTTTCTGTATCTGGGACCAGTTCAATATCCGCAGCCAGAGGTGAGGCGTTGTGGTCTTGTTCCCCTTCCTGCTCAATTTCCAACACCAGTTGGGTCCGCAGCAGTTCCACTCCTTCTACAGATTTGACCCGTTCGGAATCCTTGTAGGGCAAACGCTGCACTGCTCGCAACTGAATGGAACGGCCTGTTTGTTGACTCACTGAAGTCGAAGGCACATCCGGATTGTTGGGTACATCAAATTCAATTACCGGACGGTTTAATAATGCCGGGCCTTCTGGGGACTCTATGTATTGGATATACCTCAGTTCGGTGGCTATTGTGCCTTGGAATTCTTCTCCTGGTTGGACAAAGGTGTTATCCCTGCCCAACACTGCCTCTGGATCATCCACCATCAGCAGTTCACCTGGTTTAATCACCACTTCTCTGAGGATGTCGTTTTTCTGGGTAACTTCAATCACTCCGCTAGTTTGACAGAAAATCTCCCTCACTACCTCTGTCCCAGCTTCCACATACTGCCCATCTTCCACCAACAACAAAGAAATGTCTTTGTTCACTTCGTGGGTTTCTTCAGGAATCCACAGCAGTGTGCCACCAGTGACTACTTCATAGCCTAATTTAGCCTTGCCTTTTTTCTGCACTTCAATGCCAGCAAACTTTAAGAACCCACCGGTAGTGGTGCGATAACGGTCATCAATCAATTCCGCTACCACCTGCCCATTTTGGACCTTCGTCCCTGGTGTAGCCCGGAGGTTAAAAGTCTGGGAAGAAGGTGATAGTGAAGAGGTATCTTCTTCATTGATATTTCTGGCACCTGTTCCCTGTTCGGTGTTCCCTTCCCCTGTATGAATCAAATAGTGGTTGCGTCCTTGGGAACTCTGGACTGTCACTGTGGCTTGGTCTAAGACTACAGAGGCGGTGATAATTTCAATTTCTCTGGTGGCTTTGCCAGGTATGGCTTCTGGTAGACGCACTACCCCACCATGGACACTGGTTAATTTGGTTTCTGCCAAGACTCCATTAGAAGCGATCGCATCACCGTTATTCACTACCAATTCTGCACCTGGTGGTAAGTTATACACTTCCCCAGACAAAATCCAAATCAATCCCCCTCTGGAAGCGGTAGTGGTGGTGTTGCCTTGACGGTCGGTTTTTTGTTCTGCCACCACATCGGCAAACTGCACTTCCCCAGCCAAGTCGGAAGCCACGTCTTTGACCGCTTTTTCTGTATTGGCTCTGGCGGTTCTGCCTCCCAGGGCAACTTCTGCCAACAACTGTGCCGCTTTTACCTGTTGCCCTGGCATAATATACAGGGTTGAACCTTGGGTTATAGAAATTTCTTGGTTTTCCACCCCTGGATTTTTGGCTTCCAATACCAATGTGCCGTTGGTTTCGGCATAGAGGGCATCTTCACCGTGGCGGGTGCGATAGGGACGGGTTTTCAGCTTGCGAGAAATTTTCACTGTCCCGTCAATTTTGGATCTCACCTGTTGGGCAACTTCCCCAGTGAAAACTCCCCCGGTGTGGAAGGTACGCATGGTCAACTGGGTTCCAGGTTCACCAATACTCTGGGCGGCAATAATCCCCACTGCTTCACCCAGGTCTACCATTTTGGCGTGGGCTAAACTCCAACCATAACAGTGTTGACAAACAGAACGGGCTGCTTCACAGGTGAGGGGCGATCTCGCTATCACCTCTTTGACTCCAGATTTGCCAATCACTGCTGCCAAATCATCAGAAATTGGTGTGTTGCGGGGTGCAATAACTTCTCCAGTCACCGGATGCACCACGTCTTCTGCCACTACCCGCCCCATCAATCTGGTGGACAGGGGAATCAACACCTTTGCCCCTTCGGTCATATCCCGCAAAGGAATGCCTCTGGTTGTACCACAGTCAAATTCCCGAATAATCACATCTTGGGATACATCCACCAACCGCCGGGTGAGATAACCAGAGTCAGCAGTCCGCAGGGCCGTATCCACCAGTCCCTTCCTGGCTCCATAACTAGAAATAATATATTCTGTAACTGTTAATCCTTCTCGGAAGTTGGTTTTAATTGGTAAGTCAATAATCTCCCCTTGGGGATCTGCCATTAGTCCCCGCATCCCCACCAATTGCCGGACTTGGGAAATGTTACCCCGTGCGCCAGAAAAGGCCATCATATACACAGAGTTGAGGGGGTTGGTTTTTTTGAAGTGGGAAACCACCTGATCCTTCAGGCTTTCGGAGGTGCTGTTCCAGGTATCAATTACCTTCTGGAATCGTTCCACTTCCGTAATTTCCCCCCGTTTAAACCGGGCTTCTGTGCTGAGAATTTCCGTTTCTGCTGCCTCTAGGAGTGATCGCTTGGAAGGTGGCACCATCAAGTCATCCACACTGATGGAAACCCCGGCTTTGGTGGCATACCGGAAACCCAAATCTTTGAGTTTGTCGGCCATCACCGCTGTCCGCGCTGTCCCATAATGGGTAAATGCCCAGGAAATTAAGTTTCTCAGTTGACCCTTGTTAACGACAAGGTTGCGAAAAATCATTTTTTCAGTCATTAGTCATTAGTCCTTGGTCATTAGTCCTTGGTCATTAGTCCTTGGTCATTAGTCCTTGGTCATTAGTCAGTGGACGGTTGCTCACTAAATTCCCAATCACTAATTACCTAACTTGCTAAAGCTTCTTGAATTGCTTTGTTATAAATTACCCGACCAGGGGTAGTGTAGATATACTGAGAAATTAAATTACCTTCGGCATCTTGACGGACACGGCGGAACTTATACATTAAAGTCCGGGTGCCATCCTCATTTTCTATTACTTCCACTGGCTCAGTATCTGGTTGACTGGTTTCCATCTCTCCATCAAACCGCACATAAACATAAGAATGCAGGTCAACCTGTTCTTGCTGATATGCCATAATCACGTCATCTAGAGAAGTAAAGTAACCCCCAGCCCCTTTGGTAGCACCAGGGTTTTCTGCCGTCAGGTAATAAGCCCCTAACACCATATCTTGGCTAGGGGTGACAATGGGTTTGCCCGTCGCAGGTGAAAGAATATTGTTAGAAGCTAACATTAACAATCTCGCCTCTGCCTGACTTTCCAATGATAAAGGTACGTGAACTGCCATTTGGTCGCCGTCAAAGTCAGCGTTAAAAGCGGGACATACTAGGGGATGGAGTTGAATCGCTCTCCCTTCTACCAAAATCGGTTCAAAAGCCTGAATCCCCAAACGGTGCAGAGTAGGCGCACGGTTTAACATCACCGGATGTCCCTCAATCACCTCTTCCAAGACATCCCACACACTGGGGTCATTGCGAGAAATCAGCTTTTTGGCTGCCTTGATATTATTCACCATCCCCGAAAGAATCAGGCGGTTAATTACAAAGGGCTGAAACAACTCAATAGCCATTTCTCTAGGCAGTCCGCACTGGTGAATTTGCAGCTTGGGACCCACCACAATTACCGAACGTCCAGAATAGTCCACCCGTTTACCCAAAAGGTTTTGCCGGAAACGACCTTGTTTACCCTCAATAATGTCTGACAGCGACTTCAAGGGGCGGTTATTTGCTCCCACCACAGTCCTACCCCGACGACCGTTGTCAATCAGCGCATCCACTGCTTCTTGCAACATCCGTTTTTCATTACGGACAATGATTTCTGGCGCGAGGATTTCTTGCAGTCTGGCTAGACGGTTGTTGCGGTTAATTACCCGGCGGTATAAATCATTTAAATCACTAGTCGCAAATCTACCACCATCCAACTGCACCATCGGGCGCAAATCGGGAGGAATCACCGGAATCACCGCCATCACCATCCACTCTGGCTTAGAACCAGTGGCAATAAAGTTATCAATCACCCGTAGGCGTTTAATCAACTTCGCCCGTTTTTGTCCCTTGGCGTTTTCAATTTCCTCTCTGAGTTTTTCTGCTTCTTCTTCCAAATTAATATCTGCCAACAGCCGTAGCAGTGCTTCTGCCCCAATACCTACTTCTACCCCCACTAGTTGGGAATCTTCGCTATAGATGGCATCTTCAATTTCTAACCACTGGTCTTCACTCAACAGTTGTTTGTAAGCGAGAGTATCAGCATTACCAGGAGCCAACACACAATAGGAGTTGAAATAAACAATTTGCTCCACATCCCGCAAGGGCATATCCAACAAAATAGCAATATAACTGGGGATACCCTTGAGATACCAAACATGAGCTACCGGAGCCGCCAGCTTAATAAAACCCATTCTGTGGCGGCGCACCCGTGATTCTGTCACCTCCACACCACAGCGTTCACAAACAATACCTCTGTGACGTACCCGTTTATACTTACCGCAATGGCATTCCCAGTCCTTAGCCGGTCCAAAAATGCGCTCACAAAATAAACCATCCATCTCCGGTTTCAGAGTACGGTAGTTGATAGTTTCTGGCTTTGTCACCTCACCCACCACCTGACCATTAGGTAAAGTGCGCTCACCCCACTGGCGGATACGTTCTGGTGATGCTAGTCCAATTTTCACGTAGTCAAATTGATTAGATTGGGCGGATCTCATAAGGATTCAACATTCAAAATTCAAAAACATGGAGACAAGAATTCAAAATTCACACTTTTGAACAGGTATTCACAAAAATCTCTAATTTACTGTTGCAACCTCAGTTCTATAATTTGAACTTTGAACTCTTGAATAAAGAAAATAATCAAATTCAAAACTCAAATCCAAAACCAAAAAATTATTTCTTAATTTTGAATTTTGAATTATTCGTCTTCTTCCAGTGACTCACGAGAAAGGGACTCGTAGGTGGGGCGCGGTGGAGTACGGCGGGAGGCTTGGTCTGCCATCAAGTCCACTTCCACATCCAAGGAACTGCCATCGGCTTGGGTTTCCACCTTATGCACAGCAATATCTAAGCCCAAGGACTGCAACTCCCTCATCAATACCTTGAAGGATTCAGGAGTACCAGGACGGGGAATGGCCTTACCTTTTACAATGGCATTGAGGGCTTCGTTCCGACCTTGCATATCATCGGATTTGACAGTTAATAATTCCTGCAAGGTGTAAGCCGCACCAAAGGCCTCCAGCGCCCACACTTCCATTTCTCCAAATCTTTGACCACCTTGTTGCGCCTTACCACCTAAAGGTTGTTGGGTAACAAGGGAGTATGGTCCTGTGGAACGGGCGTGAATTTTGTCATCCACCAAATGCACCAGCTTGAGCATATAGGCTACACCCACTGTTACTGGACGGTCAAAGGGTTCGCCAGTGCGTCCGTCATAGACCATAATTTTGCCGGGATCATCGGGATTATATACCCAGTTTTTGCCAGTTTCGTCCCTAGCTTCTTGCAGCTTGCCATGCACAATCCTGCGGGAAGATTCTTCCCCATACATTTCGTCAAAGGGAGTGATCTTAAATCTGACTCCCAAATTGTGACCCGCCCAACCTAATAAACATTCAAATACTTGACCAACATTCATCCGGCTGGGTACACCCAAGGGATTGAGGACAATATCCACTGGTGAACCATCAGGCAGGTAGGGCATATCTTCGGCGGGGAGAATGCGGGAAATAATCCCCTTGTTGCCGTGTCTACCTGCCATTTTGTCGCCGACTTGGATTTTGCGTTTTTGGGCAACATACACCCGCACCACCATATTTGCTCCTGGTGGTAGTTCGTCCCCTTGTTCTCTGGTGAACAACCGCACATACACGACCCGGCCTTTTTCTCCATTGGGAACTCGCAGGGAGTTGTCTCGCACATCTCGCGCTTTTTCACCAAAGATAGCCCGCAGCAGTTTTTCTTCTGGTGGTTGGTCAGATTCACCCTTTGGTGTGACTTTTCCTACCAGAATATCTCCAGCTTCTACCCAGGCACCAATGCGGATGATTCCCCGTTCATCTAGTTGCCTGAGGGCATCTTCCCCCACGTTGGGAATTTCTCTGGTGATTTCTTCTGGTCCCAGCTTTGTCTGTCTAGCCTCAATTTCATATTTTTCGATGTGAATTGAGGTATAAATGTCATCTTGCACCAGGCGCTCAGAAATCAAAATCGCGTCTTCGTAGTTATAGCCTTCCCAGGGCATATAAGCCACGACAATGTTTTGTCCTAGTGCCAGTTCTCCTCCTTCAGTGGAAGAACCATCTGCCAACACTTGTCCGGCTACGACTTTTTCGCCAATGCGAACCAGGGGTTTTTGGTTCAGGCAGGTGTCTTGGTTGGAACGTTGGTATTTGGACAATACATATCTAATTTCTTTGTCTGTTACCTGTTGTCCTTGTTCGTTTGTCTGTTGTTTTCCGGCTATCAAGTTACCCGTGACTCCTGACAAATCACCCCGGACTCTCACCCGAATTTGTGCTGCATCTACATACACAACGTCGCCATCAGTACGGGAAACAATCACCATTCCGGAGTCTCTCGCGCCTTGAGCTTCTAAGCCTGTTCCCACTAGGGGACGTTCTGGCTTGAGTAGGGGTACAGCTTGCCGTTGCATATTGGAACCCATCAGCGCCCGGTTAGCATCATCATGTTCCAGAAAGGGAATCATGCTGGTGGCAACAGACACAATTTGCACTGGTGATACTGCTACATAATCCACTTGTTCTGGTGTTGTTGTCGCCCAGTCTTGACGATAACGTACTGGTACTTGTGGCCCTTTTATGTACCCGTTTTCATCTACGGGAATATCACCTGTTGCTGTCCGCAGGTCGTCTTCTTCGTCAGCAGTCATGTAAATTGGCTGCACATCAAACCGCACTTTGCCATTTTCTACTGGTCTAAAGGGGGTTTCTAAAAATCCATATTGGTTAACACGGGCATGGGTGGCTAATGAACCTATTAATCCTGCGTTTGGCCCTTCTGGTGTTTCTATGGGGCATATCCGTCCGTAGTGACTGGGGTGGATATCTCGCACTGCAAAACCTGCCCGTTCTCTTGTTAGACCACCAGGACCCAAGGCGCTGAGACGGCGTTTGTGGGTTAGTTCTGCCAATGGATTGGTTTGATCCATGAACTGACTTAGTTGGCTAGAACCAAAGAATTCTTTGATTGCTGCTACTAAGGGTTTAGGGTTAACCAAAGATGCTGGTGTCAAAACTTCGGCATCAGATACTGTCATCCGTTCTCGAATTATCCGTTCTAAACGGTTTAGCCCTACTCTGACTTGGTTTTGCAGCAGTTCTCCAACGCTTCTAACCCGGCGATTTCCGAGGTGATCAATGTCATCTATACTACCGATGTCATATTCTAGGTTGATTAGGTAATCTACTGCGGCTAAGATGTCCCCAGGGGTGAGGATGCGCATGGTATCGGGGACAGAAAGGCGGAGTTTTTTGTTGAGTTTGTAGCGACCAACACGACCGAGGTCATAACGTTTCGGGTCGAAGAAGCGTGAGTCTAGGAGTTGTTGTCCGCCTAATACGGTGGGTGGTTCACCTGGACGTAGTTTACGGTATAACTCCATTAGGGCTTCTTCTTCGGAAAATTGCCCTTCTTTTTCGATGGTTTTTTGGAAGTATTCGGGGTGGCGTAGGGCATCAAAGATTTCGTTATCTGATAATCCTAAAGCTTTGAGCAGTACCTGGGCTGAAAGTTTCCGGGTTTTGTCGATGCGTACCCACACTAGGTCGTTACGGTCTGTTTCAAATTTCAGCCATGCCCCCCGGTTGGGTATTAAGCTGGCAGAATAGGTACGTCGTCCATTTTTATCAAGTTCTGATTTGTAATAAACTCCTGGTGATCGCACTATCTGGTTGACAATCACTCGCTCAGCTCCGTTAATGATAAACGTACCCCGATCTGTCATCAAAGGCAGATCACCTATAAATACTTCTAGTTCTTTGATATCCCCTGTTTCTTTGTTTAAAAGCCTTGTGGGGACATACATTTGAACTGCATAAGTGCTATCCCGCCTTTTCGATTCTTCGACGCTGTACTTTGGTTCTTTAAGTTTGTACTTATCACCTAAAAAGTGCAGTTCTAGTTTCCCTGTATAGTCTGTAATTGGACTAAAGGAGTTCAACTCTTCTATTAGCCCTTCTTCCAAAAACCAGCGAAAGCTTGAACGCTGGATTTCAATCAAGTCGGGTAACAGAAAGGCGGATTCCATATACGTTTCGTTAGTCATGCCTCTACCTTTGTCAACCTGGTTAAACTTTCCCTTGAACACTGCTTGGGTAATTTTCCCGACCAAGCGCAACTATTAAGCAAGCTGTTGGGAAACTTATCCTGACACCACCTGTTATTTACTGGTGGGGACTTTCCGCAGCAATTAAATCTGGAGTGGGTGCTTTTGACAAGGGGGTAATCGCCCTTGAAGAGCAGTTAGGATTGCTAGAATCCAGCTAGGAAGTTGATTCAACAACGGTATATCTTGCTGAGTTTGATTTGTTTTCCTCACTTCCCCTCCAACAACAGCGCATTATTAATTAATCTATGCACATCCACACGCTTTCTATTGTCACAAAATCTTATCTATTCTCACTGTTAGATCCCAAAAATGAAGAATCCGCGAAAGTCGTCTCTGAATCAGGATGGATTTATTTTGCTGAATTTTATTCACAAGGCGCTTATATTTAATAATTTTCTATAGGTTTCAGTACACAGAAATCCAATGTTGTGAAAAAGTCCATATCAGCCTAGACTGCCAGGGTTTGTTATTTATTGAGAGCATCTGCTTGTAGAGATAGTTTAGATGTCCGTGAATTTTTGGTTTTTCTAGTGAGCAAGAAGTACAAATCCCCTATCAGTTAGATAGATTTTATACCAAGTTAAAATCAGTCCATTTTAGAAACTAGTTACAAATTCCTTCCTTTATAATTATGGCGCAAGCAAATTGTTTTAGGGGGAATAATGTTAGCACAGTTTTATCCTCTTTAGTCTTATTTTTGCCAATTCTTCCATCTGCTCAAAGGAATACTCATAATTATTCAGGAGTATGGCTATAGCTTGCGTGACTCCTAGTTCCTCACGCAAGCTATGCCTACGATACACTGCGTGTAGTTTACTTCCCACAGGGTATGCTATCAGGAAGGAGTTCAGTAGAAGACAAGAATAAGAAGAATTCTTTCCCCTTGTCCCTTTGCTCCCGTGCTGTCTATAATGACAGACCGAATAATTGGCAGGCGTTATAGGTAGTTTGCTGGGCTATGGCTTCTACTGTTTCTCCCCGTAATTTGGCTAATTGCTCTGCTATATAAGCAAGATAAGCGGGTTCGTTGCGTTTTTCGCCTCTTTTCGGTGTGGGAGCGAGAAAAGGACAATCTGTTTCGATTAATAATCTGTCGCTACTCACTATACTCACTGATGCTTGTATAGTTTTCGCGCTTCTAAATGTTACTGTCCCACTAAAACTTATGTAGAAGCCTAAGTCCAGAAACCATTGGGTTTCTTCTGGTGTTCCTCCCCAACAATGCATTACACCCCGCGCTCTTTGTCCTTGCCGTTCACTCCATTTTTGTAGGACTTTTCTTACCTCTGGTGCTGCATCACGACAATGGATGATCACTGGTAAGTTAAGTTGAGATGCGATCGCCAGTTGTGCCTCAAACACCATGTACTGTTGTTCATAGTTATTTGCTTTGTAAAAGTCTAGTCCCATTTCCCCAATCCCTACCACTTGAGAATCAGAACTGGCTAGAAATTTGATTTTCTCTGCTGTCTGGTGATTCCATTTAGCTGCATCTAGTGGATGCAAACCAACAGCAAAACTGATTTCGGGAAACTGGTGAGCTAAGGCTTGAATGCTGGCAAACTCTTCTGGGTGAACGCAGGAATGCACTAAACGCACTATCCCTGCTTCTTGCCAACGCGATCGCACTGCTGCTAGATCCGGTTCAAAAAGGTCAAAGTTGAGATGTACGTGGGTGTCTACTAATTGCATGATTCAGTCAGAAGTCATTGCTGGGGACGTTGTAAGTCATTAATCTCTTAGCTGGTAACTAATGACTAATGACCACTATGCCGTTGCCGTTTAAGCAGTTGGTTTGAGCTTATGGGCTAATCTTGATTTTTTCCTAGCTCCGGTGTTGGGATGAAGTACCCCCCGCTTCACAGCTTTGTCAATTTTGCTGTAAGCTTCGGATATCCGCTCTTCTACTGCTTGTTTTGATTCTGGAGTAGGATTGGCTGTATAGACTTCAACAGCAGCAAAGTATTTTTTCATCAGCGTTTTCACTGCTGATTTATATGCTTTATTACGCAGTCGGTTACGTTCTGCGATTTGGGCGCGTTTGAGAGCAGACTTTGTATTCGCCACAGTCAGTTCCAAAAAGACTATATAATTGTGTACACACACTACTAGATTTACTAATATAGCATCCAAACCGCCAATGTTATCATTTCTGAAAAAAAATTAGGTAACCAGAGGCAGAAGACAGAAAGCGATTTATCTGCCCATCAGTCCATCTTTGCCTATGTTCTTAACAAATCCCCACATTTGGGTGTGTTTTCCCAATGGGAAATGGCTTAAAATATCTTATCCTAAGATAAATAACCTTAAAGAAAAAAGTAAATAATTATCCTGGGAGTATCAAAAAAATCCAGGTTAAGCTAGAGAAGAGAATAAGAGTCAGCTTTAGCCCTGAATGGGTGAAAGGCAAAACTGATTCTCAAGCGGGAACATTCTAATTTTGGCATTGTCCTTACTCCATGCTGCGAATTATTACTCAGCAGGCAAACGTTAGAACCGAACTACAACGTATCTGCGAACGTGTACAACGCGCCGAAGGCGAACGCACCCAGGATGAACAATTGCTTCATAAAGAAGCAACCGTGCGGGAAGTGTTGCAGGCAGTTAAACGCCAAGGCGATAAAGCTGTACTGCACTACATAGCCGAATTTGACCATCAAACCTTGCAACCAGAAGAACTACGGGTGACTGGTTCAGAACTGGATGCAGCTTACCAACAGGTATCAAAGGATTTGTTAGCAGCTATTCAGCTAGCTTGTCGCCAAATTGAAGCGTTTCACCGTCAGCGAGTACCAAAAAGCTGGGTACACTTTGGCGATGATAAAGTAGTGCTGGGTAAACGCTATACACCTGTAGATCGGGCAGGTTTATACGTTCCTGGAGGTCGCGCTTCCTATCCCAGTACAGTGTTAATGAATGCTATTCCAGCCAAAGTAGCAGGTGTACCCAGGATATTGATGGTGACACCAGCACGAGGAGGGAAAACGATTAACTCAGCGGTTCTAGTAGCTGCACAAGAAGCTGGGATACAAGAAATTTACCGCATTGGGGGCGCTCAAGCGATCGCAGCTTTAGCTTACGGTACAGAAACTATCCCGAAAGTGAACGTGATTACTGGACCAGGTAACATTTATGTCACTTTGGCCAAAAAGCTAGTCTATGGAACAGTAGGTATTGATTCTTTGGCAGGTCCTAGCGAAGTGCTAATTATTGCCGATGAAACAGCCAATCCCGTTCATGTAGCCACGGACTTATTAGCGCAAGCCGAACATGATCCAATGGCTGCGGCGATTTTGTTAACCACAGATGCTGGTTTGGCAAAAAAAGTCCAAGTGGCTGTAGATAGACAACTGCTGGATCACCCACGACGGATAGACACAGAAAAAGCGATCGCCCATTATGGCTTAATTGTGGTAGTTGAATCCCTAGAAGCAGCAGTAGAACTCTCCAATGAGTTTGCACCTGAACATCTAGAGTTAGAAATTAAAGATCCTTGGTCTTTAATTTCTCAAATCCGCCATGCTGGAGCCATTTTCCTGGGTTACTCAACACCAGAAGCTGTGGGAGACTATTTAGCCGGACCCAACCACACCTTGCCGACTTCTGGTGCGGCTCGTTATGCTTCTGCATTAGGCGTGGAAACTTTCCTCAAACATTCTAGTATTATCCAATACTCACCAACTGCACTGAAAAAAGTAGCTAATGCTATTGACTCTTTAGCTACATCTGAAGGTTTAACTTCCCATGCTGATTCAGTCAGAAGGCGAGTTGAGGAGGCAGAGTAATTTAGAATACCTATTTTACTTGAATGCGGTTGACAACTGCTACTCCATAGCTAACGATAGTGAGCTTGTGTATTTACCAAAATAAAGCTCACATTCACAAAATTATTGGTGTGTATACCAATAAAATCTTTAATGTGATCATTTAAGAGGTCTACTCTTGAGGAGAAAAAAGCGGTGTTAAACACTATTTTAGTAGCTCTGGATGGTTCGGAAATTGCTGAACGAGTAATTCAGACTTTAGGTTATTTGGTGTTGTCCCCAAATAGTAATGTGATTCTTTGTCATGTATTTCCTGCACCAGAGTCAGAAATAGAATTACCCGCTGATCGTCCTCAGCCAGACTTACCAAACTTTTCTTATTTTAATATTGATAAGCAGATGCAATCTTATCAAGAAAGATTATCAGTTAAAAGTGAGTTAGAACTAGTCATGGGTGATCCTGCTGATGAAATTATTCGACTAGCTAATATTTACAAAGCCGACTTAGTTGTGATTGGAAGTCGCGGTTTAACGGGAATGAATAGAATTGTCCAGGGTTCTGTTAGCACTCAAGTAATGGAAGCAGCTAATTGTTCAGTGTTAGTGGTAAAACCAGCGAGAAACTAGGGTATTACTAATTCAAAATATAGATTTTGTTCGAGATAAAGACACAAAGAAGCAGATTTTTTTTCTAAAGATGTGTCTTTTCTCGCTACTATAGTTCTTCTAATTCTCAAATACTTTTTAAATACAGCAGATAACACAAAAACAAATCTGCCTGTACAATTCGTGTTAGTAAATAGTGAATAAGTGTATTTGGTAAGACTTACGCAAGTGTCACACTTGAGTCTTCCCCAAACACTCGACCTCTAATCTAATTTAAATCCTGGTTGGAATTGAAAGTTTTTCATTATTATTTATGAATACCATTAAAGTAGAGACGTTTCATGCAACGCCTCTACAAAAATTTATCATGATTTATTTGTTGGTTGGGTTGAGCGGTAGTGATACCCCAACAGTAATTAATGTCCCTTGCTTTGTTGGGTTATGCCTTCGGCACACTACGTTAACGTTCCCTTGCTTCGCAATGCTAACGCGAACAACCCACCCTTCATTGAACAAGCTATTCCTGCGTTATTATGCGTTTAGATATACCTTCTCAACCTCCTGTATTGCGTAAAAATTCACGCAAACTCAACAAACTCAGCGTCTGACCTAAATTCAAAGGTAAAATAGATATCCCTTCCAAACGAGACTGTACCCAACCTTCCCCCCAATACCACTCATGAAAACCGTCAATTCCACCACTGAGTAGCAACCGCAGACAATTGGTTTTAGCTACATCTACGTGATGATGGATTTGAACTAGTCCTGTGGCGGTAGTAAAATTAGATCCAGATGTTAATTTTACCGGCATTCCCAGAGAAAAGCTTTGTCCTACTAGCCATTTTTCCAATTGTGCTGGGAGTAATAGACTGTTGTGAATTGCATCAGCTGATGCTTGGATTTCAATTCGCAGTTGGCTCTGTTGAATAGTACCTAACATGGTAATTGGTAATGGGTGATTGGTGATTGCGAAAATTCCCCCCATCTTCCCCAGTCACGAAACGACCTAAAATAGAAAAGTCATCTTGTTAAGAATTTTAAGGGTTTTCATGGCGGATCAATTAATGCGGGCGACAGCAGCAGATGGGGGTATTCGGGCGGTAGGTGTGATTACTACACGCTTAACGGAGGAAGCACGAGTACGTCATAAACTTTCTTCTGTGGCTACAGCAGCACTGGGAAGAACGATGTCAGCAGGTTTGTTGATGGCTTCTAGTATGAAGCGTGTTGGGTCTAGGGTCAATGTGCGGGTTAGGGGCGATGGGCCTTTAGGTGGTATATTGGTAGATGCGGGCTTGGATGGTACAGTAAGGGGCTATGTGCAGAACCCAACGGTGGAATTGCCTCCTAATGCTAAAGGTAAGCTAGATGTTGGCGGTGCTGTGGGTAGTGGGTATCTCTATGTTGTTCGGGATATTGGCTATGGTTATCCCTACTCTAGTACACTTGAACTTGTTTCAGGGGAAATTGGCGATGATATTGCTCATTATTTGGTAAATTCCGAGCAAACACCTTCAGCTTTGGTTTTAGGTGTGTTTGTGGGGTCTGGTGGGGTTGCTGCATCTGGGGGTCTACTGGTACAAGTGTTGCCTAAAGCGGCTAGAGATGAAGCTTTGGTGGCAATGCTGGAATCAAGGGTATCTGCTTTATCCGGTTTTACGCCGCTGTTGCAAGCTGGAAAGACGCTGACTGAAATTTTTGGTGATTTGCTGGGAGATATGGGTTTAAACATCTTTCCAGAAAGTCAGATTCTACGCTTCCATTGCGGTTGTTCTTTTGATCGGGTGTTAGGAGCGTTGAAAATGCTGGGGGGAGCACAATTGCAAGATATGATTCTTAAAGATGATGGTGCAGAAGCAACTTGTGATTTTTGTGGCACTGTTTATCAAGCAAGTAGTGATAATCTAGCACAACTAATTGCTGAGTTAAAGAAGGAAGTTTTTGTTTTGGAATAGGTATAAAAGAATACCGAAAATTCAACATATAAATGTTATCTGTGGAGATAGAAGATGAAAAAAATAGCTTTTTAATGATGAGAAACAAAGTTACTATGGCAAAAATAGAATTATCAGTGTGAGAATGGCTGCTATTCAACTACTTTGGTGTGAGAGGATGACAGATCGGGATATTTCAGATAGTTGGTCTCCAGCCAGACCCAGAAAGCCAGATCAAAACACAAGATTATCCCGAACTCCAGAAGTCGGGACTACTCAATCATCTGGTGTCCCAGCTACTGGTTCTAACTTTAAATTAGTGACGCAACAACAAGAGAACAATACAGAAGGATTACCTATAAAAACCTATTCAGATAATACCTTCAAACTCAGGAATATAACTGATCAATTGCCAAACTGGATGAAAAGCTGGGTGCTGTGGTCAATAATGTTGACGTTAATTCCTAGCAGCATTGGATTTGTATCAATGTCAATATTGCTTAAGCTGCCATCAGCACCAAATTGTCCAGAGATATTTTGGCCTTTAGCTAGTGCATCGGTGCGCTTACATTGCGCTCAATTGGCAGCTTCTAAGCAGAGGGTAAATGATTTACTGCAAGCGATCACACTGGTGAAGGAATTGCCACAGAATCATCCACTCAGAGGGCAAATTAATAGTCTTTTAGAGGAGTGGTCACGGGATATATTACGGTTGGCTGATCAGAGTTTCCAATCTGGTAATTTAGAGGAAGCGATCGCTACTTCACGGCAAATTCCTGAAGATTTGGAAGGTCGGAAAATAGTAGAAGAGCAAATTACTAAATGGCTGTTGATTTGGTCAAAGGCAGAAGGAATTTACCAAGAATCATTAAAAGAACTGGGTCAAAGGCATTGGCAATCAGCTTTTATGCTGTCATCCAAACTTCTGCGCGTTAATAATAAATATTGGGCAACTACTAAGTATGATGAACTAAATCGCATCATTGTCACAGGACGGGAAGATGGTGATAGCCTCTACAAGGCTGAAGGTTTAGCAGATAGTCGCTCAGTAGATGATGTCCTAGCAGCTATTAAGTTAGCTGAGTCTATTAAGTCGGATAGTTATCTATATCAAAAAGCGCAGGAATTGATTCCTGTATTTGGACGCAAGATCCTGAAATTAGCACAAGCCAAGATGGATAAGCGGGATGCGGATACAGCATTAGAAATTGTGCGCCAAATTCCACCTATTCCTGAATTTCAATCAGAAATTGATGATTTTGTGGTTTTGGGTGAAGCACAAAGGAGTGCTTGGACAGGAACGATTTCTGGTTTAGAGGCTGCTATTTCCCAAGCCCAACAAATTGATGCTTCTAGGGAAGTATATGAGAAAGCACAAGAACTGATTGCGCGTTGGCAATTAGAAATTCAAGATGTTTCTCGGTTAGAAAAAGCACGAACCCTGGCTAGTCAAGGTACTATTAACGAGTTAACGGCGGCAATTTCCGAAGTGCAGATGATTCCCGATAGTAATCCTCGTGCTGAGGAAGCACGTCAGGAGATGAATCGCTGGCGTGGACAAGTAGAGTCTATTGAAGATAGACCTTACTTAGACCGGGCTGAACAAATAGCTTTATTAGACGATATTAGTTCCTTACAGGCTGCGATCGCAGAGGCAAATCAAATTCGCTCTGGTCGTGCATTATATCCAGAAGCACGGAAAAGAGTCCGTAACTGGACTGCTAAAGTACAACAAATTCAAGATCAACCTTACTTAGATCAAGCACGAATCGTTGCTGATAGCGGGGATTTAAACACTGCTATTAGAGAAGCTCAAAAAATTGCTTCATCGGGAAGGGCGCTTGCTAGTGAAGCACAAACAGCCGTTGATACTTGGCAAGAACAAATCCGCGCTCAAGAAAACTGGAAAAAAGCTAGAGAAGTAGCAATTACTGGCACACCAGAAGCTTTAGCAGAGGCAATACGGTTAGTTGACCGGGTTTCTAATCGTAACGTTTTACGCATGGATGCGAATGTGGCTATTGATCAATGGAGTCAACAGTTGTTACAAATGGCACGTTCCCAAAGCGAGTTTGATGTTTCTAAAAGCATTGAAACTGCTAGGTTAATTCCTCGTGGTAGCTCTGCTTACAGAGATGCTCAGGAGCAAATTAGAACTTGGAAACAATTTATCATACCTCGGACACCATCTATACCATCTTCTAAACCATCACCTGAAGCTGAACAATATCCATCATCAATTAGTGATGGCTTGTAATTGGTAATTGGTAATTGGTAATTAGTGAAAAAACGATTATCTATGTTTTAGCCAAAAGTTAGAGTTACAGGGTTATGTTTGAATTAGCCAGCCCAAAG
>ERZ1034411.145-NODE-145-length-20044-cov-2.821452_pt1 | contig 20044 bp, 14 predicted proteins | sample MGYA00520583_ERZ1034411 | MGnify/ENA primary metagenome ERZ1034411 (study PRJEB33736, sample SAMEA104288481) | Azolla microphylla | place: Ecuador | collected 1982 | study: EMG produced TPA metagenomics assembly of the PRJEB19522 data set (Is there foul play in...
AAGAGCTGGCCCTGCTGGCGCGCGAGCTGCGCATGGACGTGCTGGTGGAAGTGCACGACCGCACCGAGCTGGAAGCGGTGCTGGCGCTGGACCTGCCGCGGCCGGTGCTGCTGGGCATCAACAACCGCAACCTGCGCACCTTCGAAACGCGCCTGGAAATCACCCTCGACCTGCTGGGACTGATCCCGGAGCACTACGAGGTGGTGACGGAAAGCGGCATCTTCACCCGCGCCGACGTGCAGCGCATGCAGGCCTCGGGCGTGCGGCGCTTCCTCATCGGCGAGTCGCTGATGCGGCAGCCGAGCCCGGGAAATGCGTTGAGGGAGTTGCTGGGGGGTTGAGTTGTTCTCCCTCTCCCCTTGCGCAAGGGGAGAGGGAACTGGCAACGCGGTTTAGCTTGCCCTCAGTCCTGCCCTTTGTATTCGGCAAGATTACCCGCCGCCGTCACCGTGATGCTGCGGCCGGAGGTGCTGACCAAGCCATCCTCCTCCAGCTTCTTCAGCACGCGGCCGGCCATCTCGCGCGAGCAGCCGACGATGCGCGCCAGCTCCTGGCGGCTGACCTTGACCAGGATGCCCTTGGACGAGGACTTGGCGTCCGGCTGCTGGGTCAGGTCGAGCAGGGCGCGGGCCAGGCGGCCGGCGACGTCGAGGAAGGTAAGGTCGCGCAGGCGGCGGCTGGTGTCGCGCAGGCGGCTGGCGAGCTGGCCGGCAACCTCGAACATGATGTCCGGGTGCTCGCGGTTGAAGGCGCGGAACTGCTGGTAGCCGACTTCGGCCACCAGGGTCGGGCTGCGCGTGCGGACGATGGCGGTGCGGGTCTGCTGCTCGGGGAACAGGCACATCTCGCCGAAGAACTCGCCCGGGTTCAAGTAGGCCAGCACCATCTCGCGGCCGTCCTTGTCCTCCACCAGCACGCTGACCGAGCCTTCGAGGATCAGGTACAGCGTCTGCGGCACGTCGCCGGCATGGACCAGGGTGTGCTTGGGGGGATAGCTGCGCTTGTGCGCCATCGCCACGAAGGCCTGAACGACCGGTTTGTCGAACACGTACTTCCCCTTGATTTTTGTTTCCGCGGCCCGACTCTTGCCCGCAGCAAAGGCCTTATAGTGGCGGAAATTAGCACACCTCAAGGGTTTCCGGACGGGAGCGGCAATGGAAGCGCGGGTCAAATGGGTCGAAAATGCGGCGTTCATCGCCGAAACGGGCAGCGGGCACGCCATCGTCGTCGACGGCCCGGCCGAAATCGGCGGCCGCAACCTGGGCCCCCGGCCGATGGAACTGATGCTGCTCTCGGTCGGCTCCTGCTCGGCGGTGGACATCGTCCACATCCTGAAAAAGGCGCGCCAGCCGGTGGCCGATGTGGAGGTCAAGGTCTCCGGCACCCGCGCCGAGACCGATCCCAAGGTGTTCACCAAGATCCATCTGCACTTCGTCGTCAGCGGCAAGGGCCTGTCGGAGAACCAGGTGAAGCGGGCGGTGGACCTGTCCGCCGAGAAATACTGCTCGGCCTCGATCATGCTGCAGAAGGCCTGCGAGGTGACGCACGGCTACGAGCTGCGCCAGATCGAATAAGCCGGCGGGGCTGGGTGTCACGACAGCTTCAAACTCGCGGGATTAAGCTTCCGGCCCCATAGCCTGGGCACCAACCGGCCCTGTGGGCGCGGCGCTCGCATTCGCACCGGTTTGGACCGATAATATGCGTTTCCGTGCCCCGGGCGGGCGCGGTTTCATTGTCGCTGTTTCATTCGTCGTTGTTTCGGCCGGAGATGCTGCGTTGACCAAGCCCACCAACAATCCGAAGCTCAAGCTGCTCGGGTTCAACAACCTGACCAAGACGCTGAGCTTCAACATCTACGACATCTGCTATGCGCGCAGCACGCAGCATCAGCAGGAATACATCGAGTACATCGACGAGGCCTACAACGCCGAGCGCCTCACCACCATCCTCACCGAGGTGGCGGACATCGTCGGCGCCAACATCCTCAACGTGGCCCAGCGCGTGCGCGAGGCCTTCCCCGAGATCCAACATCCTCAACGTGGCGCGCCAGGATTACGACCCGCAGGGCGCCTCGGTGACCATGCTGATCTCCGAGGGCCACCACGACGGCCTGAGCACCCCCGGCCTGGCGGAAAAGGACTCGGTGGTGGCGCACCTGGACAAGAGCCACATCACCGTCCACACCTATCCGGAAACGCACCCGGACGCCGGCATCAGCACCTTCCGCGCCGATATCGACGTCTCCACCTGCGGCAAGATCTCGCCGCTGAAGTGCCTGAACTACCTGATCAAGAGCTTCGAGTCGGACATCGTGGTGATGGATTACCGCGTGCGCGGCTTCACCCGCAACGTGCGCGGCATGAAGCATTACATCGACCACTCGATCGACTCGATCCAGAACTTCATCTCGCGCGACATCAAGGACCGCTACGACATGGTGGATGTGAACGTCTACCAGGAGAACATCTTCCACACGAAGATGCGCCTGAAGCAGCTGGACCTGGACACCTACCTGTTCGGCGAGGGCGTGTCGGAGCTGCCGCCGCGCGACGCCAAGCGCATCCGCGAGCGCGTCGACCACGAGATCATGGAAATCTTTTACGGCCGCAACATCCAGCGCTGAGTTCTTGGCGCGGTAACGAAAAAGGCGGCCAGCGGCCGCCTTTTTCGTTGGTGGGGGAATGCAAACGCTACTCCGCCCGGGCGCCGCGCCTCACTTGCCGCAGGGCACCTGCGGCTGGGAGCCGTCGACGCCGGAAGCGACGGCGAAGCGCAGCATCCGCGCATTGCCCGAATCGCCGACCCAGAACTGGCCGCCGGGCAGCATCACCAAGCCGGTCGGGGTATACAGCGTGCCGGCGGTGATGCCACTGGTGTTGGGATTGACGCTTTGATCGCCCACGACGTTGTTCTGGTCGGGATCATTGTGCTGGACGTTGAAGAAGGTGCTTTGGCCGAACACGTCGTCGGCAGCCTTGTCGTTGCTCGGCGCCGCCAGGTAACTGGCGAAACGCAGCACACGGTTGTTGCCGGTATCGGCGACCAGCACGTCCACGCCGTCGGAAGCCAGTGCGCTGGGGAAGGCAAAGCCGGTTTGGCCGGCGGAGCCGCTGGGGGGAGCGGTATCACCGAACTTGTCCACGCCCAGCACGCTGGTGGCCAACTGATCCTGGGTGGTGGGCATCGCGCTCCAGTACAGTACGCGGTTATTGCCGGTATCCGCCACCAGCAGATGACTGCCGTCGCTCCAGGCGTCGTCCGGCAGGTTCATGCGCAGCGAGTAAGTCTGGGTGGCGTTATTGAATATATCCACCGACCCGGCCGTGCCGCTGACGAAATCGGTCTGCCCCAGCACCACGTCGGCCGACTGCCCGGTGGCCGGAATGCTGTTCCAGACCAGCACGCGGCTGTTGCCGGTATCGGCCACCACCAGCTTGCCGTCGACGATGATCGCCGAAGTAGGCTGGTTGAGGGTCTTCAGGGAGATGGCGCCACCCTGGTTGGTGTCGCCCGATACGCCGTCCGTCTGGCCCAGCACGGCGACCTGGCTCGGGTCGATGGCGCCGGCGCTGTTGAACGGCAGGGTGATCGGCCAGATCAGCACGCGGTTGTTGCCGGTGTCGGCGACCACAAGGTACTGGCCCGAGCTATCGATCCAGACCTTGCTGGGACGGCGGAACCAGGGGAAGGTGCTGATCGAGGTGCCGGGGTTGCTCTCGGTGAATTCCTTGGTCGCATCGGTGGCGTCCTGGCCGATGACGAAGCTGGCCGCGGCGTTCAGAGAAGAGGGAATGCCGTTGAAGCCGAGGATGCGGTGGTTGGAGGTATCGGCCACCAGCAGCGTGGCGCCGGCGGCGGTGCCATCGGGGGAATACAGCCCAACCGAGCCCTGAGGACCGTTGACGTTGGTCGAGGAGGTGCCCGAAACCAGCGTCTTGAAGCTGGTCTGGCCGATGACGTTGATGGCCTGGGCGGTGTAGTGGCAGCTGCCGTTGTCGTTGCCGCCGCCGCAGGCCGCCAGGCCCACGGCCGCCGCCGCGGCGGCGGAAAGCGCCAGCAGCAGGGCGGACGGACGGGCGGAGAAAGGCCTGCCGATGGACTGTTTCATTACTTCTAACCCCTTCAGATCAGTGTGCGATGTGTTCGTAGAATAAAGCCCCGGCGGCGCGGAGCCGTTGACGCTTGACCGCAGGCAAAGGATTTGGTTCATTGCCGGGACAGCGGCGACCCGCTCGTGCCGTGGAGGCTCGGCCGTTTTTGGACGGCGAAGCCCGCTGCCGGTCTACCTCTGGTGGCCGATCATACATGACAGCGCGGGCGTGCTGTAGTAGCAAACGCCGGTAAACTTGCCTGTAAATTTGTGTTTCGGCGCGATTTTGGGTAGGCCCTGTGTAAACCCCGGCGATTTTTGCAGCCCGCTTACCGTCGCTTTACTTACTGTCGAAGGTGGTGGAACCGTCCCAGCCGGCCGGCGGCGGCACCAGCCGGTATTGGGCGATGCGCCCGAGGTAAAGCTCGTATTGCGGGTGCGGACGGCCGGAACGGGACAGGCCGAAGAATTCGCGCTCGGCCTCGTCCCAGCGCTGGGCGCGGTAGGCACGCAAGGCCTGGCGCAGGCGGGTGAGGTCCTGGCGCAGACCGTCGTCGATCTGGTCCTTGGGGCCGAGCGGCTCGTAGATGGCGACCGGCTCGTTCTTGCCCTTGACCTTGACCAGGTCGAGTTCGCGGAAGGCCCAGTCCGGCGCTCCGGCGCGGGTGGCGTCGCTGCAGATCACCGCCACGCCGTATTTCTTGGTGGCGCCTTCCAGGCGCGAGCCGGTGTTCACGGTGTCGCCCAGCACGGTGTAGGCCATGCGGAATTCCGAGCCCATGTTGCCGACGCGCATCTGTCCGGTATTGACGCCGACGCCGATCTGCAGCCGCGGCCAGCCGCGCTGGTCGAAGGCGGCGTCGAGCTTGCGCAGGGCGACGGGGAATTCCATGGCCGCCTGCAGGCCGTGGAAGGCGTGCTCGGGGTCGTCCAGCGGCGCGCCCCAGAACGCCATCACGGCGTCGCCCATGTATTTATCGATGGTGCCGCGGTGGCGGAAGATCACCTCGGTGAGCACGCCGAGGAACTCGTTCATCAGGGCGCTGAGCTCTTCCGGGCGGTCGCGGAACTGTTCGGAGATGGTGGTGAAACCGCGGATGTCGGAGAACAGCACCGTCATCTCGCGGTTCTCGGTCTTCATCACCACGGCCTTGGGGTTGTTGGCCATCTCGGTGACGATCTCCGGCGGCACGTACTGGCCGAAGCGCTTGGAGATGTCGCGCGAGCGGCGCGACTCGCCGAAGTAGCTGTACAGCATCTGGCTCAGGAACAGCGCCAGGGTGAACACCACCGGCACGCCCATAGGCGTGATGAACTGGTTGGCCCAGGTGAGGAAGCCGAGGCCGATCACGCCGCCGATGATGCCCGCCACCAGCAGGCCGCCGGCCAGCGGCGACAGCCGCGGGTAGAGGAAGGCCATCAGCGCGGCGATGAGCAGCAGCAGGAACGCCTCGATGCCGCTGTAGTACGGCGCCTTCTGGCGGATGCGTCCGTCGAACAGGCCGGAGATGACGTTGGCGTGCACCTCCACGCCGGGGAAGATCTTCGACATCGGCGTGCTGCGGAAGTCGAGCAGGCCGGCGGCGGTGGTGCCGACCAGCACCACCGCACCCTTCAGCACCGCCGGGTCGGCGGTGCCGTGCAGCACGTCGGTGGCGGACAGGTGCGGGAAGCTGCCGATGCCGCCGCGGTAGGGCACGTAGATGGCGGCGTCGCCGTCGACCGGGGCGGCGGCCTGCCCCACCCGCACCCGCTCCAGGTGCAAGGAGTCCTTCTGGTCCGGCGGGTCGAACTCCAGCGACACCGGGGCGCCGCCCAGCGCCAGCTGCGCCACCGCCAGCGGCATCGAGGGGTAGACCTGGCCCTGGTATTCCTCCAGCAGCGGCACACGGCGGAACAGGCCGTCCTCGTCGACGCCGGGGTTGTCGGCGAAGCCGCAGCGCGGCTTGGACGCGTCCAGCGGCGCGACATAGCCGCCGACGCCGAGCGGGTGGAAGAAGTGCACCTGCATCAGCTTGCGCTCGGCGGCCTCGATCAGCGGCGCGCACAGGGCGCCGGTCTGCGCGGCCTCGCCCGGGGCCAGGCTGTTCTTGAAGAACACGCCCAGCACCACCGGCCGGTTGGCCAGGGCGGCGCCGAGGGCGCGGTCGCCGTCGAGCTGTTCGCGCAGCGCCGGCAGGCGCTGCTGCAGGCCCGGCAGGTCGGCCAGCGGTCCCTGCGCCATGCGCTCCAGGGCCTGCAGGCCGGAGGCGGAGTCCGGCTCGGAGAAGAACACGTCGAAGCCGAGCACGCGGATCTGGTACTGGTCGAACAGGCGGGTGACGAGGTCGGCGAACTTGCCGCGCGGCCAGGGCCAGCCCTCGGCGGCCAGGGTGCGCTCGTCGAGGTCGACGATGACGATGCGCTTGTCGACGGTGCGCGGCAGGGTCAGCAGCAGGCGCGCGTCGTAGCTGAACGATTCGAGCTGGTCGAGCAGGGTATGGCCATAAAGGCCGGCGGTGTGCAGCAGGAACAGCAGGAACACCGCCAGGCTGATGCCGAGCCGCATCCAGATGCGTTGCTTCATCCCTTCCCCCGCAATGATTCCGCCACCGAAAGGCGGTTATTCTGCCGGGTATTGTGCCCGGCCCCGCCGCGCCCACCCACCCCGCGAACGGGCTCCCTGCCCGCTTCTCAAAAGCCCGCTCGCGGCGGCTTAACAATGCCGGCCGGAGCACCCCCGGCACCACTGCCGTTGCCCGCCCTCGGCAAAAAAATTGCTCAACCTTAGCGGAAAGTTCCCGCCCCCTCCAAACGCCGGCTATGATGTTGAAATGACTGCAATGACTCTCAAGGACTGGTCCAGCCTGCCGAAGACGCTGGCGCCGGTTTACGAACGCTACGCGCGCTGGCTGCCGGCGGCGGTGGACTTGGTGCTGGCGGTGCTGATCGCGCGCCTGCTGGCGCAGCTGGTGTGGGCGCTGGTGCCGGCGCCGGCGGCGGCCACCTGGCACGCGGCGCCGGCGCAGGTGGCGGCGGTAGACCCGGCCAGCAAGGTCGACCTCAACCGTATCGCCGCGGCGCAGCTGTTCGGCCAATACCAGGCGCCGGCGGTTTCGGCCGCCGCCGATGCGGCCAAGGCGCCCGACACGCAGCTGCCTCTGACCCTGCTCGGCATCCTCGCCAACAACAAGAACAAGCAGATGTCGCGGGCCCTGATCGCCAGCGGCAACGACGAGAAGCCCTACGCGGTGAAGGATTCGGTTACCCAGGGGGTGACCCTGTTCGCCATCTGGCCGGACCGCGTGGTGCTGTCGCGCGACGGCAAGCTGGAGACCCTGCGCCTGGACAAGGACCAGCCCAGCTCCGGCGATGCGCCGCTGGCAGTGGCCAGCGACGACAACAGCGCCGCCTCCTCGCTGGCGCAGATCCGCGCGCAGATGCTGGCCAACCCGGCGAAGGCGCAGGACTACATCCGCGTGCAGCCGGCGCCCAACCCGAGCGGCAACGGCCAGCTCGGCTACCGCATCTACCCGGGCCGCGACCATGCCGTATTCCAGGCTGCCGGCCTGCGCCCGGGCGACGTGGTAACCTCGATCAACGGCACCTCGCTGGACGATCCTTCCAAGTCGCTGCAGCTGCTCAGCGACCTGAGCCAGGCCGGCTCGATCACGCTGACCGTACAACGCGGCGGCGAAACCCAGACCATAAACGTCAATCTCAGCCAATAAGCTCCGTATGAATCAGCGTTTTTCATCGCTTCCCGTACGTGGAGCGGCGGCCATCGGGCGCCGACTTTTATCCCTCGCCCGCAACGCGGAAGAGGGGAGAGCCGCCGGCGGAGCCGGTGGCGGGGTGAGGGAAGAGACCACCCATGGGGTCTCAACCCGTGGACGCAAACGTTTCCGGTGGTCTCCCCTGGGGGGCGCACTGGTGCTGGTTCTCTGCGGCGGCATCGCCGGCGGCGCCTACGCCGAGAAAGATGGCGCCAAGGTGACCCTGAACCTGAAGGACGCCGACATCGCGACCCTGATCGCCACGGTATCGGAGGTCACCGGCAAGAACTTCGTCGTCGATCCCCGCGTCAAGGGCAAGGTCACGGTGGTCTCCTCCAGCCCGATGGACGCCAGCGCCGTCTACGCCACCTTCCTGTCGGTGCTGGAGGTCAACGGCTTCGCTGCCATTCCCTCCGGCGCCACCGTCAAGATCGTGCCCGAGGCCAACGCCCGCACCGAGGGCGGCGGCTACCTGGGCAGCGGCGGCCGCCCCGCCGGCGACGACATCGTCACCAAGGTGTTCGATATCCACAACGGTTCGGCCAGCCAGCTGGTGGCGATCCTGCGTCCCCTGGTGGCCCAATCCGGCCATCTGGCCGCCTACACTTCCTCCAACAGCCTGATCGTCTCCGACCGCGCCGCCAACGTCGAGCGCATGGAGCGCCTGATCGCCCAGATCGACCAGAACGGCGACCGCACGGTGGAGATCATCCACCTGGAGAACGCCGTCGCCGACGACGTGGTGCGCGTGCTCACCACCCTGGCCCAGCAGGCCCGCCAGGCCGATCCCGGCGCGGTGCAGGCCACCGTCATCTCCGACCCGCGCTCCAACAGCGTGCTGATCGGCGGCGACCTGTCCGAGCGCGAGAAGCTCATCGCCCTGATCAAGCAGCTCGACCGCCCCAACAACAACAAGGGCGACACCCAGGTCGTCTATCTCAACTACGCCGACGCCGAGAATCTCGCGCCGATCCTGGTCGGCAACTCCCAGGGCGGCGGCGGCAAGAAGTCCTCGTCCTCCTCCGGCTCCATGTTCGGCGGCAGCAGCGGCGGCTTCTCCGGCAGCAGCTCCAGCTTCGGCAGCGGCTCCAAGAGCAGCGCGCCGGCGAGCACCTCGTCCAACTCCAGCAGCGCCGGCGCGCAGTCCTACACCGACAGCAGCGGCACGGTGACGGTGATCCCGGACAAGGACACCAACGCCCTGGTCATCACGGCGCCGCCGATGGCGATGCAGCAGGTGCGCGCCGTCATCGCCCAGCTCGACATCCGCCGCTCGCAGGTGCTGGTGGAGGCGATCGTGGCCGAGGTCACCGCCACCAAGTCCTCCGACCTGGGCATCGACTGGCTGGCCTACAACCCCAATGCCATCGCCGGCGTCGGCATCCTCAACTCCAGCACCTCCAGCGCGCTGTCGAGCCTCTCCAGCAGCCTGAGCAGCACCAGCACCAGCTCCATCGCCAGCGCGGCGGCCAGCGCCATCGGCACCGGAGGCACCGCCCTGGTCGGCATCAGCAGCCGCAACGGCTCGATCTACGGCGCGCTGATCAAGGCCCTGGCCAGCGACGCCGACACCAACATCCTCTCCACCCCCTCGCTGGTGACCCTGGACAATGAGGAAGCCAAGATCGAGGTCGGCCAGACCGTGCCGCAGCTGACCGGCAGCTACGCCAGCACCGGCAGCACCAGCAGTTCGGTCAACCCATTCCAGACCTACAACCAGGAAGACATCGGCCTCAAGCTCGGCATCACGCCGACCATCGGCGCCGGCAACACCGTGCGCCTGAAGCTGGAGTTCGAGAACTCCACCATCGCCAGCGGCACCGCCGGCACCTCCAGCCTGATCACCAACAAGCGCACGGTGAGCAACACCGTCAGCGTCGAGGGCGGCCAGGTGCTGGTGATCGGCGGCCTGATCGACGACCAGGTCGACGACTCGGTTAACAGGATCCCCGGCCTCGGCGACATCCCCCTGGTCGGCAAGCTGTTCCAGTCGCGCAGCGTCAGCCGCACCAAGCGCAACCTGATGATCTTCGTGCACCCGGTTATCCTGCGCGAGCGCGGCGAAGGCGACTGGTACACCCGCCGCAAGTACGACTCCACGCGCGATGCGCAGCTGCGCGCCGCCAACGGCCCGGCGCCGCCCGTCGGCGGCCGCCAGCCGGTGCTGTACAACTGGGACGAGTACCGGCAGCGCGGCAACATGCCGTCCTCCGCCATGCCCCCGGCATCGCCGGCAATGCCGGCGCCGCCGCAGGCGCCCTGAGGCCGGCCGACCGGCGGCCTTGCTGGGCCTTCCGCGACGGCGGGATACTGCCCGCCGTACCTGTCGTCACGCGGAGGCCGACATGCCGATCATCCTGCCGCGGCTGGCCTGGGCCACGCTGCTGTGCTGCGGCGCCGCCGCTGCCGGCCCCGACCTGCGCAGCGCCGCGCTGCACGATGGCGCCGCCTCGGCCGATCCGGCGTTGCACGGCATCTGGAAGGCGGCGGTGCCGCCACCGGGCAGCATGCACGGCGAGTTCGGCAACAACGACCCGATCGGCCTTGGCGCCGGCCAGCGCATCGCCGCCGACTGCTCGATCAACTGGGTGGATCCGGACACGCGGCGGCTGTATTGCTTCTCCAGCGCCACGTCCCTGGCCTGGTTCCTCGACGCGCCGCACGCCAACCTGGCCAGCGCCGCGGCGGCCTGGCAGAGGCTGAAAGCCGCGCCCTAGCGCGGCGCGCTCAGGCCGGCTGGCGCCGGGCCTGGCCCCCGCGCAGCAGCCGCTTCAGCGGCTCGATCAACTCGAAGCGCAGCAGCATCTCCAAGCCGCGGCCGCCGAGGCGGCCGCTGCGCAGCAGGGCCTTGGCCATGCGGCGGCCGCCGGCCTTGTCGCCCTCGCGGTAGAAGCCGGACATGGCGTGGCGGCGGTAGTGCGCCTCCAGTTCCGGATGCGCCGCCAGGAAGGCGGCGTTGTTGCGCAGCAGAAGCTCGCGCTGCGCGGTGTGGTGCGTGCGTCCGCGGCTGACGCTGAGGCCCTCGCCGATGTGCACGCGCACCAGCGGCTCCTCCAGCGTGGCGTACGGCGTGCCGTTGGCCGCCAGGCGCAGCGCCAGGTCGATGTCGCCGAGGCCGGTGACGCGCTCGTCGAAGCCGCCGACGGCCAGCAGCGCCTCGCGCCGCGCCGCCACCCCCCAGCAGGTGGAGAAGTGCAGCAGGCCCTGGTGCGGATACGGCTGCACGCCGTCCCAGCTTTCGCCGAACCGCACGATGTCGTTGCGCTGCGGCTCGCCGGCGTAATCGCGCTCGGCGCTGCTCCACGCCAGGCCCAGCTTCACGCCGGCGGCGGCGCGCGCGGCGATCAGCGCGCGCAGGCGTTCCAGGTAGTGCGGCAGCAGTTCGTCGTCGTCGTCGAGGAACACCAGCCATTCGCTGTCGGCCTCGCGCACGGCGCGGTTGCGCGTCGGCAAGGTGCCCTGCGCTGTTTCGTTGACCAGCAGGCGCAGGCGCGGATCGCCGGCGAACGGCGCCAGCGCCGCCGGCGTGCCGTCGCGCGAGCCGTCGTCGATCACCAGCAGGCGGAAATCACCGTCGCTTTGCGCCAGCACGCTGCGCAGGGCGCGCGGCACCAGCTGGGCGCGGTTGTGGGTCTGGATCACCACCGTGACGAAAGGGGTGGTGACGGCGGGCATCGCCACGACCGGTGACCCGCGCTTCAGGCCGCGCCGCGCAGCGCCGGCAGCGGCGTGCCGGCGCGCCAGCTCGAGGTGCACGGGATCTTGCGGCGGTCGCAGCGGTGGGCGTACTTCTGCGCGATGTCGCGCACTTCCTGCATCAGGCCCTGCTGCAGCCGCGTCGGCTGCAGGCCCAGGGCCAGGAAGCGGTCGTTGATCACCTCCAGGTCGTTCTCGGCGCTCTCGTTGCGCGGATTGTCGAGCAGCTGGTACGGCGTGCCGGTGACCTCGGAGATCATCTTCGCCAGGTCGAGCACGCGGTGGCACTCGGTCATCTGGTTGAAGATGTCGACGCGCTCGCCGCGCTGGGGCGGGTTGGCGATGGCCAGCTCGATGCAGCGCACGGTGTCGCGGATGTGGATGAAGGCGCGCACCTGGCCGCCGACGCCGTGCACCGTCAGCGGGTAGCCGATCGCCGCCTGCATCAGGAAGCGGTTGAGCACGGTGCCGTAGTCGCCGTCGTAGTCGAAGCGGTTGATCAGGCGCTCGTCGCTGGCCGTCTCCGGCGTCTGCGTGCCCCAGACGATGCCCTGGTGCAGGTCGGTGATGCGGATCTTGTCGTTCTTGTTGTAGAACTGGAACAGCAGCTGGTCCTGCGTCTTGGTCATGTGGTAGACGCTGCCCGGGTTGGGCGGAAACAGGATCTCGATGCCCTCCGGTCCGGAGCGCGACTCCACCGTCACCTGCAGGTAGCCCTCGGGGATGCGCGCGTTGACGGTGTTGTAGCCGTACACGCCCATGGTGCCGAGGTGCACCAGGTGGATGTCCAGGCCGCTCTCGACGATGGCGCAGAGCACGTCGTGGGTGGCGTTGATGTTGTTGCTGACGGTGTAGCGCTTCTGCCGCGGCGACTTCATCGAGTACGGCGCGGCGCGCTGCTCGGCGAAGTGGACGATGGCGTCGGGGCGCCACTCGCGCAGCAGCGCGACGAAACGGTCGTAGTCCTGGCCGGCGGTGAGGTTCTCGAAGCGGATGCTCCTGCCGCTGACCTCGCGCCAGGCGGCGATGCGGTCCTCGATGTTGGCGATCGGCGTCAGCGACTCGGCGCACAACTCCAGGCCGATCTTGCGCCGCGACAGGTTGTCGACGATGAGCACCTCGTGGCCCAGGCCGGACAAGTGCAGCGAGGTCGGCCAGCCGCAGAAGCCGTCGCCGCCCAGGACCAGAATCTTCTTCAAGCACCCACCTCTTCGAAAAAATCGAGGGCCGGAATCCCGGCAAGCCCGTCTTTTGCGATGTTAGTACCAGTGGGACTATCGAAAGATTGTATTTACGCAATGTTTACCATCGTTGCCGGATGTAAACGACAACATACGAATGGCTTACGGAAAGCCCGCCGGCACGCACAAAAAAAAGCGGCGGGCATCCCTGCCCGCCGCCCGGATACCGCCTGACGCGTTCTTCAGCCGCCGAGCTTGCGCGTCAGCGTGGTGCTGGCGTTGGCGCCGTTGAGCGTGGCGCTGATGGTCGAGGTGCCGCCGACCAGCGCGCTCTTCACCGTCGCCAGGCCTTGCGAGCCGGCGCTGTTGCTGATGGTGGCGACACTGCTGTTGGAGGAAGCCCAGGTGGCCATGTCCGTCAGGTCCAGGGACTCGCCGTCGTTGAAGCTGCCGGTGGCGGTGAACTGGATGGTACCGCCGACGTTGCCGATGGTCGGATTGGCCGGGGTGATGGCCAGGCCGGTCAGCGTGGCGTTGCCCACCGTCACCGCGGAGAAGCCCGAGACGCTGCCGAAGCTTGCCAGCACCGTGGTGCTGCCCGACTTCACGCCGGTCACCAGGCCGGCGATGCCGGCGCTGTTGGACACGGTGGCCACCGACGGATCGAAGGTGCTCCAGGTGGCACTGCCGGTCAGGTCCTTGGTGCTGCTGTCGGAGTAGGTGCCGGTGGCGTGGAACTGCAGCACGTAGCCGGCCGGCACGTGGCCGCTGTTGGCAGCGGTCACCTGGATCGACACCAGCTTCGGCCCGCCGACGGTGAAGCTCACCGAGCCGGTCTTGCCGGAGGCGCTGTCGGTGGCGGTGAGCGTGTCGGTGCCCTGCGCGGTGCCCGAGACCACGCCCTGGTCGCCCGGGCTGTTGTCGACCTGCGCCACGCTGGTGTCGCTCACCGACCAGGTCACGCTGGTGGTCAGGTCCTGCGTGCTGTTGTCGGTGTAGGTGCCGGTGGCGTGGAACTGCAGCGTGGTCTGCAGCGGGATGGTGGCGTCGGCCGGGGTCACGGCGATGCTCACCAGCTGCGCGTTGGTCACGGTCAGCGCCACGATGTTGCTGGCCACGCCGCTGTCGTCGGCGCTGATGTTGGTGGAGCCGGCGCCGACAGTGGTGACCAGGCCGTTGCTGCCGCTGGCGTTGCTGATCGTCGCCACGTTGGTGGCGGACGAGGCCCAGGTCGCCTCGGTGGTGATGTCGCGGCTGCTGCCGTCGCTGTAGAAGCCGGTGGCGGTGAACTGCGGCTGCAGGCCATCGGGCACCGTGGTGTTCGGCGTGCTGATGGTGATCTGCAGCAGCTGCGCCGCGGTGACGTTGAGGGTCAGGCTGTTGCTGGTCACCGCGCCGGAGCTGGCGGTGATGCCGGCGGTGCCCTGGTTCACGCCCTGCGCGATGCCGTTGGCGTCGATGGTGGCGGCGCCGGTGTTGCTGGAGGCCCAGGTGACGCTGCCGGTGACGTCCACGCCGGTGCTGCCGTCGGTGAAGTCGGCCAGCGCGTGGTAGCGCTGCTTCTCGCCCTTGGGCAGGTTCACCGCCGCGGTGGTGGTGCTCTTGCAGGCGCTGTCGACGCAGGCGGCGATGCTGATCTTGGTGATGCTGGCGGCCGTCACCGTCAGCCGGGTGCTGCCGGTGGTGGCGCCGGAGGTGGCGCTGATGTGCACCGTGGCCGGCGGGCTGGCCGGCACGCTGGTCTGCACGTGGCCCTGCGAGCCGGCGTCATTGCTGATGCTGGCCACCGCGCTGTTGTCGGACGCCCAGGTGACCTGGGTGGTCAGGTCCAGCGTGCTGCTGTCGGAGAACACGCCGGTGGCGGTGTAATCCTGGCTCAGGCCGCCCGCCAGGGTGGCGTTGGCCGGGTTGACCTGGATCGAGCGCAGGCTGGCGCCGGTCACCTTCAGCGCGGTGAAGCCGGAGACGCCGTTCAGCGCCGCGGTCACGGTGACATTGCCGGCGGCCACGCCGGTGACGTCGCCGGAATCGGCGGCGGCGTTGCTGACGGTGGCGGTGGCGCTGTCCGAAGTCGACCACACCGCCTGCGCGGTGATGTCCTGCTTGCTGCTGTCGGAGTAGATGCCGGTGGCGCTGAACTGGCGCTTGAAGCCCTTCGGCAGGCTGCTGTTGCTCGGCGTCACCTGGATCGACACCAGCGCCGCGGTCGTCACCGTCAGGCCGGTGCTGCCGGTGGGGCCGTTGGGGTAGGCGGCGCTGATGGTGGCGCTGCCCGGAGCGACGGCGGCGACCAGGCCGTTGCTGCCGCCGGCGTTGCTGACGGTGGCCACGCCGGTGGCGGACGAAGACCAGGTCACGGTCTTGGTCACGTCCTGGGTGGTGCTGTCGGTGAAGGTTGCGGTGGCGGCGTACTGGCGCGTGGTGCCCTTGGCCAGGGAGGCGTTGGCCGGGGTCACGGCGACGCTGGCGACGACCGCCGGGGTCACCGTCAGGCTCGCCGTGGCGGAAACGGCGGCGGTCTTGTGCACCGCCTTGATGGTGGCGCTGCCGGTGGCGACGCCGGTGGCCAGGCCGTTGGCGTCGATGGTGGCGACGGCGGTGGCGGTGGAGCTCCAGGTGACGTTGGCGGTCTCGTTCTGGGTGGTGCCGTCGGACAGGGTGGCGGTGGCGGTGAACTGCCTGGTGGTGCCCTTGGCGATGGAGGCCGAGCCCGGCGTCACCGCCAGCGAGCTGATCACCGCCGGCGTCACCGCCAGGGTGGCGCTGCCGGAGAGGCCCTGGTAGGTGGCGCCGATGCCGGTGCTGCCCTGCTTCAGCGCCTTGGCCAGGCCGGAGGCGCTGATCGAGGCCACGGTCGGATCGACCGCGCTCCAGCTCGCCTGGGCGGTCACGTCCTGCTTGCTGCTGTCGGAGTAGATCGCGGTGGCGGTGAACTGCTGCGTGGTGCCGAGGGCGATGCTCGGGTTGGCCGGCGTCACCTGCACCGCGGTCAGGGTCGCCGAGGTGCCGCTGCTGGACGAAGACGAACTGCCGGAACTGCTCGAGGCGCCGGAGGAGCTGCTCGACGAACTGGAGCCGCCGCTGCTGGAGGAGTTGTGGTGGCCGCCGCCGTCACCGCCGCCGCAGCCGCTCAGCGCCAGCGACATGAAGGACAGCATCAAAGCGGAACCGAGTCCCCGAACTGAATTCAGATTCATGATTTTTCCCTGAGTTACCGGTCGGATCATAGCCCAAATCCGACGCCCGGAATGAGACGCCGCTTGTCGTAATTTTGCCATCCGCCGCGAGCGTCCGGCGCCACGTCCGTGGCGGTACCGCGGGCTTCTAGTGCCGGCCGCCACCCGGCCCGTCGTAGTCGATCAGGAAGGCTCGGCGGCGTGCCGCAACCACTTCGTCCTGGAAGCTCTGCCAGGTCTTCCACTGACCGGCATCGAGCACGGTGGCGAGCGAGCGCTCGTAAGCTGAACGAGCCTTCATCTCGTCGGCGTTGACCTGCGCCCACTGCGCCGCCAGCGCCTCCACCTGCTGGTCGAAGTCGGCGGCGGTGCGGTCCAGCTTGTGCCACTGCTTCACCAGCTCGCGTGAGCGCTTGGCCAGGTCGGTGAGTTGCTGCTGACGGCTGTCGTAAGCGTTGAGCACGGCCGTGCGCTGTTCGTCGGTGGCCTTGACCTTGTCCAGCGCCGCCAGCACCAGCTTCTCCGGCGGCGCGCCAAGATCCGGCCGCGTCATTTCCGGTTCGCCGCGGCCGGCACAGGCACCCAGGCCGGCAACCGCCAGCAACAGCACAGCGCGCATCATCCTCACAGCGTGGCTTCTCCGTGGCGCCGCGGCTGGCGCCGGGCGCGGTTGGTGTCGGGTATGACAGGATGATTGCGCATCGGCCGCCACCATCGCAATGCGGCGCTTACTTCGCGCTTTCCCTCTGGCACGCTTTCCCGATGGTCCCGGCTGCCGTCGACTCCAGGGCATGGCGGAACTGGTCCACCCGGTCGGCGCCGAACCAGGCCTCGCCGCCGTGGAACCAGTACGGCGAACCCCACACCCCGCGCCGCACCGCCTCGTCGTTGGCCTGGCGCAGCGCCTCCCTGGCCGCGTCCGAGGCCGCGGCCTGCCGCGCCCATTGCGGCTCCAGGCCCAGGCCGGCGGCGAGCGCCGCCAGCACCTCCGCATTGGAGATGTCGTGCCGCCGCACGAAGCAGGCCTCGAACACCGCCGCGGCGTAGCCGGCCGCCAGCTCCGGCCGCGCCGCCTCGATGGCGTAATGCAGCCGCGCCGCGGCGTGGCTGGAAGCGGGAAAGTCCGGCGGAAATCCGTCCGCGAGATTGAAGGGCAGGTCGTAATAGCGCGCCGAGCGCAGCATGTCGCGCTCCAGGTACTCGCGCTTGGCCGGGCGCTGCAGCGGCGGCGTGATGTCCTGCGCCTTCAACACCGCCCACAGCAGCATCGGCCGGCGCCGCAGCCTCAGGCCATGCCGCGCCGCCAGCGCGTCGAGGGCGGCATGGGCGAAATAGGCATAGGGCGAGATGTAGTCGTAGTAGAAATCGACCGTGCCCACGCCCGCCTGCATGCGCGCCTCAGCCGCCGGCGAGGTGGCGGCCGGCGAGCCAGCCGAAGGTCATCGCCGGGCCGAGGGTGGAGCCGGCGCCCGGATAGGAGCCGCCCATCACCGAGGCGGTGCAGTTGCCGGCGGCGTAGAGGCCGGCGATGGGCTGGCCGGCGCCGTCCAGCACCCGCGCCTGCTCGTCCACCACCAAGCCGCCGTTGGTGCCAATGTCGCCGGAATGGATCGGGAAAGCGTAGAACGGCGGCTCCAGCAGCGGCGCCAGGTTGGGATTGGGCGTGACCTTGGGGTCGCCGTAGTAACGGTCGTAGGCGGCGTCGCCGCGGCCGAACTGCGGGTCCTTGCCGACCCTGGCACCGGCGTTGAAGGTCTCCACCGTGCGCACCAGGGCCTGCGGCGGCACGCCCATCTTCGCCGCCAGCGCCTCCAGGGTCGGCGCCTTGAGCAGGATGCGGCGCACCGCGCGCGGCAGGATCCAGTCCGGGAACTTGGGCATCACCGGGCCCATCGGGTAGTTGCGGCGGAAGTGCGCGTCGAACACCGCCCAGGCGGTGGCGGCGCCGGCCTTGATCATCTCCTGCGCCGAGATGTGGTACGAGGCGGCCTCGTTGTGGAAGCGCTCGCCCTTCTGGCTGACGATGATGCCGCCCGGCAGCGCCCGCTCGTAGGTGCACAGCCGCGCCGACTCCTCGCCCGGCACCTTGAACACCGGCGCCCACCAGGCCGAGCCCATGTTGCGCACCGCCGCGCCCGCCTCCTGGCCGATGCGGATGGCGTCGCCGGTGTTGTACGGATGGGCGCCGGTATTGCCCGGGTCCGGGCTGCCCGGCAGGTGCTGCGCGCGCATCTGCGCGTTGCGCTCGAAGCCGCCGGCGGCCAGCACCACGCCCTTGCGCGCCTGGATGCGCTGGGTCTTGCCGCCGCGCTCGACCACCGCGCCGACCACCCGCCCGTCCTCCTTCAGCAGCGACACCAGCCGCGTGTCGAGCCAGATCGGCACGCCGCGCCGGTCCAGCGAGATGCGCAGCCGCGCCACCAGGGCCGTGCCCATGGTGAGGAAGCGGTCGCGCGGCGAGCGCAGGCGCTGGCCGATGTCGCCGTAGTAGCGCCACAGGATGCCGAGCAGGGTCTTGATCCAGCCCTTGGGCCGGTTCAGCAGGATGTGCGCCTCCATCAGGGTCCAGCTGATCTTGCCGAACAGGCTGGCGGCCTTGGAGGCCGGGCGCAGCCGCTGCACGTCCTCGCCCATGCTGCGGCCGTCGAAATCCACCGGCATGTGGGTGCGCCAGCCCTGCTTACCGCCGGGCAGCTCGGCGTGGTAATCGGTGTAAGGCACCGGGAAGAAACGCGCCTCGGTGTTGGCCTGCACCCAGTCGAGCATGCGCGGCGCGGCGTCGACATAGGCGCGGATCAGGCTGTCCGGCACATTCGGCGCGGCCAGGGCGCGGATGTACTGGAACGCCTCCTCGGGGCTGTCCTGCGCCCCGGCCTCGCGCGCCGGGCCGCTGCAGGGGATCCAGATGGCGCCGCCGGACATGGCCGAGGTGCCGCCGTAGAGGTTGCTCTTCTCGATCACCACCACCTGCAGGCCGCCGTCGGCCGCGGCGGCGGCGGCGGTCTGGCCGCCGGCGCCGGAGCCGACCACCAGCACATCGGTGGAAACATCCCAATTGCCGCCCTTGGCCTCGGAACCCATCATCCTCCCCCTGGTCAGTATCTTTCCGCCCGCGGTTTCAAGCCGCGGGCGGACCGTTGGGGGCATCTTGCGGCATGGGCGCCGCGGCCGGTCTCCCGCAAACGGAGTAGCGCCGCCCCTGCCTATGCCAGGCCTTTTGGCATGGTCATGGAACGTTCACGACGGCATCACCGGCGGGTCAGCGCCGTGGGTTACAGTGCGCCGGCGTGACCGCCTTCACGGATTGAAGGCGGCCCGCGGGCCGCAGCGGCCCGATCCTTGCGACAATCAACACCAGAGGCCACACGGAAGAACGCCATGACCGATCCTCACCGCAACCATCCCCTGAGCGCCGTCGACCGCGCCTGGCTGGAGATGGACGAGCCCAGCAACCCGATGGTGATCAGCGCCATCTTCCAGCTGGAGGGCCCGGTGGACGCGGCCCGCCTGCAGAAGGTGATGGTCGAGCGCCTGCTGCGCTACCCGCGCTTCCGCCAGCGCATCGAGCGCCTGCCCAGCGCGCCGGAATGGGTGGAGGAGGCGCAGCTGGATTTCAGCTACCACGTCGCGGTCAAGCGCATGGCGCCCGGCGCCGGCGACCGCGAGCTGCGCAAGGCCATTTCCGCCGAGGTGTCGCGCGAGCTGGACCATGCGCGGCCGATGTGGCGCCTGATCCTGTTCCCCTGCCCCAGCGGCAAGGTCACCGTGCTGTTCCGCGCCCACCATGCCCTCGCCGACGGCGTGGCCCTGGTGACGCTGCTGATCGACAGCACCGACAGCGGCTTCCAGCGCGCCCCCGCGGTGGCCGCGCCGGAGCCGCCGAGCGCGTCGCGCCCCGGCCCCCTCGGCGGCCTGATCGGCGCGCTGGAAGTGGTCAACGACGGCCTGATCAAGGTGCTGCAGATGGGCCGCAGCCGGCGCGGCCGCGCCCAGCTGATGCAGAAGCTGCAGGAGGGCCGCGACGCCCTCGCCGCCGTGCGCAGCGTGCTGGCCCTGCCGGAGAACAACCCCGCGTCGCTGCGCCAGACGCTGAGCGGCCGCCGCGGCGTGGCCTGGACCAGCGACATCGAGCTGGAGCCGGTGCGG
>ERZ1034411.147-NODE-147-length-19930-cov-10.912101_pt1 | contig 19930 bp, 23 predicted proteins | sample MGYA00520583_ERZ1034411 | MGnify/ENA primary metagenome ERZ1034411 (study PRJEB33736, sample SAMEA104288481) | Azolla microphylla | place: Ecuador | collected 1982 | study: EMG produced TPA metagenomics assembly of the PRJEB19522 data set (Is there foul play in...
AAATACTTGATTCTCAGCCAAAATTACTGCGACCGGCTGACTCAGTACGATTAGCGTAGCGTAACCCGCCGCCTTTGCATCCGCGAAGAGAGGATGGCGGATTACGCTGCGCTAATCCGCCTTACGCAGAAACACGAACTCCGTGTCGTCATACGCGCGCCGCTCCAGCTCCGCGAAGCCATCAGGCGTCGCGAACTGCGCGGCCTTGGCCTCTTCCACCACCAGCAGCGCGCCCGGCGTCAGCCAGCCGCCATCGCGCAAGCTCGCGAGCGCTTTCTCCGCGAAGCCCTTGCCGTAGGGCGGATCGAGGAACACCAGCGAGAACGGTTCGACCGGATGCGCGGGGCCGAGATCGGTGGCATCGCGGCGATAGACCTTCGTCACCCCGCCGAGACCGAGCGCCTCGACGTTGTTGCGCAACAGCGCCCGCGCCTCGGCTCCGTTGTCCACGAACAGCACGAATTTCGCGCCGCGCGAGGACGCCTCGATGCCGAGCGCGCCGGTGCCGGCGAAGAGATCGAGCACGCGCGCGTCCTCGATCGGGTCGTCATAGGCGTGCACGAGGATGTTGAACACGGACTCGCGCAGGCGGTCCGCCGTGGGGCGGATGTCGCGCGAGGACGGTGAGGCAAGATTGCGCCCCTTCAGGCGACCGCCGACGACGCGCAATCAGTCCTCCCGCGGCGTCAAATCGCGCTTGCCGTGATAGCCGCGCTTGGGACGGCGCGGCGGGCCGTAGCCGTTGGCCTCTTCCTCGTTGCGCTCGCGCGCCTCGTCGCTGCCGGTGCGTTGCACCAGCACGCGGCGCCCCTTGCGGTCGGCGATGACGGCGCGCTTGCTGGCGGGCTTCTTCTCGCTCGGCGCGTCGTCGACGCGCGAGGCCTTCGAGGGCACGTCGAACTGCGCACCCGACTTCTCGATCACCTTGTCGCCGAGCTGCTCGCGCAGCACGCGCGAGCGGATCTCCTCGACCTGGCCTTCGGGGACTTCGCCGAGCTGGAACGGACCGTAGGAGATGCGGATCAGCCGGTTCACCTCGAGCCCGAGATGGGCGCAGACGTTGCGCACCTCGCGGTTCTTGCCTTCGCGGATTGCGAACACCAGCCAGACATTGGCGCCCTGGTCGCGCTCCAGCGTCGCCTCGATCGGACCGTATTTGACGCCCTCGACCTCGATACCGTTCTTGAGCTCGTCGAGCTGCGCCTGAGTGACGTCGCCATGGGCGCGAACACGATAGCGGCGCAGCCAGCCGGTGTCGGGCAATTCGAGCGTGCGCGCGAGCCCGCCGTCATTGGTGAGCAGCAACAGGCCTTCGGTGTTGAAGTCGAGCCGGCCGACGCTGATCAGACGCGGCAGGCCTTCGGGCAGATTGTCGAACACGGTCGGACGACCCTCGGGATCGTCATGCGTGGTCATCAGCCCGCGCGGCTTGTGGTAAAGGAACAGGCGCGTGCGCTCGCGCTCGGGCAACGGCTTGCCGTCGACCAGCACGACGTCGTTCTTGGTGATGTCGAGCGCGGGCGAGTTGATGACGCGGCCGTTGACGGTGACACGGCCCTGCGTGACCATTTCCTCGGCGTCGCGGCGCGAGGCGAGCCCCGCACGCGCCAGCGCCTTGGCGATGCGCTCGCCGGCCTTTTTCGGCTTCGGCGCCTCTTCGCGCCGCGGACGGCGGTCGACATCACGATCGCGTTCGCGATAGGCGCCACGGCCGCCGAAGGCGGGGCGCTTCTCGAAGATCCGGCTGTCGTCCTCGTTGTCGCGGCGCGGGCGGTCGCCGAAGCGGCCCTCGCTGCGCGGATGCTCCTGCCAGTCCCGACGACCTTCCGGCCGTCCCTCGCGCGAGCGGTTGAAGCGCGGACGATCGTCGCCGGAACGCTCGTCGCGCGGGCGCGAGAAGCGCGGACGGTCATCACCGCCTTCGTCGCGGCGCCGCGAGAAGCGCGGACGGTCTTCGCCGCCTCGGCCGCCCTCGCGGCGGTCGTCGCGCTTTTGCCACGGCTTGTCGTCGCCGCGATCGCGGCCGCCGAAATCCTTGCGCGGGCCTTTGCCAAAATCCTTGCGCGGCGGACGATCGCCCCGATCGAAATTCGGGCGGTCGCCCCGCGGCTTGAAGCTGCGCTCGCCGCGATCCTCGCGCGGCCCGCGCTCGCGATCCGGTCCGCCACGCGAAAACTTGCGCTCGCCGTCGAACTTGCGCTCCGGACGATCGCCACGCGGCGCATAGGGCCGTTTCTCGCCGAACTTCCGCTCACCACCGGAGCGGCTGGCCGGCCGCGAATCGTCGCGATCCCGGCGCGGCGGACGGTCGTCACGGCCGAAGGACGGACGATCGCCGCGCGGCTTGAACGGACGCTTCTCGCCATCGCGCGAGGAGCGATCGGAGAACGGGCGGTCGCCGCGCGGCTTGAAGCTGCGCTCGCCGCGGCCCTCTCCGCCGCGATCGTCGCGCTTGAAGCGCGGACGGTCGCTGAAATCACGCCGCGGGGCATCGCCCTCCTCGCGACGACGGAAGGGGCGGTCGCCACGGTCACTGCGCGGCGGGCGGCTGTCGCGGTCGCCACGTCCCTCGCTCTTGCCCTCAAAACCGCGCTTGGCGAATTTCTTCTCCGGGCCGCGCGCCTTGCCGCTGCGGCCGCCTTTTGACGGTCCTCGGGCCGGGCCTCGCCGGCCGCGGGAATCGTTGTCTTTGTCGCTGTCGCGAGGCATGGATAATCTCACTCAGGGGATGGCCGAAAAGCATTGTGCGCGCTCATTCCGAGCCGCATGCTCAGGCAAAATCGGGTAGCACTTCTGCTGAAGGCGCAGCTACTAGCAGGTTTCTTCGGATGATACGAGGCTTGAAAGCCCCCTCTTTCATGGATTTGGCGCTTTCTGCGGCCGAAAACGCCGGAAAATCGGGCGAAGTCCCGATCGGATGCGTGGTGGTCCGCAATTCCGAGGTCATCGCCACCGCCGGCAACCGGACGCTGACCGACCACGATCCCACCGCCCATGCCGAGATCGTCGCGCTGCGCGAGGCGGCCGGCAAGATCGGCAGCGAGCGCCTGATCGACTGCGACCTCTACGTGACGCTGGAGCCCTGCACCATGTGTGCGGGCGCCATCTCCTTTGCAAGGGTCCGGCGGCTCTATTACGGCGCGGCCGACCCCAAGGGTGGCGCGGTGGACTCAGGCGTGCGGTTCTTTGCCTCCCCGACCTGCCACCACGCACCGGACGTCTATTCCGGGGTCGGCGAGAGCGAGGCGGCGCGGCTGCTGAAGGCGTTCTTCCGGGAGCGGCGGTAGGCCCCTGCACCCTCCCCGTCATTGCGAGGAGCGAAGCGACGAAGCAATCCAGACTGCCTCTGCGGAAAGACTCTGGATTGCTTCGCTGCGCTCGCAATGACGGCGCGGCTCACCCCGCGAAGAACTCGCGCAGCGCCTTCGCCGTCACCTCCGGGTTCTCCTCTGTCAGGAAGTGGCCGGACTCCACCGGCATGCCCTCCACGTTGGTCGCCCACTGCTGCCACGTGTCGAGCGGCGTCGCGGCGGCCTGGGCGATGCCGGCATTGCCCCACAGCGCCAGCATCGGCACCGTGATCTTCTTGCCGGCCTCGAAATCGGCCTTGTCGAGGTCGTAGTCGAAAGTGGCGCCGGCGCGGTAGTCCTCGCACATCGCGTGGATGCGGGCGGGATCGCGGAACGGGGCGAGGTAGTGCTCGAGCGCGCGCTTGTCGATGGCGTCGAGCGTCTTCGATTTGGTCTGGCTCGCCATCTTGAAGCGCAGGAAGAACTCGCCCTGGCTCGCGATCAGCGTCTCCGGCAGCGGATAGGGCTGCGCCAGGAAGGTCCAGTGATAGATCTTCAGCGCATAGGCGCGGTTCATCCGCTCCCAGTAATTATAGGTCGGCAGGATATCGAGCACCGCGAGTTTCGACAGCCGGCCGGGATGGTCGAGCGCGAGCCGGTACGAGACGCGGCCGCCGCGGTCGTGGCCGGCCAGCGCGAAGTGCACGTGGCCGAGCCGCTCCATCATCTCGACCATGGCCTTGGCCATCGCGCGCTTGCTGTAGGGGATGTGCAGCGCATCGCTCTCGGGCATGTCGGACCAGCCGTAGCCCGGCAGGTCGGCGATGATCAGCGTGAAGGCTTTCGCAAGCTCGCCCGCCACCTGGTGCCACATCACGTTGGTCTCGGAGAAGCCGTGCAGCAGCAGCAGCGGCGGCCCCTTGCCGCCGACGCGGGCGAAGACGCGGCCGAACGAGGTATCGATCCATTCGGAGCCAAAGCCCGGATAGAGGTCGGCGAGATCGGACATCTTGTTGCATCCTTGAGGGGGCAGTCGGGCCGGCCCCCGACACCCAAATTTTGCGAAAACAACCCCATGCACAGTACCGGTATCATCATCGGGGTCGCTAAGCCCAATGACTGGCTACACATTCTGGGGTGCGGATGTGGCGATCCGGTGACGCCAACGTCGCGATTCCGCGGGTGGGTTGTCACCTCTCCCGCTTGCGGGAGAGGTCGGCGCGTCCGGGCGATGCGCAGCATCGTCCCGCGCGCCGGGAGAGGGCTTTCTCCCCTTGGGGATTGTCCCATTGCGGAAACACCCTCTCCCCAACCCTCTCAGCGCGAGCGAAGCTCGTCGCGGCCCGCAAGCGGGCGAGGGAGCGCACCTTTCCCGTGTCGCGATCAAGCCTGATCACATCACGTGCTAATTCTTGGCCTTCTCCGCTTCCACCGCCTGCCAGCCGATGTCGCGGCGGCAGAAACCTTCCGGCCATTTGATGCGGTCGACGGCCTGATAGGCGCGGGCCTGCGCTTCGGTCACGGTCGCCCCGAGCGCGCAGACATTGAGCACGCGGCCGCCATTGGCGAGGACCGCACCGTCCTTCGCAACCGTCCCGGCGTGGAAGATCTCGACGGTGTCGACCGTGGCCGCGTCCTCGAGCCCCTCGATGCGCGTGCCTTTCTGATAGTCGCCGGGATAGCCCTTGGCCGCCATCACCACGGTGATCGCGGCCTCCTTGTGCCAGCGCAGATCGAAATTCTTCAGCTGCCCGTCGCAGGACGCCAGCAGCGCCGGCACGATGTCGCTCATCATGCGCAGCATCAGCACCTGGCATTCGGGATCGCCGAAGCGGACGTTGAACTCGAACAGCTTTGGGCCCTGCGTCGTCAGCATGATCCCCGCGTAAAGGATGCCGCGGAACGGCGTGCCGCGCTGCTTCATGCCCGCGACCGTCGGCAGGATGATCTTGGCCATGATCGCGTCGTGGATGGCCGGCGTCACCAGCGGCGTCGGCGAATAGGCGCCCATGCCGCCGGTGTTCGGGCCGACATCGTGGTCGAACACGCGCTTGTGGTCCTGCGCGGAGGCCAGCGGAATGGCGGTCTCGCCGTCGCACAGCGCAAAGAAGCTGATCTCGCGGCCGGGCAGAAACTCCTCGATCACGACCTCGGCGCCGGCCTCGCCGAACGCGCCCTCGAACATCATGGCGATGGCGTCCTCCGCCTCGCGCACGGTCTTGGCGACGACGACGCCCTTGCCGGCGGCAAGCCCGTCGGCCTTCACCACGATCGGCGCGCCCTGGCTCTGCACATAGGCGCGCGCGTCGGCGGCGTCAGTGAAGCGCTGGTAGGCGCCGGTCGGGATGCCGAACTCGGTGCACAGCGCCTTGGTGAACCCCTTGGAGCTTTCGAGCTGGGCCGGGATCTTGTTCGGCCCGAACGCCTTGATGCCGGCGGCCGTGAGGTCATCGACGATGCCGGCCGCCAGCGGCGTCTCCGGCCCGACCACCACCAGCTCGACCTTGTTCTGCCTGCAGAAGTCGATCACCGCCGCATGGTCGGCGACATCGAGCGCCACGCATTCCGCCTCCTTCGCGATGCCGGCATTGCCGGGCGCGCACCAGAATTTGGTCACCAGGGGGGAGGCTGCGATCTTCCACGCCAGGGCATGTTCGCGGCCGCCGGAACCGAGGAGGAGAATGTGCATAAGAGGCTCAGAATGAGGGGTTGGATGGGGCGGAGGTCGCATGAATCGGGGTGGGGCTCAAGGGGGTAAACTGACCACAGCCCCTCGCGGGCTCGCGCTGGGAATCGCTCGCCGCACTAGCCGCCCCCGCCCGCCTTTGCTCGGCGAGGCCCTTGGGGGGCGAGGCTACTACGAAATCCTTCGATTGAGACAAACAGGTTTATCGTTTGCCATCATAGCGAATAGCTTCCGTGCTTAGCTGAGAAACGCCGCGATCATGCCGCATATGAAGCTCCGCAATGTCATGCAGCGAGCCGAGCTCTAAGTCGATGTATCCGCTTGCTGCCTTGCCAAAACCGCCAAAAAGAAAGCGATATTCTCGCTGATAAGCGAAACGGAACTCCTTCGACATCGCATTGTCTATCCATTCGTGATGTTCTCGCTCATGCGTGTCGTAATATTGGATCGGACAATGATGGAACATCCAACCGGGTAGCACCTTTGCTCCCGCGCGCTCCATACGCAGCGCGAACTCCTCGGGATCTTTAATGATCACACAGCAATCACTCCCGGAGAAATCTTGAAAAAAGTCCGGGTCCCAATCCAGCGAAACGCAATAAAGGAAATAGTCCGTTCCAGAGACACTATATTCAAGATCACCTGTGGGGCGGACTTGACGGCCGTCGGGCATCGCCAGCGTCACGTATTCGCCAGGAGAGCGATATCGTTTGACCCGCTCGTCATCTTTGCGGGCGAGGTCTTGCTCCATTTTGTTATATTCTTCGGCTGACTTCATACGCAGGCGTCCGAAATCGACGAGCTCTCTCAGCCACTTATGTTCGCCGTAGCGGAAGAGGACATCGCCGGCGTTCGGGCCCCTTGGCCGCGCTGGTGCTGCGCTCAAATCACGTTCCACGACTGTTGGCACGGGACGATGTAGCGACAATCTTCTCTTGAAGAACTCGAGCCGAGTTTGATGCTCCTTGCGATACCAATACCAGGAACTCAAAAAGCTGATGATCGGAATGACGTGCCCTTAGGCGCTCACGATCGATTGGATATTGCGAAGAAGGCCGTCATAGCGCATGCGAAGCTCGTCATCCGTCAACCGGCCGAGGTAACGGTGAACGCGATACTGAAACTCCCAAAACTCGGGATCGTAGGCGGTGTGATTGTGCCCCCATGACTTCATTACCTCAGCGCAAGGCAAAATCGTCGGGAGAGGAAGAACTGGGACTTCAGTCATCGGCCGTCCAAATCTATGTCTAAATCACTTCACTTTTCTTTGCGCTCTTCAGAACTCAGCGCGCCGCTTCGTCTTTCATCTTTGCAGCCCTTGCCTTAAGGCTGGCTTCCATCTCAGTCATGAGCGGAGAGTTGAAGAAGCCGATGGGCATGCAAGTCAGGTCCGAGAGGTAGCCGTGTATCAGCGTGATTTCAGCTTCTAAGGGAAGGCTGTGCTGATTGCCGTAAGAACTGGCACCTAGTGAATACCCGTGTGCGCCTGCAAAAATACGGACCACGCTATAGTCACGCGTGTCGATGGCGAGGCAGAATTGCGTCGGCTCGTCGGGGCTGGGACGTTTGCTACGGGCCATGAGTGATCCTGTCGTTGTCTAAAGGGCGTCATATGACTTAGGCCACTCTGCAAGGGATAGCCTGCGTCATGTTCGCATCTACACTTCCCAGGCTACGCTCCGCTCAAGGATGCCCATCCTGTCCCGTCCTCAGAATAGCATCGGAAAGCGAACAGCTGGGAGAGACAGGTACATAGCTTCACGATGGCGACGTCTGAGGCTATCAAAGGTCGAAGTGGGCTAGTGGCTCGATAATCCGTACATCGGTGCAGATGGCGGCAAATTTGAGAATCTGAAGTGGATCAAAAAGCCGGCGAACAGGTCTACGGCTTCCGTCCAAACTCGTTCGCATTCTTCGGCCGTAGGTAATCTCCGGTGCTAATCCATACCGCGCAGGTAAAGCCGGCCACGTCAGCCTTTCTGAAATGGCATCTCTGAAGCTCCCAAGCGAACTGAACCGAGTGTTTAGGCAAGAAGTCCCGGATCGGCGCAGCCTGGTTGAAGTGGAAGAAGAGCACGAAATACGGTGTGGCATCGCGCACCAGTTCTGCATAGTTGAAAGAGAACTCAAGGTAGCCGCGCTTCCAGAATTTTCTTTCATGCTCGTTCAGGGACTTCTCGCATCCCACTGTGAAGAATTGCGTCTCGGGCTCGTTTAGAGCCATCAGCGCGTCTCTCAGAGCCGGGCAGTCCCGAATCTCAGCAATGGTTTCAATCACTTCGGGATTGCCCTTAAGGTCTTTGAAGCCCTGATTGGTTCGATCGTTTTCGAGATCGGCAGGGTAAGGGATCGCTTTCGAGCGCGGCTCGATCACGAGCGTAAGCTTGAAGTTCTCTTGGTTCATCGAAAGCGTCCGATTCGCTGGGGGGTGGATAGCCGTAGGATGGGTTGAGCCCTTGCGAAACCCATCACCCGTGTTTCTCGAAGCCGCAAAGCTCACCGATGAGCGCCAGCCGCGCTTCGTCGCCACTTGCGGTCGGATGACAACCGCCATGACCGAGAGCCGGAGAGGAAAGTGATGGGTTTCGCAAGGGCTCAACCCATCCTACGAACTACCGAACCGTGCGCCGACTTCAGCCATGCGTCAAACGAAACCAGTAAGCGGCGAGCAAACCGAAGAAGCCGACCGTGATAATGATGGCCGCAATGACCCCCAGGGCGCCTTTAGCGCTGAGGCTGAGGTTACGGTATTTGAAATGGATTTCGGGGTAGTCTGACATAGGCGCAGCTCTCCATTGAAGTTGGATAAGCTGCGTCCTCAGCTCTTTAGTGCCCTTTCGGACTAAGATTCATAAGATCATAATTTTCCAGCGGCGCAACTTCTAATTTCGTGACGAGTTGCTCCCACAAGAATTGACCCGGCAAATTTTCCAAATGCTTGTGTCCACCCCCCTTTAAGTGTTGGTCGAGTTATCGTTTTTTGAACGTCATTTGCCAGGGTAACCCCACAATACGGGGATTCTGAAAACTGTGAATAAAGGACTGGATCAGTTTCGGCACTCCCAATTACGGCTTCCACGCACCCGCGTTTCGTTGCCCGCGGCTCAGCCTTCTTTAGCCTGTAGGATGGGTTGAGCCTTAGCGAAACCCATCGCACTTGTTTCGTGATATGATCGTGTCATGACCGCGTACCGCCGGTGAGCGGGGTAGAGAGGTGATGGGGTTCGCAAGGGCTCAACCCATCCTACAAACCGTCATTCCGGGGCGCGCGCAGCGCGAGCTATGGTGCGCGATTGCGCACCTGAGAATCCATTGGGCCGCAGCTTCGGCGGAGGGATGGATTCCGGGCTCGCGCCCAAGAGGGCGCGCCCCGGAATGACGGCGGAGGCTGGCGCTTGCCTGCGAAAATCCTTAACGTCGGGTCCGATCCCCTCATGCCGAATCGCTTCCCGATGCCGCCTGCGGAACAACTCAACAACGCCTTCGAATTCACCGTCTCCGAGCTCTCGCAGTCCCTGAAGCGGACGGTGGAGGACACCTATGGCCATGTCCGGGTCCGCGGCGAGATCTCGGGGTTCCGCGGCGCCCATTCCTCCGGCCATTGCTATTTCGCGCTCAAGGACGAGAGCGCCAAGATCGAGGCGGTGATCTGGAAGGGCGTGCACGGGCGGATGCGCTTCAAGCCCCAGGAGGGGCTCGAGGTGATCGCCACCGGCAAGCTCACGACCTATCCGGGCTCCTCGAAATACCAGATCGTGATCGAGGCGCTGGAGCCGGCCGGCATCGGCGCGCTGATGGCGCTGATGGAGGAGCGCAAGAAGAAGCTCGCCGCCGAGGGCCTGTTCGACGAGGCGCGCAAGCAGCTGCTGCCCTGGCTGCCCGAGGTGATCGGCGTCGTGACCTCGCCGACCGGCGCCGTGATCCGCGACATCCTGCATCGGCTGGAGGATCGCTTCCCCCGCCACGTGCTGGTGTGGCCGGTGAAGGTGCAGGGCGAAGGCTCCGCCGAGCAGGTCGCGGCCGCGATCCGCGGCTTCAACGCGCTGCCCGAGGGCGGCAGGATTCCGCGGCCCGACGTGCTGATCGTCGCGCGCGGCGGCGGCTCGCTGGAGGACCTCTGGTCGTTCAACGAGGAGATCGTGGTGCGGGCGGCAAGCGAGAGCATGATCCCGCTGATCTCGGCGGTCGGGCACGAGACGGATATCACTTTGATCGACTTCGTCGCCGACAAGCGCGCGCCGACGCCGACGGCGGCGGCCGAGATGGCGGTGCCGGTGCGCAGCGAATTGTTCGTCGAGGTCGCCGATCTCGGCCGCCGCACCCACGCCTATTGGATGCGCGCGCATGAGAGCCGCCGCAGCGAATTGCGTGCGGCCGCGCGCGCGCTGCCGTCGGCCGGCGACCTGCTCGCCATTCCCCGGCAGCGGCTGGATTCGGCGGGCAGCGCCCTGCCCCGCGGATTGAAGGCGAATACGCATGCGCATTTCCGCAGGTTCACCGCGGCCAGCGCGAAGCTGACGCTGCGGGTGCTGCACGGCCAGATCGCGCAGGCCGACCACCGCCTGACAGTGTGCGGCGAACGGCTCGGGCTCTCCGCGCGCTCGCTGCTGCTGCGGCGGCGCGACCGCTTTGCCGGGCTCGAAGTGCGCCTGCGCGCCTCGAAGCTGTCCAATGCGCAGGCGCAGCGCAACGCCATTGCCCGCCAGCGCGAGCGCACGCATCGGCTTCATGAGCGCGCCGGCCGCGCGCTGGTCACGCTGATGCAGCGGCTGGAGGCCCGCGTCGAGGCCAGCGGGAAGCTGCTGTCGGCGCTGTCCTATCGCGGCGTGCTCGCGCGCGGCTTTGCCCTGGTGCGCGACGAGGCGGGACATCCCGTGCATGCGGCGGACAGCGTCGGGCCGAATGCGCGGATCGAGATCGAGTTCGCCGACGGCCGCGTTGCGGCAACCACGGATGCGGACCGCCCGGTGCCCACGGCCAAGCGCGCGCCCTCACGGCCAAAGCCGGAGGCGGAGACAAAACCCGCACCGAAGCGCGTGGCCAAGCCGGTGGATCAGGGCAGCCTGTTCTGAGGCGCGAGGGCGGTACTATCAGACCCGTCATCCTGAGGTGCGAACCATGCGATGCGAACGCATCGCGCGGTGAGCCTCGAAGGATGCACGGCCGAGATGCAGCCGGGCCGTCGCCCTTCGAGGCTCGCCGAAGAGGCGAGCACCTCCAGCGACAACGGCTCCGCCGTTGCGCGGGGGGACGGGATTGGCAAAGGGAGCCGCGCTTACCGGCAGGACAAGCCCGCGTCGATCGTGGTCCAGAAGCCGCAATGCTCGGCGGCGCGCAAGGGAGCGCCGGCGTGGGCCTCGTAGAGGAAGATCGCGACGGTGAAGACGGCGAATGCGGAGAGAAGGGTGATGCGGCGCATGAGGATTTTCGTTTAAGCGACATCATGGTCGAACTAAGGCGCCGTTGCCTGCTGAAACCGGTTTGACGCGCGATCCGTAGATTCACGGTCGGCCACACTCCGTGCAGGGCGGTGGTCGATGCGGGGCTGTCCGCCTGAATTTGTTCCTCGGGCGGCCCCGCCTTCGCTCCTGCCGGGCTACGGCGCGGCGAGCCCGCTCATCCGGGTTACCGCGCCAGCCACTCCGCGACCACTCTCTGCGACTCCGCGCGCGCCTCCGCATCGGTGCCGGGATGGCCGCGCTCGGGCGCGGCGGCATCGCCAGCGCCGGCGAGTGCGTGCAGCGGCGTGTTGGCGCGGTCGAAATCGTGATCGGCGCCGGGATAGACCACGATGCGCGCGAGCGCGCTGCGGCCATGCGCGCCCTCGACCATCTGGCGGCAGGCCGGCGGCGACGAGATGTCGTCATCGGCGCCGATCAGCACCAGGGTCGGCACCCGCGTGCTCCAGCCGAGACCGGCGGAAATCCGGCAATCCGGATAGAACGCGATCGCGGCGCGGAAATCCGGCCCGAGATCGCGCGCCCCGCTTTGCGGACGCACCGCCCAGAGCAGCGCGCTGGCACCATTGGCCCAGCCCATCAGGCTGACGCGGTTGCGCGCCACCCAGTTCTGCTTCATCAGCCAGGTCTTCGTCGCCGCGATGTCGGCGACGCGCTCGCGCCGTGCCTTGACGTGCATCTCCTTGACGCGGCATTGCGGCCCGAGCTCGCGCGAGCCGTAGCTGTCGGGCCACAGCACGGCATTGCCGCTCCTGAGCAGGCGCTCGGCCCAGTCGCGATAGCGCGGCAGCACGGAGTCAGGGTGGCCGGTGAGTCCGTCGCAGCCATGCAGCGCGATCACGGTCGGAAATGGCCCCGCGCCCTCGGGCTTGTAGAGCTGTGCGTGGAGGACGCCCGACGCCAGCGGAATCTCGACCGGTTGCGGCACCGGGGCGGCACGCGCGGCCGACATCGCGAGCGTCAGGAACAGGGCGGTCAATCGAAGGCGCATCGGGCTCTGCCGTATCAGGTGCCGGGCCGCGCGCAGCGCACCGGGCCGATCCTTCGGCCGAGCATTATCACGCGGGAACGGCGGCAAAACATCACAAACCGGTGGGTTTAACGGGCGGACAAGCCACCCTATCTATGCTAGATCCCGACCAACACATCGTGCCCTCCAGGGGTTTCCTCAGGACGCGGCCTTCCACGGAGACTTTTCGACCGTGCTGAACAAGTTCGGCCCCTCGGGCCATGGCGAAGCGCAGGTGCAATATCTCGACGGCGATTTCCGCGTGATCTCGCCGGGGACCTTCGTGCGCTGCGCCGTCACCGACACGCGCATCCCGCTCGACGAGCTGAAATACTGGAGCGTGGATCTGCAGGAAGCCTACGCCACGCCCGAGGCCGTCTTGCAGCGGCATTTCCCCGGCGCGATGAAGCAGGCGTGATCCTTCGGCTCTCGTAAATCTCGTAGGGTGGGCAAAGGCGCAACGCGCCGTGCCCACGATCTCTCCATGATTACGACGAACAACGTGGGCACGCTTCGCTTTGCCCACCCTCCGGCCCCGCGTTCGTGGCATCGCCCGGCTATTGCTGCTCGGTCGCATCGCCGCCCACGCAGGTCTTGATAAAGCTCTTCCTGCTCTCGCCGACGACCTTCTGATCGATCGCCTGCTTCAGGCAATCGAGCCGCGCCTGCGCCAGGCAGAGCTGCAGCTGGTCGCGCTTGTCCTGCCCCTTCAGGTTTTGCGTCGTGGCCAGACACGTCACGCGCTTGGTCGCGGGAACCGGCACGGTCGCGGTCGGACTTGCGGATGGCGCGGGCGTTTGTGCCAACACCGGCGCAATCATCAGACACACAAGGCTGGCGGCGACGGCGGCAAGAGGCGATTTCATCGTAGTCTCCAGGATCGTTCGCGATCGATAGAGGTTTTGCGATGAATGTCGGCTGAATGGTGAGGTGCCGTAGGGTGGGCAAAGCGCAAGCGTGCCCACCAGCTGTCTCCGAACGCAACAGATGGTGGGCACGGCGCAAGGGCGCCTTTGTCCACCCTACGAGACCTGCGTGTGCCGCGAGCTCATCGCTTGCTGAACCTTCGCTCGCGGGCCTTGTAGAGATGATCGCTGATCAGTTGCCGCAGCTTGGCCGGATCGTCGAATTCGAGCTGGACGGCGAACGGCACGATGCCGTCGGGCACGCCCTCGCTGCCGCGCAGGCGCGCGAGGTCCTTTTCCGTCGTCACCAGCGTGAGCTGCTCGCCCCTCGCCTCCGCTGCGAGCGCGGCGATCTCCTCGCGCGAGAACATGTGGTGGTCGGCAAAGGGCCGCGTGTGCACGACGTCGATACCGCCAGCACGAAGCGTGCGGAAGAAGCGTTCGGGGTCGCCGATGCCGGCGAAGGCGAGAACGCGCTTGCCGAGGAGTTGCGCGAGCGAGGCGGCATCCGCCTTCAGCCGCGCGCGCAGCTCCGGCTTGTTGCGCTTGGCAAGCTCCGCCGCGACCTCGTTGGCGGCCCGGCCGTCGCCGATCAGCACCAGCGCATCGGTGCGTGCAAGCTGCGCCCGCAGCGGCGCACGCAAGGGCCCGGCGGGGAACACCTCGCCGTTGCCGAGGCCGCGCTCGCTGTCGATCACGATCAGCGAAGCGTCCTTCTGCAGGCGCGGGTTCTGGAAACCGTCGTCCATCAGGATCACGGTCGCGCCTTGCGACTTCGCCAGCGCGACACCATCGAGGCGGTCGCGCGCGACCACGACGGGAACGTCGCGCGCCATCATCAGCGGCTCGTCGCCCACATCGGCAGCACCGTGCCGTTCGCGGTCGACCATGACCGGGCCTTTCAGCCGTCCGCCATAGCCGCGGCTGAGCACCACCGGCGTCTCACCGAGCTCGCGCAGCAATTTCGTCAGCGCCAGCACGGTCGGGGTCTTGCCGGCGCCGCCGACATGGTAATTGCCGACGCAGATCACGGGAATGCCGGCATCCGTGCCCTTGCGCAGCATGCGCCGTTCGGTGATCGCGCCGTAGAGGGCTCCGAGCGGCCACAGCGCATAGGATGGAAGCGAACGTGGCCGGTACCAGAAGGCCGGCTCACGCATTGGCGGCCCCCATCTCGATCCGCAGTTGCAGCAGATAGGGCTCGAGCGCCGTCATGGTACGCTCCAGCGCGCCGCCGAGCTGGTCGACCACGCCGCTGCCTGCGCGCTGCATCTGCTCGCGCAGCGCGGGATCGGCCAGCAACTGGCCGAGCTGCTTGACCAGCGCCTCCTGCGTGTCGGCCAGCCGTGCCGCACCGCTGGCGTCGAGCGCCTCGTAGACGTCGGCGAAGTTGAAGACGTGCGGACCATGCACGATCGCAGCCCCCAGCTTGATCGCCTCGATCGGATTCTGGCCGCCATGGCGGATCAGCGATCCCCCCATGAATACGATCGGCGAGAGCCGGTAGAACAGGCCGAGCTCGCCCATGGTATCGGCGACATAGACATCGGTGGTCGCGGTCGGCAGTTCCTCGCGCGAGCGCAAGGCGGGCGTCAGGCCCGAGGCCGTGATCAGGCCTGCGATCGAGGAACCGCGATCGGGATGCCGCGGCACGATCACGGTCAGCAGCTGCGGGAAAAATCCGACGAGGCTGCGATGCGCCGCGACCAGCATCTCGTCCTCGCCCGGATGGGTCGAGGCCGCGACGATGATCGGCCGCCCGCGCGTCATCGCCATCAGCCGCTCGAGCTTGGCGGGATCGGCCGGCGGCGCCGCCACGTCGAGCTTGAGATTGCCCGTCGTGACGACGTCGCGGCCGCCCAGCGCGGCGAAGCGCTCGGCGTCCAGCTTCGACTGCGCGAGACAAATGTCGAACCGCGACAGCAGCGCCGAGATGGTGCCGTGCATGCGCCGCCAGCGCGGGAAGGAGCGCGGCGACATCCGTCCGTTGATCAGCACCATGGGCACGCGGCGCGCAGCCCCTGCGAGGATCAGGTTCGGCCACAGATCGGATTCGATGAACAGCGCCAGCGACGGCTTCCAATGATCGAGGAAGCGCGCGACATAGCGCGGCGAATCATACGGCACGTATTGATGGATGACGTCGGGCGGAAAGCGCTTTGCGACCACGGCGGCCGACGTGACGGTGCCAGAGGTGAGCAGGATGCGCAGATTGAGATCGCGCAGGCGTTCGATCAGCGCCGCGGCGGCCAGCACCTCGCCGACGCTGGCGCCATGGATCCAGACGAGGGGGCCATGCGGCCGCACGTCGCGGGACAGCCCCCGCCGCTCGCCGACGCGCGCGGGATCTTCCTTGCCCTGCCTCAGCCGGCGCTTGATCAGCGCAGGCGCGAGCGGCACCAGGCTTGATGCCAGGCGCCGGTACATCCGCAGCGTGATCGGGAGCGCAATGGGCAGCGATTTAGCCATCTTGCGGACCCGGACGGCCGAGCTGCGCATAGGCGCGGCGGGTCGCCTCGTTGAGCGTCTCCTCCAGCTCCAGCCGCAGCGCTTCCATCGTGGCGGCGTCGGCATCCGGCGGGACGTGGATTTCCTTGATGCCGACCAGGACGCCCCGCCCGAACGGCAGGTTGATGGTGGTGCGGTCCCAGTTCTTCAGCCGGATGAAGCGGCTGGTCGCCATCGCGAAAGGCATGATCGGCCGCCCCGATTCCCGTGCCAGCATGATGATGCCGAGCCCGGCCACGCGCGCGCGCTTGGGGACATCGGCGGTCAGCGCGACATTACAACCGTCCTGAAGCGTCCGCACCATCTCCTTGAAGGCCCCGACGCCACCCTTGCGGTGGAAGGCGCCGCCATGGTCGCCGGAACCGCGGATCAGGCCGATGCCGAGCCGCTCCACCGCGATGGCGTTGAACTCGCCGTCGCGGTGACGGGAGATCAGGACCTTGGCCCGGTAGGAGTCCTTGTTCTTGATGAAGGGGGTGAGGAAATGCTGGCCGTGCCAGAAGGCGAAGATCGCGGGGATCTGCGGCTCGACGATGTCGTAGACGTCGGGCGGATCGAACGTGAACTTGTTGGTCCGCCAGACCAGCCGCAGATATTCGGCCGCCAGAACCCCGACGGCACGCTGAAACCAGCTGCTTCGCAGCGTATTGCGAAGCAGTTTTTTCAACGCGCCGGTTCTTGATTGGGGTCGAGCAGCCGATGGAGATGGACGATGAAATAACGCATCTGCGCGTTATCGACCGTGCTCTGCGCCTTCGCCCGCCAGGCGGCGTGGGCGGTCGCATAATTCGGATAGAGGCCGACGACCTCGACGTCGTCGAGATTCTTGAAGACGTTATGCTCGAGATCGACGAGCTCACCGCCGATGACGAGGTGAAGCAGTTGTTGCGGGGCACTATCTGGCATGAGTTCTGTTCCTAACGGGCTGCCCGGCAAAGCAGTGTTCGAGCGGCACGACGACAAGCGCCTTAGGCCAAGGGGCGATCTCGAAAATGCGCGACAATGCCCGCATGACGATCGCGCCCCGCTGCCACCAGCACCCCGTGCGCCACTTCCCGGCGGTTATAGAGGATGGGTTCTCCGGAGAGGTCGCTCATCCTACCATCGGCTTCCTGCACGATCAAATCGGCCGCAGCAAGGTCCCAATCATGGCTGTTGCCCCCCGCAAAAGCCGCATCCAGCGCGCCATGGGCGACCCGGCACAGGCGTAGCGCCAGCGAGCCGATTCGCGGATGCAGCTTGATGTCGCCGCCGGCGGTATTGAGCCGCTCCACCATCGGCTTGGGGCCGGCGACACGGGCGAAGTCGAGCGCCGATCCGGGCGAGGCCTGCACGGCCTTGCCGTTCAGCGTCGTGCCCTGGCCGCGGGCCGCGAAGAAGAACTCGCCGCTGACAGGCGCGAACACCGCGGCCAGCACCGGCGTGGCATCCTCGACCAGCGCGACGCTGACGCACCAATCGTCATGGCCGTTGAGGTAGTTGCGTGTGCCGTCGATCGGATCGACGATCCAGGTCAGGCGCCGCGACAGCCGCGCCACGTCGTCGGCGCTCTCCTCCGAGAGCCAGCCATAATCCGGCGTCGCACTGCGCAAGCGCGTTTCGAGCAGGTCGTTGACGGCGATGTCGGCTTCCGACACCGGCGAGGAGGCGCCCTTGGTCCACTTCTTCAGCTCGGTGCGAAACATCGACTGCGCCAGCGCGCCCGCTTCCCGCACCGTGTCTTGCAGCAGCGCCGCGTCGCGAGTCAGGATGGTGTCGTTCGCGTCAGCGTCCGCCAAGCGTCAAACCCTCGATGCGCACCGTCGGCGCATTGACGCCGTAGCGGAATTCGAGATTGTTCGCGGGCTGCATCGACTTGAAGATCTCGAACAGGTGGCCCGCGATCGTCACCTCGCTGACGGGATAGGTGATCTCGCCGTTCTCGATCCAGAAGCCGGAAGCGCCGCGGCTGTAATCGCCGGTGACGCCGTTGACGCCCGAGCCGATCAGGTCGGTGACATAGAACCCTTGGCTGATGTCGGAGATCAGCTCGGCCGGTGTCGGTGTGCCCGGCTCGAGATGCAGATTGTAGGGCCCCGGCGAGGGTGAGGACGACACGCCGCGATGGGCGTGGCCGGTGGTGGTGAGGCCGAGCTCCCGCGCCGTGGCGCAGTCGAGCAGCCAGGTCGTCAGCACGCCTTCGTCCACCAGCGCGGTCTTCTTCACCGCGACGCCTTCGGCGTCGAAAGTCTGCGAGCGCAGGCCGCGCTTGCGCAAGGGATCGTCGATGATGCGGATGTTCCGGGCGAACAGCTGCTGGCCGAGCTTGTCCTTGAGGAAGCTGGTCTTGCGCGCGATCGAGGCGCCGTTGATGGCGCCGACAAGGTGACCGACCAGCGAGCCCGCGACGCGCGGATCAAACACGACGGGCACCTTGCAGGTTTCGACCTTGCGCGGATTGTAGCGCGCCACGGTGCGCTCGCCGGCGGAACGGCCGACAACCTCGGGCGACAGCAGATCGGCACCGTGCGGCGCCGAGGTGAAATCGTAGTCGCGCTCCATGCCGGTGCCCTCGCCCGCGATCGCGGTGGCCGAGATGCCCTGGCTGGAGCGCAGGTAGGAGCCGTGGAAGCCGGTCGAGGTGACGAGCACCATGCCGCCCATGCCCGCGGAGGCCGAGGCCCCGCCGGACTTGGTCACGCCCTTCACCGCGAGCGCGGCGGCTTCGGCGGCGAGCGCGCGGCGCTCGAGCTCGGCAGTTGCGGGCACGTCGGGATCGAGCAGATCGAGCTCGGGGAAGTCGCGCGCGAGCAGCGCGGGGTCGGCTAGGCCGACATATTTGTCCGATGGCGCGACCTTCGCCATCGCGACCGCGCGTTCGGCAAGCTTGGTGACGGCGTCGCCGCTGACGTCGTTGGTGGAGACCACCGCCTGACGCTGGCCGACCAGCACGCGCAGGCCGACATCGTCGCCCTCGGACCGCTCGGATTCCTCGACGCGTCCGTCGCGCACCTCGACGCCTTGCGAGACGCCGCGCACCGCAACCGCATCGGCCGCGTCCGCGCCGGCGCGCCGCGCCGCCTCCACCAGCCGCTGCGCGAGATCAGAGAGCGCGGACTGATCGAACAGGCGATTTTCTGTGGTCGAAAGCGTCGAGCTTGGTGAAGAGTTCACGAACGAAATCCTGTTGGGGCGGGGGTTCGGGACCGGAACCCACAGATGTGCCCTGATTGCGCGGACTTCAAGCATTTTCAGCCCACCAAAAGCTCAGATTCGCACCATCGGCGCAACGTCTCGTCAATCATGCGTGCCAAGCTCTTGTCAATCATGAGTGGCAGTGACGGTGGGTTAACCAGCCTTTTTAAGCGGTTTCGGAAGGGCGCGCGCTAAGGTCCTCGCATCGACCGGGAACATAATCCCGGCGGGGAGAACTAAGCCGTGAGGCGTCAAACAGCAACATGCGGGGTCGCTCCCGCCGGGTCGAGCCGCTCTCTGCGGCTCGACCCTCTTTCCCTTCCGGTCCGCTTCGACGCACATGACCCGCGCGCCGACGGATACACCAGGCAGATCGAGCTTCATCGCGAACGCGTCGTGCTGCGCCGTGCCGTCCGCGGCATGCAGATGGCGATCAACGTCCGCGTCAGCGACTTCACCGGTGTCGCGCTGCGCGGCAATGACGAGGCACAGGCCCTCGTGCTCGTGCACCGTGATCCCTCGCTCTCCGTGCCGCTGCTGGTCGGCGCCGAGGGTGACGAACTCACCGAGGCCTGGGCGATCTGGAGCGAGCTCTTCGCGCTGCCGCAGCTCGACGAAGGCGCGCGCAAGCCCGCCCCCCGCCGCCGCCGCGCCAATGCGATCCGCGCCCGTCGTCCGAAATTCCTGATGCGCCGCCGTGTTGCGATGGCGCGCGAGCTGTCCGTGCATCGTGAAGAACGCGAGATCATCGCGCGGAACTAAGCGGCAATCACGCTGCCGTGGGCGGGTTAGCCGAAGGCGTAACCCGCCTCTTTGCCTTCCATTTGGACGGAAGAAGTCGGCAGATTACGCCTTCGGCTAATCGTACTGAGTCAGCCGGTCGCAGTAATTTTGGCTGA
>ERZ1034411.149-NODE-149-length-19612-cov-11.300097_pt1 | contig 19612 bp, 15 predicted proteins | sample MGYA00520583_ERZ1034411 | MGnify/ENA primary metagenome ERZ1034411 (study PRJEB33736, sample SAMEA104288481) | Azolla microphylla | place: Ecuador | collected 1982 | study: EMG produced TPA metagenomics assembly of the PRJEB19522 data set (Is there foul play in...
CTTCACGCACGCGAAGAAACCCATGACGCAGTACGACTAATCCGCCCTACGATCTGCGCAAGCTCACCCGTATCGCAGCTTCATCACCAGGATGCCGCCGGCGAGCAGCATGGTGACGGCATTCGAGGCGATCAGCGGACCGTCGCCGGAGAGCAGGCCGTAGATCAGCCAGAGCGCCAGGCCCAGCACCATGACCAGGAACATGCCGAGCGAGATGTCGCCGGTGGAGCGGGTCTTCCATACCTTGATGGCCTGCGGCGCGTAGGCGACGGTGGTGCAGGTGGCGGCGGCAAAGCCGATCAGCTTGATCAATAACGGATCCATGCCGGCTCTATAGCATGGATTCGACGGCGGTCATGCCTCAGGCGCGGGACGCCACGACGTCGCGATACAGCGCGGCATAGTCGCCGGCCCGGTTGCGCCAGGAGACGTCGGTCGCGAGGCCGTTTCGTTGCAGGCGCCGCCAGGTCGGCTTGTCGTGGAAGGCGGTGTTGGCGTTGCGCAAGCTGCCGGCGAGGGCGTCCGCCGTCACGGGGGCGAACTTGAAGCCGGTGGCATCGCGGCCGGAGGAAACGGCTTCGCCGATATCGACGATGGTGTCCTCGAGCCCGCCGACGCGCGAGACGATCGGGATGGCGCCGTAGCGCAGCGCGCAGAGCTGGGTCAGGCCGCATGGCTCGAAGCGCGAGGGCACGATCAGCGCGTCCGATCCGGCCTGGAGCAGATGCGCCAGGATCTCGTCATAGCCGATCACGACGCCGATCCGGCCGGGATTGGCGCGGGCGGCGGCCTGATAGCGGTCCTGCAGGTCGCGGTCGCCGCTGCCGAGCAGCGCGAGCTGCATGCCTTCGCCCAAGATGGTCGGAATGGCCTGCAGCAGGAGATCGAGCCCCTTCTGCCACGACAGTCGGCTGATGACGCCGAGCAGCGGCGCCTCGTCCGAGGAATCGAGGTTGAATTGCTGCTGCAGCACGGCCTTGTTCGCGGCCCGGAACGTGAGGTCCTCGGCGCCGTAGCGGTAGGCGATGTGCGGGTCGGTTTGCGGATTCCACACGTCGGTGTCGATGCCGTTGAGGATGCCGCTCAGCACGCTCGCGCGTTCGCGCAACAGGCCGCCGAACCCCATGCCGCCTTCGTCGCTCTGGATTTCCTGCGCGTAGGTCGGCGACACCGTGGTGATGCGGTCGGCGAATTGCAGGCCGGCCTTCAGGAAGCTGATGCCGCCGAAATACTCCAGGCCGTGGACGTCGAACGCGCTCCAGGGTAGGCCGATCGATCCGATCAGCTCGCGCGCGAACTTGCCCTGATAGGCCATGTTGTGGATGGTCATCACGGTGGCGGGCCGCGGGCGATTGTCATAGTGCAGATAGGCCGGCGCGAGCCCGGCCTGCCAGTCATGGGCGTGGACGATTTCGGGCACGAAGGCCGGGACGAGACCGTGGCCGATGTCGGCCGCGACGCGCGACAGCGCGGCGAAGCGCAGGCCGTTGTCGGGCCAGTCGACGTTCTCGGGGGTGACGTAAGGATTGCCCGGCCGCGCATAGAGATGCGGCACGTCGAGCACGAACAGGTCGAGTCCGTCGTGGGAGCCCGCGAGCAGCCGCCCGGGGCCGCCGAAATAATCCGGCCAGTGCCGGATCTCCACCGCCCCTGAGACCAGCCGCATCACGTCGGGATAGCCCGGCATCAAGGTGCGCATCTCGACGCCATGCGCCTTCAGCGCAATCGGCAGCGCGCCGGCGACATCGGCGAGGCCGCCGGTCTTGACGATGGGGTAGACTTCAGAGGCGACGGCGAGGACGCGAACAGGCGTCATTTATTGAGCCCGTCGAGCATCGCCTGGGTGATCAGCGAAATGCCCTGCTCGGTGGTGCGGAATCGCTTGGCGTCGAATTCGGGGTCCTCACCGACGACGAGGCCTTCCGGGATCTCGACGCCACGGTCGATCACGACGTTCTTCAGGCGCGCGCCGCGGCCGACATTGACGTAAGGCATAATCACGGCGTTCTCGACATTGGCGTAGGAGTTGATGCGCACGCCGGTGAACAGCAGCGAGCGCCGCAGCGAGGCGCCGGAGATGATGCAGCCGCCGGAGACCAGCGAGCTCACCGCCTGGCCGCGCCGGCTTTCCTCGTCATGGACGAATTTCGCAGGCGGCGTGATCTCGGCATATGACCAGATCGGCCATGCGCGGTCGAACAGATCGAGCTCCGGCACTACGTCTGTGAGGTCGATGTTGGCGGCCCAATACGCATCCACCGTTCCGACGTCGCGCCAATAGGCGCCGTTGTTCTGGCTGGAGCGCACGCAGGAGGTCGAGAACTGGTGCGCGATGGCGCGGCCGTTCTTCACGATGTAGGGAATGATGTCCTTGCCGAAATCGTGGTTGGAGTTCGGGTCCTCGGCATCGCGCTTGAGCTGGTCGAACAGGAATTTCGAGTCGAATACGTAGATGCCCATGCTGGCGAGCGAGACGTCAGGCTTGCCCGGCATCGGCGGCGGGTCTTTCGGCTTCTCCAGGAACTCCTGAATCCAGCCGTTCTCGTCGATATGCATGATGCCGAAACCGGAGGATTCGGCGCGCGGCATTTCGAGGCAGCCCACGGTGACGTCGGCGCCGCTGTCGACGTGCTGGCGCAGCATCACTTCGTAATCCATCTTGTAGATGTGGTCGCCAGCCAGCACGACGATGAAGCGGGCGTTGTGCGACTCGATGATGTCGATGTTCTGGTAGATCGCGTCCGCCGTGCCGACATACCACATGTTCTCGGAGACGCGCTGGCTCGCGGGAAGAATGTCGAAACTCTCGTTGCGCTCGGGGCGAAAGAAGTTCCAGCCCATCTGAAGATGCCGGATCAGGCTGTGCGCCTTGTACTGGGTCGCCACAGCGATACGGCGAATGCCTGAATTGACGGCATTCGACAGCGCGAAATCGATGATGCGGGACTTGCCGCCGAAATAGACCGCCGGCTTGGCGCGCCGGTCAGTCAGCTCCAGGAGCCGGCTGCCTCGTCCGCCAGCCAGGACGAACGCCAGCGCCTGACGGGCGAGCGGCTCATTACCGACGGCACTCATGACATCCTCCCACTTCCCACCCGGCGCAGGCCGAGACCATTCGTCGCGAGAAGCCCCCGCGCCCTTGGAACCGATAGTAACGGTACGAATAGTAAATCGTGAAGTCGGTTGTTGGTTGCGCGCGCGGGAAGCTTAATGCTTTGCCTTGGCCGGCCGGGCTTTCGAATGGAGCGGGCCGCATGCCGGCGGCCGTCGCGCAAAGAGGCCGGAACGCGACTTGTGCGCCGCACGCAAATCCGGCTTTCGAAATCCGGGCTTTGACTTGGCGCAAGGATGCCCGATCATGACCCTGCGATCCTTTTCCAAGCGAAACGTCAGACAGGAGTTGAGACGATGAGAATCTGGAAAACGGCAATTGCCTGTTCGCTGGCCGGCGTGGTCGTCGCCGGGCAAATTCAGCAGGCGGCGGCAGCCCCGCTGCCGACCAACGTCGCGACCATGAAAGCCGCAGTCGGCGACGACGTCACGCAGGTGCATTGGCGCGGCGGCGGATGGGGCTGGGGTATCGGCGGGCTCGCCGCAGGCGCGATCATCGGCGGCGCCATCGCCAGCGGCGCGCCTTACGGCTACGGCTATTACGGCGGTCCCTATTATGGCGGCTATGGCTATCCCGGTTACGGCTATGGTTATGCCCCCGCCTATTACGGCGGCTATGCCTACGGGCCGGCCTATGCGTATCCGCGCTACTATCGGCCCTATCGCCCGTATTATGGCTATCGCTACGGTTACTACCGGCCGTACCGGGTCTATCACCGTCACTATTATCGCCGATATTGGTGAGCGCTGCGCGCGTTGGATTTGAGCATGATCGCTGCGCAAACGCAGCCACGTTCGTGATCACGATCGCGGCGTGATGGTGCGGGCCGGCAGGCCGGTCTGCCCATTGCGCCGGCCAGCGTCTGATCCGTCACGACAGTAACAATGTGTGATGGCACTGCCGCGCCTTGCGCGGCAGTGTTTTGGGAACTCCAGGGAACAAGTCGACGTTTGCAGCGCCGGGCAGGGCCAACCGGGAGCGGTGCCGTGCGAGCGCAGACGACACTTTGTTTTTGCCTAGCCACTTTTTCGCTTTCAGCCCTTTCTGTCGCCCAGGCCGAAAGCGGGCTTGCGTCGTACTATGGATACGGAAAAGCCGGTAAAGGCGGCGAGCTGACCTGCGCCCATCGGACGCGCCCGTTCGGCAGCGTCCTCAGGGTGTCCTGGAGCGGGCGGACGATCCAATGCCGTGTCAATGATCGCGGTCCCTTCATCCGTGGCCGCATCGTCGATCTCTCGGTGCCGGCTGCCCGCGCGCTCGGCATGATGAGTGCGGGCGTGGTGCGAGTCTCCGTGGAATAGACCCGCGTGCGCGCTATAGTGCCGCTTAGAGCATGAGGGGCGCTATGGCAAAAATCAGGGTGGGACTCGTCGGCTGCGGCTTCGTGTCGGAGCTGCATATGTACGCGTTCCGGCGCGTCTATGGCGTGGACGTCGAGGTCGCGGCGGTCGCCGCGCGCGGCGATCGCGTCGTCGATTTCGCGCGGCATCACGGCATCCCGCGCGTCTATCGCAGCTTCGCCGATCTGATCGCCGACGGCGAGCTCGACGTCGTCGACATCTGCACCCCGCCCAATCTTCATGCGGAGATGATCGTCGGTGCCATGCAGGCCGGCAAGCATGTGATCTGCGAAAAGCCGTTCGCCGGCTATTTCGGCCGTGACGGAGATGCGCAGCCGATCGGCAAGCACGTGCCGAAGGCGCTGATGTACCAGCGCGTGATCGAGGAGATGGACAGGACGCGCGCCGCGATCGAGCGCACCGGAAAACTCTTCATGTATGCCGAGGACTGGGTCTATGCGCCAGCAGTGACCAAGACCGCCGAGGTCATCAGGGCGACAAAGGACAAGATCCTGTTCATGAAGGGCGAGGAGAGCCATTCCGGCTCGCATGCGGCCCATGCGGCACAATGGGCGATGACCGGCGGCGGGTCGCTGATCCGCATGGGCTGCCATCCGCTCTCGGCCGTACTCTATCTGAAGCAGGTCGAGGCCAAAGCGCGCGGCGAAACCGTTCGCGTCGCCAGCGTCACCTGCGATGTCGGCAACGTCACCGCCGGCCTCAAGCCCGAGGAGCGGACCTATATCAAGGCCAATCCCGTCGATGTCGAGGACTGGGGCACGCTCACGGCGACCTTCTCCGACGGCACCAAGGCGACCGTGTTCTCCGGCGACATGATCATGGGCGGCGTGCGCAACTTGATCGAGACCTACACATCAGGTGGCTCGCTGTTCGCCAACATCACGCCCAACAATCATCTGATGAGCTACCAGACCAGCGAGGAGAAGCTCGCCTCCGTCTACATCACCGAGAAAGTCGATCGCAAGACCGGCTGGCAATATGTCTGCCTCGAGGAGGAATGGACGCGGGGGTACTTGCAGGAGATCCAGGACTTCATGGAATGCGTCGCCACAGGCCGCCAGCCGCTGTCGGATCTCGCGCTGGCCTATGAGACGATCAAGGTGAACTACGCAGGCTACTGGGCGGCGGAGGAGGGGCGGCGGGTGGTGCTGTAGGGGGACTGCTCTTTACCCTCCCCTGGAGGGGGAGGGTCGATCGCGCGTGAGCGCGAGCGGGGTGGGGTGATCTCTCCACACGGGCACCGCCCGAGAGGAGAGATCACCCCGCCACGCATTCCGCTTCCCTGCATGCGTAGCGACCCTCCCCCTCCAGGGGAGGGTGGCACCGCCGCCGCCGCCTCACGCCCCGTAGGTCGAGCCCTTCGGCAGCGGAAACACCGGGTCCTGCGTCTTGATGTTGGTCGGCCACACCACCGAGATGTGCTCACCCGCGTTCTGCATCACCACCGGCGTCGAGCGTTCGTTCTGGCCGGACAGCGGCGTGCCCGGCGGGAAGAATTTCACGCCATAGCCCTGGATGGTGCCGCCCGCGGGAATGTCGACGTCGAGCGCCGCTTTCCGGATCGCCTCGGGCTCGAAGCTGCCGTACTTCTCCTTGGCGACCGGCAGCACGTTGTTGAGCAGCACCCAGGTCTGGTTGAAGCCCATCGAGCAATGCGGCGGCACGTCGGTGGCGCCGGTCTTGGCCTTGTAGCGCGTGACCATGGCGTTGATCAGATCGCCCATGCCGGGCGCGAGCTTCTTCGGATCGAGCAGTTGCGCCGGGACCGGATCGATGTTGCAGAAATTGTCGATGTCGGCACCGAACGTCGCGCGCAGCTTGTCGAGCTGGCTGTAGCCCGCGCCTGCCCCGAACAGCATCTTGAAGCGCAAGCCGCTCTCGCGGGCCTGGCGCAGGAACAGGGTGATGTCGGGGTTGTAGCCGGCATGCGAGATCACGTCGGCCTTGGCGCGCTTGATCTTGGTGACGAGCACCGACAGGTCGGGCGCCGAGGCCGAATAGCCTTCACGCAGCACCACCTGAATGCCGGCCTCCTTGGCATAGGCCTCGTCCGCCGCGGCGACGCCGACGCCGTAGGGGCCGTCCTCGTGGATCAGCGCGACCTTGACCTCTTTGGGATCCATGCCGAGCTTGGCTTTCGCATGCTCGGCGAGGAAGCCGGCGAAGGCCTGGCCGTATTGGTCGGAATGGATCTGCGCGCGAAACACATATTGCAGATTCTTGTCCTTGAACACGGCGGTGGAGACCGCGGTCGTGATCCAGAGGATCTTCTTCTGCTGCTCGACCTTGGCGGCCATCGGCACGGCATGCGCGCTGGAATAGACGCCGTTGATGATGTCGATCTTTTCCTGGCTGATCAGCCGTTCGGCCTCGTTGATGGCAACGTCGGCCTTGCTCTGGGAGTCCGCGGCAACAGGCACGATCTTGGTCTTGCCGCCGATGCCGCCCTTCTCGTTGACGAGATCGATGGCGATCTGCGCCCCGACCGAGGAGGCGACCGAGCCGCCGGCGGCGAACGGGCCGGTGAGATCGTAAATCAGGCCGATGCGCAAATTCTCGGCCTGCGCCTGGGCCCTGGTCCAATCGAGGCTGAGCGTGGCGGCGGCAGCCGCCGTACCCTTCAGCAGCTGCCTGCGTGAAGTCGGCATCCTATCCTCCCTCAAAACCGTCTTATGATTGGTTGTTATTTTTTTGCGAAGTATGGGGAGGGGGATCGCGGAAAGTCAACATCGCGAAAGTCGAGGTCTGTCTTCGACGGCGCTGACGCAATTGCGAAATGACGGCGCGGCCCAGCTGGATCGCGCGCTACTGTGCCAATCGCCGCGCCAGATAAGGCGCCGTCTTGCCGCCGGCCTTGGCGACCCGCTCGGGCGTTCCCGCCGCGACCACACGGCCGCCCTCGTCACCGGCCCCGGGCCCGAGATCGATGATCCAGTCGCTGTGCGCCACGACGTCCATGTCGTGCTCGACCACGATCACGCTGTTGCCGGCGTCCACGATCCGCTCGAGCTGTGCGATCAGCCGCTCGACGTCGCGCGGATGAAGGCCGGTGGTCGGCTCGTCCAGCACATAGAGCGTATGGCCGCGTTGCGGACGCATCAGCTCGGTCGCCAGCTTGATGCGCTGGGCTTCGCCGCCGGACAATTCGGTGGCGGACTGGCCGAGGCGGATATAGCCGAGCCCGACCTCGCGCACGACCGACAGCGCCCGGTTCAGCGCGGAATCGTCACGGAAGAACGCGAAGGCCTCGTCGACGCGCATCGCCAGCACGTCGGCGATGGATTTGCCGTTGATCTTCACCTCGAGCGTCTTGTCGTTGTAGCGCGCGCCCTTGCAGGTCGGGCAGGGCGCATAGACGCTGGGCAGGAACAGCAGTTCGACGCAGACGAAGCCCTCGCCCTCGCAGGTCGCGCAGCGGCCCTTGGCGACGTTGAAGGAAAAGCGCCCCGCGTCGTAGCGCCGTGACTTGGCCTGCGGCGTTGCCGCGAACAATTTTCGCACTTGATCGAACAGGCCGGTATAGGTCGCAAGGTTGGAGCGCGGTGTGCGGCCGATCGGCTTCTGGTCGACGACGACGAGGCGGTTGATGTGGTCGAGGCCGGCAACGATCTTGCCGCCCAGCGTTTCGACCGTCGGGGCGAGGCTGTCGTCGTCGGTGTCGGTGGCAAGCGTATGGCCGAGATGCGCGGCCACGGTGTCGACGAGGAATTGGCTGATCAGGCTCGATTTGCCGGAGCCCGACACGCCGGTGATGCCCGCGATCACACCGAGCGGAATGTCGACGTCGAGGCCGCGCAGATTATTGCGGGTCACGCCCCTCAGCTTCAGATGTCCCTTCGGCTCGCGGCGCTCCGCCGGCAGCTTCTTGCGGGGATGCGCGAGATATTGCGCGGTGCGTGACTGCGCGATCCCGCCGAGCCCTGCCGGCGGCCCGCTGTAAAGAATGAGCCCGCCGCCGTCGCCGGCGTCGGGGCCGACATCCACCAGCCAGTCGGCATGCCTGATCACCTCGATCTCGTGCTCGACCACGAAGATCGAATTGCCGGCGTGCTTCAGCCGGTCCAGCGCGCGCAGCAGCGCCTCGGTGTCGGCGGGGTGCAGGCCCGCGGAGGGTTCGTCGAGCACGTAGACGACGCCGAACAGGTTGGAGCGGACCTGCGTCGCCAGCCGCAGCCGCTGCAACTCGCCCGGCGACAGCGTCGGCGTAGAGCGCTCGCAGGCGAGATAGCCGAGGCCAAGGTCGAGCAGCACGGCGAGGCGCGCCGACAGATCCTCGCAGATGCGCCGGGCGACGACGGCTTTCTCCGACTTGTCCGTTGAAGTTCCCGCAAATGGCTTGATTACCTCGTGCATCTCCTTCAGCGGCAGATGCGACATCTCGGCGATGTTGAGGCTCGCGAACTTCACCTTGAGCGCTTCGGGCTTCAGCCTCGTGCCGTGGCAGGTCGGGCAGTCCTGCGTGATCATGAATTGCGCGACGCGACGCTTCATCATCGCGCTTTCGGACTTGGCGTAGGTCTGCATCACGTAGCGCTTGGCGCCGGTGAAGGTGCCCTGATAGCTCGGCTCCTCCTTGCGGCGCAGGGCCCGCTTGACCTCGGCGGCATCGTAGCCGGCATAGACGGGAACGGTCGGCTGCTCCTCGGTGAACAGGATCCAGTCGCGGTCCTTCTTCGGCAGCTCGCGCCAGGGCCGGTCGACGTCGTAGCCGAGCGTCGTCAGGATATCGCGCAGGTTCTGGCCCTGCCAGGCGCTGGGCCAGGCCGCGACGGCGCGTTCGCGGATCGTCTTGGTGTCGTCGGGCACCATCGATTTCTCGGTGACGTCGAGCATCCGGCCGATGCCGTGGCAGGTCGGGCAGGCGCCCTCCGGCGTGTTCGGCGAGAACGCCTCCGCATAGAGCATCGGCTGTCCCCGCGGATAATCGCCAGCGCGGGAATAGAGCATCCGCAGCAGGTTCGAGATGGTGGTGACGCTGCCGACCGATGACCGCGTCGTCGGCGCGCCGCGCTGCTGTTGCAGCGCCACCGCAGGCGGCAGGCCCTCGATGTCGTCCACTTCAGGGATCTGCATCTGGTGAAACAGCCGGCGCGCATAAGGTGACACCGATTCCAGATAGCGCCGCTGCGCCTCGGCATAGATCGTGCCGAAGGCGAGCGAGGATTTGCCCGAGCCCGAGACGCCCGTGAACACGACAAGGGCGTTGCGCGGAATGCGAACGTCGACATTCCCAAGATTGTGCTCGCGCGCACCCCTGACGTGGACGAAGCCGTCGTCCTGCGTCGGCATCCCGGTCTGTCTTGCTCGATCGTCCATCTCGCGCCTCCGCCCCGAAGTGGGGGTAACGGCAAGATCGCAGGATGGGTCCTCCAAGGCCAGTGCGCCGGTTCCGTTCTGCACAAAGCAGCAAGGCCCGCCGCTGACATCGCGACGGGCCTTGCATGGTCGATGTCTCCGAGTGCAGGCCGCTTACTGCGACAGCTTCACGAAGTTCGGAAACTTCAATTTGCCTTCCGCGATCTTCTCCGGCCAGACCACGACCTGCTTCTGGTCCTGCCACTGGAAGACGAGACCGGTCACGGTGCCCGGACCGGACTTGATGCCGTGGGTGAACTCGTCGTTCTTGCCGTAGAACTGGATCTTGCCGATGGTGCCCTCGTAGTCGGTCTTCTCGAGCTCGGTGACCATCTTGTCGGGATCGGTCGAGCCGGCGCGCGTGATCGCGTCGGTGATCATGTAGACCTCGTCATAGGCGGTATAGCCGGTATAGGCCGGCGGCTGGCCGAACTTCGCCTTGAAGGCGGCTGCGAACGGTTTTGTCTTCGCGGTCACCGCGACGTCGGGCGTTGCGACGGCCAGCGAGGGGATGCCGTCGGCGGCGCCATTGGTGTCCTTCCAGAAGGTCGGGCTCAGCGCCTGCGCGGAGATGCCGAACATCGGGATCGGCACCTGCTGGTTCTTCCACTGCACCGTCGGCTGCACGCCGACATGGGAGATGCCTGTCACGATCACGTCGGGCTTCTTGCTCTCGATGTTGTTGAAGATCGGCGTGAAGTCGGTGGTATCCGGCGAGAAGCGCACGTGCTCGACGACCTTCAGCCCGGCCTTGGGCAGGCAGGCCTCGTAGCCGACGTCGAGCGGCTTGGTCCAGGCGGCGTCCTCGCTCATGATCGCGACGGTCTTGAACTTGAGCTTGTCGACGAGGAGATCCTTGGCGGCATCGCAGACGAGCTGGGCCTGCGCGGCCGAGGTCAGATAGCCGTGGAAGGTGTACTTGTTCTTCTCATAGTCGTTGTGGATCGCCTTGGTGATCTCGTTCGACGCCGCGCCGGGCGTGATCAGCGGCATCTTCAAGCGTGCCGCCCAGGGCTCCAGCGCCAGCACGACCTCGGAGATGTAGCTCGCGATCACCGCGGAGACCTTGTCCTCGCTCACCGCGCGCTGGAAGGCGCGCACGGAATCGGCCGACGAGCTCTTGTTGTCATAGGTGACGATCTCGACCTTGCGGCCGAGAATGCCGCCCTTGGCGTTGATCTCGTCGGCGGCGATCTGCGCGCCGCCCGGCGTCGCCGCGCCTGCGATCGACTGCACCTCGGCGATGACGCCGATCTTGATCGGGTCTTTCGACTGGGCATAGGCGGGCGCGGCGAGGCACAGCGCGAGCGCAGACGCGAGGAAGCTGCTGCTGAGGATCGATGGTCTCATGGTCGTTTCCCTTTCCATTTCTTGTTGATGTTGAGGACTCAAAGAAAATCGGCGCCGGCCTCGCTGGCGAAGCGGCCGGGATCGCCCTCCCAGACGATCCGGGCGTGTTCGAGCACGTAGACGCGGTCGGCATGCGGCAGCGCGAAGGTGACGTTCTGCTCGCCGAGCAGCACCGTGATGGCGGTCGTCTCCCGCAGCTTGGTCAGCGCCTTGGACAATTGCTCGAGGATGACGGGCGCAAGCCCCAGGGTCGGCTCGTCCAGGATCAGGATTTGCGGCTGCATCATCAGTGCGCGGCCGATCGCCAGCATCTGCTGCTCGCCGCCGGAAAGCGTCTGCGCCATCTGGCCCTGGCGCTCCCTGAGGATCGGGAACAGCTCGAACAGCCAGGCGAGCTGCGCGGCGCGCTTGTCGTCGGGAAGATGCTGTCCGCCGAGATCGAGGTTCTCCCGCACGCTCATCTCGCCGAACAGCTCGCGCGACTCAGGGCATTGCACCAGGCCACTGCGGGCGATCTTCGCAGGGCTGGTGCCACGCAGCTTGTCGCCGCCGCGCACGATCTCGCCGCCATAGGGCAGGAAGCCGGAGATGGTGTTGAACAGCGTGGTCTTGCCGGCGCCGTTGAGGCCGACCACCGAGACGAACTCGCCCTCGTGGACGTGGATCGAGACGTTCTCCAGCGCCTGCGCCTTGCCGTAGAACACGCTGACATTCTCGACCTGGAGCAGCGGCGCCCGGTCCTTGAAGCTGGTCTCGGGCCGCGCATGGGTCTCGATCGCGCCGCCGAGATAGACCCGGCGCACGGTCTCGTTTCGCATGACCTCGTCGGCCTTGCCGGTGACGATCTCCTCGCCGAGATACATCGCGAGCACGCGGTCGACGAGGGCCGCGACGCTCTTGACGTTGTGGTCGACCAGCATCACCGCGCGGCCCTCGTCGCGGAAGCTGCGGATCAGGTCGGAGAAGATGTCGACCTCGGCACGGGTCAGGCCGGCAAAAGGCTCGTCCACCAGCACGACCTTGGGATCACGCGCGATGGCCTTGGCGAGTTCGAGCCGGCGCAGATCGGCGAAGGGCAGCGTCGGCGGGCGGCGGTGCATGACGTTGCCGAGTCCGACGCGGTCGGCGATCCATTTGGCGCGCTCGACCAGCGCCTTGTCCGGGAATAGCATGAACAGGCTGTCCGGCAGCAGCGCGACCAGGATATTCTCCAGCACCGTCTGCCGGTTCAGCGGCCGCGAGTGCTGGAACACCATGCCGAAGCCTTTGCGCGCGATCTTGTGCGCTGGGAGGCCAGCGACGTTCTCGCCCTCGAAGATCACCTCGCCCGCGGTGGGGCGTTCGATCCCCATCACGCTCTTCATCGCGGTCGATTTGCCCGAGCCGTTCGGCCCGATCAGGCCGAAGATCTCGCCGCTGTTGACCTCGAAGCCGAGGTTCTTCACCGCGGTCAGGCCGCCGAAGCGCTTGGTCAGCCCGCGGACTTCGAGCACGGCCCGGTTTGAAAGCCTCATATCCATCACGAGCGCGCCTCACGCGAGAGGGCCGCCCCGAGGAAGCCGCCGGGGAAGAACAGCACCACCAGCAGCGCCACCGCCGAGACGATGAAGGTGGCGAGCTCGCCGGTGGGGCGCAGGAATTCGCCGGCGACGATCAGGAAGATCGCGCCGAGCGCAGCCCCGAGCACGGTGCGCCGGCCGCCGAGCACGGCCGAGACGATCACGTTGACGCCGACCGCGACGTCGACGACCGTGCCGACCGAGGCGGTGCCGAAATAGAACACCAGCAGCGCGCCCGACAGTCCCGAGAAGAACGCGGAGACGATGAAGGCGGCGAGCTTGTGCTTGACGATGTTGAAGCCGAGCGCGCCGGCCTGCACCGGGTCCTGGCCGCTGGCCTGCAGGACGAGCCCGATCGGCGATTGCGACAGACCGTAGAGGATGGCCGCCGAGATCGTCATGAAGCCGAGTGCGATCCAGTAATTGGTGCCGGCATTGATGCTGATGACGTCGGGGATGGTGAGCCCGATCTCGCCGCCGGTGAGATCGGCGAACACCACGATGAAGTTCTGCAGCATCAGGACCGCGACCAGCGTGGTCAGGCCGAAATAAGGTCCGCGCACCCTGAGCGCCGGCAGCGCCAGCACGAGGCCGGCGATGACCGAGGCGAGCGCCCCGAGCACGATGCAAGGGTAAACCGACCAGCCGAACTGGGCATTGAGGATGCCGGCGGTATAGGCTCCGACGCCGATCAGGAAGGTCGGGCCGAAATTGACTTCGCCCGCGAAGCCGAACAGCAGGTCCCAGGCCATCGCGAACACGCCGAAATAGAAAGCGACGGTGAGCAGCCCGAGCACGTAGCCGGAGACGTAGAGCGGCAGCGTCGCCGCGATGACGACGAGGGCGAGCGAGACGAAGAACAGGCGCGTGGTGAAGAAGTTCGACATCTCAGCGCCTCCCCAACAGGCCCTGGGGCCGGATGTACATCACGAACACGAGCAGCAGCAGCGCCGGGATGGTTCGATAGGCCGGCGAGACGAGGTAGGCCGTCAGCGTCTCGAGATAGCCCACCACGAAGGCGGCGATCAGCGAGCCGGAAACGCTGCCGAGGCCGCCGAGCACGACGATCGAGAACGCGCTCGCCGTCAACGGGCCCACGCTGTAGGAGCTGACGCCGAGGAACATGCCGAGCAGCACGCCGGCGATGCCGGCGAGGATGCCGTAGATCGCCCACACCACGATGTAGATGTTGGTGAGCTCGAGCCCCAGCAGCGTGACGCCGCGCGGGTTCATCGAGGCCGCGAGCACCGCCTTGCCGGTGCGAGTGCGGTTCACCAGCAGCCACAGCAGCGCGATGACGAGGCAGCACACGATGGCGGTGAAGATCTCGTTCTTCGGCGTGCGCACGCCGAGGATCTCGACCACGCCCTCGACGATCGGCAGCACGGTCTTGGCGTTGTTGGTGAAGAAATAGGCGATCAGCTCCTGGATCATGATGCCCCAGAGCAGCGTGCCCGTGAGGACGAAGATCTCCTTCTCCTCATTGGGAATGCGGCGTGAATCCTGGATCGGCTTCACCACCGCGAAATAGGTGGCGAACGCGGTGAGGAGTGCGACGCCGACGCCGATCAGCGCGCCGGCATAGGTGCCGACATTGAGCACGCTGGCCGCGGCCCAGGCCGCCACCGCCGCCGCGACCATGATGGCGCCGTGGGAGAGGTTGAGCACGCCCGAGACGCCGAAGATCAGGGTAAAGCCGGTGGCACCGAGAGCGTAGAGAGCACTGATGGCAAAGCCATCGATCAGGATCTGGAAGACTCGCATTGATGATTTGGCCGGGCAGTCCGGCTGCCGCTTGGAGGAAAAGCTGCTGTGCGCCCGCCATGCGGAAACGCTTCCGGGCGAGGCCCGGATGGGTTCCGATCAGTTCGCGGGTAGGCTTGGTGGAGAGCTCGGGAGACTGACGTCAGTCCTGACGACGTCCTCCGGCGCGCCGATCACGGCGGCGTCGAGCGAATTCGCAATGCAACAGAGAGTCTTTTCTTCATGGTGTTGTCTCCCTTTGAACAGGCCTCTTGTGAGCCATTATGTCGCGACTATACCGGCCGAGACATTCTCGGCAAGTGAAACTGCATTCATGATTGTGAGACGCGAACTAAAGTCTAGCGCTGCGCAAATAGAGAGCAGGGCAGTCATGCAGATTTCAGCTGTGCCCATGCGCGTGCGCGACGTGAACGCATCCGCCGGGATCAGCGCGTCTGCAGCAGGGATGGGTCGAGCGGGGCGAGCCGTGCCGGATCGAACGGTGAGAGGTCGATCTGCGCCGCGCCATCGGCGATCAGCTGTGCCAGTGCTTCGCCGGTCGCGGGCGCGTTGAGAATGCCCCAGACATTGTGTCCGGTCGCAACATAGAGGCCCTCGCTCTGCGACACCTTGCCGATCAGCGGCAGGCCGTCTTGCGTCACCGGACGGAAGCAGGCCTGCCGCGCGATGATCCTCGCAGGGTCGAACAGCGACGACAGCCGCTCGCTCATCGCCTGCAGGCGGACGATCGCGTCCTCGTCGGGCGTCACGGCGGCGGGATCGAGCGGCAGCGGCGCGATGTCGGAGAGCGCGGTGACATGCGTGCTGCCGTCGGCCCGCGGGAAGACTTCGATCGACACGGCGTTGCCGTTGTCTTCATGCTCCAGGAACAGCGCATCGGCCGGCACATCGGTGCCGGTGTCGTACACGATGCTCGGGCTGCGCTGGCCATAGACCGCGGGCAGGCTCGCCCATTGCGCCGCGAGCAGCGACCATGGGCCCATCGCGATCACGACTGCGTCCGCCTCGATGACACTGCCTTCGACCTCAACGCCGCGCGCCGTAGCGCCGTCCGCAGCGCGCGGGATGGCCGTAATGCGGCCGCGACGAAGCTGCGCACCCAGCGCAAGCGCAGCATCCATCACGGATGAGGTGAACTTGCGGGGATGGACGATTGCAGTCGTCTCGTGTGTGCCGATGCGTTGCGCGATGACGACACCGTCGGCGAGCCAGCGAAGTTTGGAGGGCAGGGCCTGCCGTGCATCGCCATCGGGTGCAACGAAGCCGCTATAGACGGTCATGGGGCGATAGCCCCAATCGCCTGGGATATCGCCGGCCAGTTGCGCGTGAAGCGCGAAGCTGCGCCGCGCCAGCGCATCGAGCGGTGTGCCGGCGCACCAGTCGCGCGCGAGAAAGCCGCCGGCCTTGCCCGAGGCGGCCGCCGCCACCTCGGTCCGTTCGACGACGATGACCTCGATGCCGCGGCGGGCAAGGAACAGGGCGGTGCAGGCCCCGATCACGCCGCCGCCGCAGATCACAACGCGCATGGTTTCTGTCCCCACAGCATGATCTCGAAACGTAGCGAGAGGGGAGCCCTCGCGACAAGCGCTGAGATCATGTGCGAACGATAACCGACCGCGCGATGCCGATCCATCCTGGTCTCGCGCGTCTCAGACGATGAAATCCCTGGCGTGGAGGTCGGCGGCATGGATACCGTCCAGCGTGATGCTGTCACTGGCCGTTAGTTGGATCACCGCATTGCCGGCGCTATCGTCGCTGATCAGGCTCTTCAGATCGGCCCAGCCCGCAAAGCCGTACGCGTGGACGTCGATCACGTCATGCTCCGGCGCCGTGCTGCCGCCGGCCTTGTTGCCTTGGTTGAAATCGCTGACCACGTCCTGGCCCGAGCCGGCGCCGAACACGAACAGGTCGTTGTTCGGTCCGCCCCAGAGCTGATCGTTGCCGCCGCCGCCATTGAGGATGTCGCGGCCGCCGGTGATGGCGCCGCCTATGAACGGATTGTAGGCCCGTGCATCGCCATAGAGAAGATCGCCGCGATCGCTGCCGTAGAGGATATCGTTGCCGCCCCGGGCGTTGCCGGTCATCTGCGAGGCATCGCCGACGAGCACGATGGAGGTCGAATCGGGATTGCCGTCTACGGCTGCGATCAGGATGTCATTCCCACCACGGGCATTGTCGTTCATGTCGCTGGCATCGCCGAAGACCGATGCGCTGCCGGACTGCGCATCGGCGCCGACCGTATAGATGAGAATGTCGTTGCCGCCGCGTGCATCGCCGATCATGGACACAAAGGCATCGCCTGAGATCGACGCGTTGCCGGAGGCGCCGGTCTGCATCACGCTGACGATGTCGTGGCCGCCTTGGGCGTTGCCGCTCATCAGCGATCCGGAATCGCCGCTGAACGCACCATACGATCTGTCGCCCATCTCTGCGGTGATGAGATCGTTGCCGCCTTTGGCATTCCCGGTCATGGCGAGTTCGGCGTCGCCGGAGAGATAGACGTTCGCGAAGGTCGCGTTCGAGGCCTCGACATGCAGCACGTCGTTGCCACCATGGGCCTGATCGGACATGATCTGCGCGTCGCCGTCCAGGGACACATAGGGCAAGCGGCCCTCGACCGTCGCGACCAGAAGGTCGTTGCCGCCATGCGATCGGCCGTTCAGGGTCGATTCGTCACCGACAAACAGCAGGCTGCTGGGCCCGCCGTCGACCGTTGCGATCATGACGTCGTTGCCGCCGCGGCCGTCGACCGGCAGACCGGGGTCCCCGAACGCGATCACGAGTTCCTCGCTCCCGACGCTGACGATGATGGTGTCGTTTGGCATATGGCGCATCGCGAAGGCTCCCCATCCATGTCGGGCGCGGATCGCACCAAGCATCATGCCCGCGCACCGCGCTGCGGCTTCGCCGCATCACGCATCATCTTTGGCTTGATGGCGGAGATTGGCCCGCGATGCAGCTTGATTGCGGCCGGGGGAACCACGTCAGCGCGAGCCCGACCGCGAGGTCAAGCTGTCATGAAAGGCACACGCGCAGAGGTGTTTGCCGCGATCGATCAGCAGATCGTGCGGCAGAAAGCAGTGCCGTAGGGTGGGCAAAGGCGCAAAGCGCCGTGCCCACGATCTCGTTCCGAATTAAGGAGATCGTGGGCACGCTTCGCTTTGCCCACCCTACAAGAGTGGTGCAAGCCTGCAGCGGGCCCGCGCTCAGCCTGGCCCGGCGCCTTGCGTTGCCGTGAATACCGCGTAGAGCGACTGGCTCGCGGCCATGAACAGGCGGTTGCGCTTGGGGCCGCCGAAGGTGATGTTGCCGCACACCTCCGGCAGGCGGATGCGGCCGAGCAGCTTGCCCTCCGGCGACCACACCGTCACGCCGTTGTAGCCCACGGCGCGGCCGGCATTGCTGGACGCCCAGACATTGCCGTTGACGTCGCAACGCAGGCCGTCGGGTCCGCACTTCACGCCGTCCACCACGCAATCGCTGAACTTCTTGACGTTGGACAGCTTGTTGTCGCTGCCGACGTCGAACACGAAGATCTCGCCCTTGCCGCCGGGGCCGGTGTCGCCCGGTCCCTTGCCGGTGGAGGCAACGTAGAGCTTCTTGTAGTCCGGCGAGAAGCAGAGGCCGTTCGGATCGGGCACCTGCTCCTCGGTGACGACGAGGTCGATGCGCCCCGAGGGGTCGATGCGATAGCAATTGGTCGGCAGCTCGCGCTTGCCCGGCATGAAGCCGGCGGGCTGTCCGATCCGCGGATTGAGCTTGCCGCCCGGATTGCTCGGGCCGCCCGCCGCATCCGGCTCGCCTTCGTAGAGCTGGCCGCCATAGGGCGGATCGGTGAACCAGTAGCTGCCGTCGGGATGCGCGACGACGTCGTTCGGCGAGTTCAGCTTCTTGCCGTTGTAATTGTCGCAGAGCACGGTGGCTGTGCCGTCATGCTCGTAGCGCGTCACCCGGCGGGTCAGATGCTCGCAGGAGAGCTGGCGGCCCTGGAAGTCGAACGAGTTGCCGTTCGAATTGTTGGACGGCGTGCGAAACACGCTGACGCGGCCGTCGTCCTCGCTCCAGCGCATCTGCCGGTTGTTGGGAATGTCGCTCCACAGCAGATATCGTCCTTGCGCGCTCCATGCCGGACCCTCGGCCCACAGCACGCCGGTGTAGAGACGCTTGATCGCGGTGTTGGGCTGCGCGAGATCGTTGAAGGACGGATCGACCGCGAGGATGTCGGGGTCCCAGAAATAGGTGGTCGGCGCGCCGTGCGGGCCGAAATCGCGCGGCGGCGTTGTGATGGTGGTCGGTGGTGCGGCGGGTCCGGTCTGGGCCAGCGCGGGGCCGGCGACGGTCGCCGCGGCGCCGAGCGCAAGCCCCCGCACAAGTGTTCGTCGTGAAAGCGCAGCATCCTGCTCGCGCGGCTCGTGGTCACGAGCCGCGTCGTCACGAGCCTCTTGGCGTGTCATCGCGTCCTCCCAATGATGTTCGCTGGCCGGTTGATCCGGCCGAGCGGGGCGGAGGTTAATGCGGTCCGCGGCCGGTTGCGAGGGGTTGAATCGAAAGCAATGAGCGACCGCAGGTCGCAATGTCGTCATATTCGAATGCGCTCGCGAGGACCCTGTGTCGAAGCCTGGATGTGAGATCGAGAACTCCTCGAAATGTTCGCGCGTGCAAAAAAAATGCGTGCGGCAAAGCGCGGCATGCGACGCATTCCGCCCCGTTCGAGCCATGATTTCGCGCCGATTGCCACGCACAAACCGTTCGGGGCAATGAACGGAGTTGAACGTGGGCGGCGTCATCGTATTGATCGTGTTGCTGGGGATCGCGTTCGCGGCCGGCTATTTCACGCGCGACTACATCTCCAGCAAACGACGCGCCGAAGCCCGCCGCTGGCGCGAATATGCCGAGCCGGATTGGCAGCCCGCCAGCGCCGCCAACACCAATGAGATCGCGAGCGCCATCACGGCGGTGCCGGTCGTCAATGGCGAGCTCGGCCAGATGCTGAACCGCTGGGAGACCAGGGCCCGCGCCCGCCGCGCAGGCCAGGTGAAGGTCGCAGTAGCTTCCTAGGGTGGGCAAAGGCGCACTTGCGCCGTGCCCACGTTCTGCCTGTGAACCGAGAG
>ERZ1034411.150-NODE-150-length-19401-cov-24.820273_pt1 | contig 19401 bp, 15 predicted proteins | sample MGYA00520583_ERZ1034411 | MGnify/ENA primary metagenome ERZ1034411 (study PRJEB33736, sample SAMEA104288481) | Azolla microphylla | place: Ecuador | collected 1982 | study: EMG produced TPA metagenomics assembly of the PRJEB19522 data set (Is there foul play in...
CTTCCATTCATTCATTGATCAAGCCCCAGGGGAACCTGGTAAACTTTTACCTTCCGTAGGCAATAGACCTTGATCATAACTTAGCTGAACCAAGGTTACATTTAGCACTGAAACAACGAAAAGTTTGTGGTGGTTCTCTTTCTCTGGAGCTATTCCAGCATACTGCCAATTTATTGACGGTTACACAAACTTGTCGCCGTCAAGCACTTTCTCTAGTTGAGTTTTTTGACCAACCTATGAAAGCTATGGTTCACTCTGGTTTCCATACACCTTTTTTAATCCCTCTACCTTAGACCTGAATCCTTACAACTTTAGAAGGTATTTTTATCGTTCTTGATGAACTATAAAAACAGGACTTTAGCTTATCAGAAAATATTGTTTTAAGATATTTATCTGCTCTGCAGGCTTTAATTAATGCACTACCTAAATATCTTTTCTTAATGGTTGCTTTAACTATAGATCCTCTTAATCTTTACCGTGAAATGCTTCCAGCTATTAGAGGTCGTCTTGCTAACGAACTATAAGAAATTAAGAAGAAGCCGTAAAATTATTCCGATCTTATTTGAATCACGCGAAGAAGGAAGCTAAAAATTTCTCACAAGACAGACATGGCAAGGAGGAAGTCATATACTCTTGCATGAAGATTCCTCTAGACTGTTGTTTCATCAACTATTGAAGGGTAGCAACATTCAAGGTGTACGTCAGCGCGACTACCTGAATGCTTTGTATGATAAAGCAAATGAGTCTATTACAGCATTGCTTTAGTTAGAACTCGCTGATAAGTAGTTTTTCCTAACTTGAATAATTCAAGAGGTACTAAGCAAGAACAAATCAAAGTGTAAGCCTTTGTAAAAATTAAGTTTTTTCAACGGAGAGGGGGAGATTCGAACTCCCGGAGGTTTTAGCCTCATCCGATTTCAAGTCGGACGCAATCGACCACTCTGCCACCTCTCCAAATTATCTGTCAGGGTGTTGGACACAAAAACTGACAGATAAAATCATAACCTATAATTACGCAGATTGCACCACTGAAGGTTAAGAATTATAAAGAAGTTCTTCTGATACCACTCGGAAGTCATTACTCACCCAAATCGTAGAAGCCTTTGTCACCACACTCCCTTCTAGGGAAACCAGGGAAAAATTCCGTAATTTTACGCCATCTATTTCGATAATTCGCGGTACATTAGCTGCATTTAGGTAGATGATTCCTTCTGGACTTCTAAACACAGCCCTTCTTTGCGTCTTCTTAGTATGGCGAAGGGTGCGGTGCATGTGACCAAAGGTAACTAAGGGGATGGTTTTTGCTGTGTTGAGACATAAGGAAATGGCTTCAGCTAAGTCTGGATCACCAAAGTCACCACCTACAGGATGCCAATCTTTCCCACAGGGGTCATCTGGGCGATCACCTAAACCACTTGGTCCATTATGTCCTAAAAAGATAATATTCTCACAAGCTGCACTTTTCACTACCTGAAAGATTTTTTCAGCGGACTCTTCCAAGCAGGAAATACCATAGCGTTCTGCACAGATATCCGCAAATCTCCACTCGTGGCCACCCCAGGTAAAAGGACGACCTCCCACCACAGTCAAATTCCACTCCGGGAAATCTAACTTGCTGTAACTAACATGGGCAACACCTAGTAAATCTAGCTGTTTTTGCAACCAGTCTTCCTTCGTTCTGTCGTAGGGACACTTTTTTCTTCCCCATTCAGTAGCAGTATACCAAGCATCATGGTTTCCCATTACGGCAGCTTTAGGAATGTCCAGAGAAGCGATCACCCGTACCACCTCTACTGACTCATTCCCAAAATCCCCCACAAACAACACTAAATCAACACCCAAATGCTTGAGTGCTAAACCATCTTCTACTTCCCATTGCTCGTGAACATCGCCAACTACAGCAATTTTGAGACTTAATTGAGTTTTTTGACTGGTCATGCCACTTTAAAAAGCCATATATCTCCAGGATATGAAACTCCACCGAATTTGCACATTATTAATTGCGAACATAAATGTTCTTTCTTTTGGTGAAAACTACTATAATTGAATGGTAAAAACTACTATAATTGAATCAAGGAATACAGAAGTTTAGGACTTCCGTAGTTAAAAATTTCATACGTTCTTAGAAGAACTTAAATTCTAGCTACCAATCAGTAAGCAAGTTTCATATTGGTGGGGACTTGCTATTGCAAAACCTCTACTTCTGCACATCCAACAACTCCCTGATTCTTCAACTCACCAAATCATTATTTACCGCTAAAAGCAACTTCTAACTGTGTTTACAACTACACTTGCTCAAAAACCAGGTACACTACCACTAGATTTATTTACCGCCATTGAGGATTTAAAGCAGGAACTCAACGCGGTCATATTGGCTCATTATTATCAAGACCCAGATATTCAAGATATCGCCGACTTTATTGGCGATTCCTTACAACTAGCAAAGGCAGCAGCCCAAACTAACGCCCATGTTATTGTATTTGCTGGTGTTCACTTTATGGCCGAAACTGCAAAGATTCTTAACCCTGACAAATTAGTATTGTTACCAGACTTAAAGGCGGGTTGTTCTTTAGCAGACAGTTGTCCTCCTGATGAATTTGCAGCTTTCAAAGCCGCACATCCTGATCATCTGGTAATTTCCTATATTAACTGCTCTGCAGAAGTTAAAGCCATGAGCGATATTATCTGCACCAGTTCCAATGCGGTAAAAATTCTTCAGCAAATACCCAAAGAACAGCCCATCATTTTTGCACCCGATAAAAATTTAGGAGGGTATCTAATCCAGCAAACCGGACGAGATATGTTGTTATGGCAAGGTAGCTGCATAGTTCATGAAACCTTTTCTGAAAAGAAAATTGTCCAGTTAAAAACCATACATCCTGAAGCTGAAGTGATCGCACACCCAGAATGTGAAACTAGCGTTTTGCGCCACGCCAGCTACATCGGTTCCACAGCAGCCTTATTGAATTATTGTCAAAAAAGCCCTGCACAAGAATTCATTGTAGCTACAGAGCCAGGCATCATCCACCAGATGCAAAAACTCGCACCTCACAAACACTTTATTCCTGCACCACCTGACAACAACTGTAACTGTAATGAATGTCCATTCATGCGTTTGAATACTTTAGAAAAGCTGTATTTAGCCATGAAAAATCGTACCCCAGAAATTACCATGTCCGAGGACATCCGAGTTGCAGCACTCCGTCCTATCCAACAGATGTTAGAAATGAGTGTTTAATTAACATTACATAGGGCTTGCTGAAAAATTTGTTCGTGACGATTAGGAATCAGGAGTCAAGAGTCAGAAGGAAGAAGAGGAGGATTTAGAAGAATCCAGAATGTCAAAAAGTGTTTGAGTTTTCATGGTATCAAGGCTTATTTCCTGCATCTTATCCACATTAAATGACCCTTAAACTATTGATTTATCCAGGTTGTCAGTTTCTATGGCTTAACGCCACGCTAAGCTATCAGCAAGCCCTACATAGTTAGTAGAGACACTTGATCAAGTGTCTCTACACAAATTTTGATCTGTAACTAAATTTTTTAACTGTTAATTTTCCACAGGAATTGATTTGCTTTTTTCTGCTTCTTTTTGTGCTGCTTCACTATATTCCTTATATAATTTAGTTCTAATTTGAGCCTCTTGATAACGGCTATGAGCAGCAGAAACCTGATTCATTAAATCAGAAGCTCTTTGCCATCTAGCAGCTAGTTCCCACCACTGAGTTGAAGTTATAGCTACTTTACCAGCGGTAGTAGCCTGGTTAGCAAGCCTGACAGCATCTGCAAATGAATCATTTGCGGGATTAGAAAAACTTTTCTTATCATCAGGAGATGATGTTGGTGATTTGATTTTGTTTGTTGTTTGTAAAGATGGTGAAACATCCAAAGGAAACAGATTCTTAAGTGCTTTTCCTAAAGGAGAATCAACTTGACCAACAAATACAATAATTATGGCTAAGCCAGTGGCTGCTACTACCAATTTTCTAACTGAAATTTTCTGTTTATATTTGTTAGTTAGTAAAGGTTGAGATTTAGGGAGAATCGGTTTTCTATATTCAGTATCAACTGCTTTTAAATCTTGAATTAGTTGCTTGACAAGACCAGGCTGAGAGAGACTAATTTCCTGTGACCACAGGAATTGATTAGTGGGATTGCGATTAATTTCCTCCAACCATAATAATTGTTCTTCCCTGACAATTCTACAGTTAATATTGACCGTGCGAATATTACGGGGTGCAATTGAATCAAGAATTTGCTGAACTTCTTGCACCAAGGTAGATTGATCAAGTTGTTCTTCCGTAGCTGCCTCACACAAAAGTTGTAAGACACCATTGGTGAAAATAGCTCTACTTCTGACACCAAAGATAACTAGTTTTTCGTTCAACAGTTGAATAATTGCCGCAACACTACCTTGGCGAGCTTGCCAAGCGATATCGTTTATTCTATCTACCATTGGACATTTTGTGATAGCTCTTACACCCTGACCTGTTAACTGATTCATTAAGTTAGGAAACTGTTCTTACAAACTTTACCTAGTTTAAAATTGTATGGGTAAATACAAGAAGTTGCCAGGTATTATTATAAATAAATTGGTATCATCTTAGTCCACAATTCCCAGATGTGAATGCAAAATGTTGTCTTTCTGAAGCATTACAGCAGAATAGTTTTAGTAGAAATGAGATTGTTCGCGAATCAAAACTTCTAGAGTCTATACAGGCAATTACTACCTAGCTTTGAAATACTGTAATTAGCTAAGGCTAATAGCTATAGCCTTGCTCAACGTAGCTGTGCATATTAGAATTTACTGCAATGAAAGCAATTGTAGAAGATAATGCAGGGTATGATGTTGGAATCAAATTATTGAGAAAATATAAAATAGTCCACTTATAAGATCAGATTTTGTACTTTTATAAAGTATAATTAAGAAAAAGATAAAGAACTCTAGGCAGTAAAGATCCGCTTAGTTTGCCTTATTTATTACACTAGAATTTCTAGAAATAAGTAAAGCGTAATTCTTTCTTGTAGCTAAAACAGAAAGAAGCTCATTACTCCACCTAAAAATCTTGAGTATTAACCAGCTTGTAGCTAAAAAAACAAGCAACCGAAATTGTAAAGTTCCCAGTTGAAGAGGCAAATAAAGGCGTGGGTCAGTATCAACCTGCTCAACTACAGCAGTATAATCCAGACGCGATCGCTCGTTACTACCGTTACCGTCCCTGGTTAGCTTGGGGCAGACTACTGAGAATAATCTTCTCCTTTGCAAGCTTTATACTCAGTCTCAAGTGGGATGAATGGCAAAATCAAGTTGAGCAGAATCAGGGAAAACGAGCCACCCAATTACGAGAACTGCTCACCCACTTCGGACCCACTTTTATCAAAGTAGGTCAAGCCCTCTCCACCCGACCAGACTTAATCCGCAAAGACTTTTTAGCAGAACTGGTAAAGTTGCAAGACCAGTTACCAGCCTTCGACCATAACTTAGCGCAAAATATCATTGAAACAGAACTAGAACGATCCATTGACGAGATATTTAGCGAACTATCACCCAAACCTGTAGCAGCTGCTAGTTTAGGTCAAGTATATCGAGCTCGTCTCATCAGTGGAGAAGAAGTCGCCGTCAAGGTGCAACGCCCTAACCTGCGTCCAGTGATAACACGGGACTTATATTTAATGCGTTGGGCTGCCAGTTGGCTAACTCCTTGGTTACCCCTCAATCTCGGCCACGATCTAACATTAATTGTCGATGAATTTGGCACAAAATTATTTGAAGAAATTGATTACATCAATGAAGGTCGTAACGCAGAGAAATTTGGTACCAACTTCCGTGACGACCCCCATATCAAAGTTCCGTCTATCTACTGGCGTTATAGCAGTACCCGGGTTTTAACCCTAGAATGGATTAACGGCTTTAAACTTACAGATACGCAAAGTATACGCCAAGCAGGTTTAGATCCCGAAACAATCATCCAGATTGGAGTTACCTCTGGTTTACAACAACTGTTAGAACATGGCTTCTTTCATGCCGACCCCCATCCAGGTAATTTATTTGCCGTTACCGATGGTCGCATGGCTTACATCGACTTTGGCATGATGGATCAACTAGAAGAAACTACCAAAGAAACATTGGTAGATGCCTTAGTACATCTTGTCAATAAAGATTACACCGACTTAGCCGAAGACTTTGTAAAACTTGGCTTTCTCGCTCCAGGTACCAATATTACCCCAATTGTGCCAGCATTAGAAGCTGTGCTGGGAAATGCGATCGGTAAAAATGTCAAGGACTTTAACTTCAAAACCATCACCGATCAATTCTCTGAGTTGATGTATGAATATCCCTTCCGAGTTCCCGCCAAGTTTGCCTTAATTATTCGTTCCTTGGTGACACAGGAAGGTATTGCCCTCAGCCTCAACCCCAATTTTAAAATCGTAGAAATAGGTTATCCCTACATAGCACGACGGTTGCTAACAGGAGAATCTGTAGCATTAAGACGGCGCTTACTCAATGTGTTATTTAAAGATGGTAAATTCCAATGGCAGAGGTTAGAGAATCTAATTTCCATCGCTCGCACTGATGTAGAATTTGATGTTTTACCTACAGCGAAAATGGGATTACAATTCTTGCTATCTGAAGAAGGTAAATTTCTCCGTCGTCAGTTGGTGCTTGCCCTAACTGAAGATGACCGTTTGCACACCGACGAAGTACAACGACTCTGGAACTTAGTCAAAGATGACCTACCACCAAATCGGTTATTAAATGTAGCGGTTGGGATTTTGACGGAGTTATCTAGAGAAGGTGTAGCAGCTATTCTACCAAAAGCTACTTCTTTGATTTCCTTTACTAATAACCAGTCACCAAGTTTAAATTAATTTAATAACAATTGGGATTTTCATGTACTATTACCCTCTGCAACCACCTTACATCTTACTTCTAGTGGGATTTCTCACAGCATTAACTTCTGGTTTAGCCTTATCTGGTACTTTGCAGGTAATTGTCCAGAAATGGTCAAGTGTTAACAAAGAACCTATAAAATCTAGTTCCTCTTTAAAACAATTGTTGGTGCCATTTATTGGCATTACAATAGGCGTTTGTTTATTTATGTCTTCTGGGTTAGAAATATTTGGCTTTCCCTTTCCTCTGGCTTTAGGTGTGGGTTTACCGCTGAGTTTGCTAACTTGTTTATTTGTTTGGTTGCAGTTGGGAAGTTTGCTGGAATTTGTCAGCAGTCGAGGAATGCAATCTCTCGATTTAGATTCTTATTCTTAAGCAGCAATTAATTTAGTCAAATTAATTACCATTTATGCAGGTGAAAATTAAGATCTTAGGAAGTGATTGTTATTTGATGACTTCCTAAGTTTACTACATGTAGTAAAAGTTGAAATTCCTTGTAAGTCCATAACATAAATTTATTCCTGAATTCTCACGATTTGGGTTTAAGTTGGCGTAACTGATTTTTTATATGATCTAACGTTTGCTGCCATTTACTTTTCTGCACAGGTGCGGGTATAGCTGTAGTTGGTAAGACTGGATTTAAATTACGATAATGTTCCCAAGTGTGCCAGTAGGGACAACCTGGTTCAATTCTAATACCAGCCCAGTGAAGATATTGTAAAGGTTGATTTACTGTCGGATCAAACAGGAGGTTTCCTTGATTTTGAAAATGAGGAGTTCCCGCCCAGTTTCCTGGTGCTTTACCTTCTCGACGCACAATATTAAAGCGGTGGGGAATTCGCTTTAATATCATATAGTTAATAATTGGTTGATCTGAAGTTTTTTCATAAAAATCAAAATACTCTGTGTTCGCTGCACATTCACTAAAGATTTCATACAATTCCGTTTCGGAAATTAAGTTTTTCTTAGATCCCCAAAAACCACCGTTGAAAATTGCTCTGACTTCATATTCACCAAATATTTCATCTTCTATAACTTTGGGACTAAAAACATTTTTAATCCCTCCTAAGTGTTGGTAATCACAACAAATGAAATCGGCAGTTTTCAAATAGTTAAGATTATCAATGATTTTTTCAAAGACAACAATATCAGTGTCAATATACAAAAACTCATCAAATACTCCAAACCAGCAAGCTTGTTTACGAAATTGATTAGGACGCGCAAAAAACTGGCCTCCGAAAATTTCGTGTAATTTTTGGGAAAGACGGTCGATAAAATCTAAGTCTTCATAGATTTCCACGCCATAGTTCTGACTGAGAGTATCTGCAATATTGTGATAATTATCATCGTAAGGAATCATGACGATAGGGGTATCAGCATCATGCAATCGGATACTATTGAGTAGTGCGATCGCTTGGTCTGTTACTTTGTCATTAGCAATGATATAAATTCCCCTGTTTATGAGCATAATCCTCTATTGTTTAGCTAAACCTAACTTTTTTGCAATTCGCGTACCTAAACTGGGAGAAGCATCATAAGGTTTAGGTTTAGTTGTGAATTTCGGTTTTTGTTCTGGTGTATATAAATAGCGATAGTGCAAGAAAATATCCCGGTAAGGGAAATCTATATTTTCACCAGCACAAACTCGACTAAATAACTTGGAAGATAAACCTATATAATGCAAATAAGTGAGTCTGTTACCCTTGTCATAGAGAATTTGATCTCTGTTTTCAAAGTGCAGGGAATTTACCGAACAACCTGTTGCTTCTTTAGCAGGTAAGGTGCGGGCAAAATTATAGCTAGGAATGCCCAATCGCATTACCATATAATTGAGAATCGTTTGGTCAGGAGCCATATCATAGAGAACTTCTGCTTCTCCCTGACGCAAATAATTCAATAAAATATCTCGTTGTTGTTCAGGAAATATATCTTTTTTAGACCCATAAAAACCAGAACAAAAAATTTCTGTTTGCAATCGTTCTGGAGTGAATAGTTCCTTTAGTTTAGTTGATGATACGCTGTAAACATGAGATACATCTTTAAATTGAAAATCATATACTACCCAATTATTATGATTTAGCTGAGTAAAAATATGATCTAGGGGACTCATTAATAAAATATCAGCATCCATATAAACAAAGCGATCAAAAGGCGCATCAAAAGCACAATAACGGCGATGAGTTCCCACTCGGTAATATTTATTTGCGCCTATAGTTCGCCAATGTTGTTGGGCTGTGGGATGCTTATCCCAAATATCTTTAACAAATGTATCCCATTTTTGAATCGAATCTTGGTGATTGTAAAGTTTTACATGAGGACGGTGAGCAAGTTCAGCAGCAATTTTAGCTGTATTTTCATCATAAGGATAGATACATACAGGCATTGTTTGGCCATAAAGCGCCTCTATGCTATTGAGTAGGGCAATGAGTTGGTCGTAAACATAATCATTAGCGAGGGTACAAATACCATTCATATATCAATTCTCAAAATGTATATCTAGTGGAATTAAGAAAATTGGGTGACAAATTCTGATAGCCAGTTGAGTAAATTTAGTTTGTGTAAGATAATTTGTCTAGCTTCTGTGATCGCATCCTTGGCAGCATACCAAGCATCAGAGGTAGAAGTTATTTCCTGAATATAAGCGATGCCTTTTTCATCTAAACTGGGTAATCTTAAAAAACTACCTGGTGGTAATAGTTTGTCTGCTGCTGATCCACCATAGTAAATTGGTAAACACCAAGCTAGTAAACTATCCCAAAGTTTCTCACTTACATACCAATCATTTTCAGCATAGTTTTCAATTGCTAGATTATAGTAGTATGGTGCCATGCCGTACCACTTATTACCAAGTTCTCCTGAAGTTTTTACCCATTTTTGTAAACCACGTCCATAAAAATCAATTTGCATACCGCTAGATTGTAAAGATTGCAAGAAATTCAAACGCTCGCGATGGTTAGCCGTGCGTTTAATTCCTGAAGTAATCCAACTACAGATAGCAATCTTTTCTGGAGATGGCATTTCATTTAAATCCTTAAACGAATTGGAATGATACCAAATCGCAGGCATATAATCTGGAGTGGGAGCAGAATTATCTGGTCCAGAAATATAGCCACAATAATTTTTCGCTTGTTGATAATTACGCTTATTCATTTCTACAATTTCATCTAAAGGTGGTTCTCTCAATAAATAAATAGTTCTTTCTTGCTTGACATCACGCAGTAATTTATAAATATTTAATTCTGGTTGTTTTTGCTTGTTTCGTAATCTATCTAACAAAGATAGTTGTTTTACAGATTGAGGAAAATCAAACTGATACATTAGTAAAAAATCAGGTTTTTCTGCTAGTGCTTGCATTTGCATATTACCCCAAGTCCCAAATGGATGAGGCGTTTGTTGCCATAGCCAGTCTGCTCTAGATTCCAGAGCCCTATAGCTACTAATCATACCTACTTTTTTGAGCATGTTTATATAAGTTGTTGTTAATAAGTTGTTGTTAAATAAGATTAAATTAAGCTCTCTTTTAAAATCATGGGATTTCATATTTTAATACTATCTTCAAATTTTCGTAAATTTCCAAGGATATAAATAAAAGATTCATAAGCTCCTGTTAGTAATTGACTTTGAAACTCATCGTTGTTTATTACATTATTAGTAACTCTACGAAGGCACACCAATGTAGGATTTAGACTAGATCGGAGTTCATCGAATATACATATTAACTTTTGATAATAGCCAGTAATCCTGCTATCATTCTGCTCGGCAATCACAACTAATTGTCCTTTAATTTGTCGATTAATTACATCTTCAAAAAGATCGACAGTGTTAAGAATTCTCCATGCTGCTTTATAAGATTGTTCAAGTAATTCTTGACGTTCTTGAGCATCGTCTAGAATATCATCTATTACTAATAGTAGTAATCCGATTAATGAATTTAGTTCGGTCCGAATTTCATAAGATATGCGGCTTAAGCTTTGGTTACGCTTGGTGGAAGTATCAGTATTGTTAGGAAATTGCATTGAATACAGGTGAGCATAATAACCGCCTTTTTGAAGTAGTTCTTGATGATTGCCAACTTCTACTACTCTTCCTTGATCTAAGACGGCAATTTGATCAGCTTTCCAGACTGTGGAAAGTCGGTGAGCAATTACTAAGGTAGTGCGATCTCGACTCAGTTCATCAAGTGCACATTGTACCAACCGTTCGGAAACAGTGTCTAATGCGCTGGTAGCTTCGTCCAAAATCAGGATTTCGGGGTTTTGGAGCAGTGCACGTGCGATCGCTAATCTTTGTTTTTGTCCACCGGATAACATCACACCACGATCGCCTATCACAGTATCAAATTGTTCAGGTAGTTTACTAATAAATTCATAGGCATTAGCCAGCTTTGCTGCTTGGATAATTTCTGATTCTGTCGCTTCTGGTTTACAATAAGCTATGTTATTCCGCACCGAATCATTAAAAAGAAAAGTATCTTGACTAACAATTCCCATACTTTTCCGCACAGATACCAAATCAAAATCTCGCAAATCTATGCCATCGAAAGTAATACAACCACTTGTTGGATCGTAAAATCTTGCTAAAAGGTCTGCCAATGTAGATTTACCGGCACCTGAACTACCAACTAATGCTAGAGTTGTACCACAGCGTAAATATAAATCGACTTCTTTAAGTACTTGCCTGTCATTGTTCGTATAGCCGAAAGAAATAGATTTAAAATGCACTCCCTCTTTTAATTTTTTGTAGGGAAGTTTGCCATTACCCATAAAGGGCTTATCATCTAGCCTTAAAAACTGACTCACCATATCTACACTGGCGGCAGTACTGGCAAAGTTACTGCGAAGACTATTTAGCTGAGAAACTAGTGGCAGCAATCGCAATAATACCAATAAATACGTCAGCAGTACTGTGGAAATTGACGTAACTTGTTCAGCAAATAAAGTTTTACTTAAGGTTACAATCATCAGTAGACAAGCAATTCCTAGAACTTCACTTAATGGTGCAATTATTTGTGAATTTGCCTGATCTTGAAAATCTGCTTGCTCACGAATCTTAATTAATTTCTTTATGCGTTTATATTCTTTTCCCTCATTACCTGTTGACTTAAGTAATCTAATCCCATTTAAAACTTCCAGAACAGCTATTGAATAACCTTTAGACACTTCACTAAGTTGTTTTCCAAATTTTTTAGACCTATTAATGAAATACTGATTAACTAGGGTTACTAACAGCATTAAACTCGTTGCTGCAATGGTTAATTGCCAAGAAATTGACAACAACAAACTAATAAAGACTAGAATTGTAATTGATAGAGTAATTAGCTTAACGCTGTTATTAATAACAGTAGATGCACGACTTATTTCTCCACCTAGACGGTTCATTAAATCGCCAACTTTTACAGTGGTATAATAATCTACATCTACTTCTAACAACATACTGATTCCAGCTTCTCGCATGTCGGAGGTTATCATCCGGGTTAGAGAAATAGATGTTAATAAACCAGCATAAGTAGCTAAGTTTTTCAAAGTAATTATGGCTAAAATTGCCCCAGACATTACTCCAATCCTGTAACTTTCTGCTACACCGTTAAACGGGTTGAGCATGAATCTTAAAATACCAGGAGCACCTTGTAAATCTACTGCTTGTCCCACTATTTTTAAAATTACTGGAACAATTATAGCTGTACTCACACCATTAAATAATGCTCCAGAAAATCCTAATAATATTGTTAGTAAAATCAACTTTGAATAAGGCTTAGAGAATCTTAGTAGTATCTTGCTGGTAGACATTGGAGTTTATTTCATGACAAGAAAGTATTTCAAATGAAAAATAATTAATTGCCAATTAATTATCATTCAACATTAATCACAACTTGCTAATAACAGATTCTAGAATATTAGACATCGAGTTGATACTATATTTCTCTACACATCTTTCTCTAGCTTTAACTGCACGCTGATTAGCTGCATCTAAGTTTTGAAATATCAATTTTATTTTTTCGGCAATTTGTTCTGGTGACTCAGGATCAACTAAATAACCAGTTTCACCTAAAATTTCAGGAATATCTCCCACACGGGTCGCTAATATCGGTTTAGCCATTGCCATACCATCGGTTAATTTTAATGGAAATTGAGCTAAAGCGGCTGGTGTATTTTTTTGGGGAACAACCACAATATGTGCTGCTGCAACTATTTTAGGCATTTCTGTCGGTGGATACTTTGGTAGTTTTATAATCCAACGTCCCCACTTTGCTGAAAGTTGAGCATCATAATCATCATAAGGACTACCTCCCACAATTACTAGTTTTATATCTGGTTCATTGAGAAATTCAAGAGCTAATAATACATCTTCAACACCTTTATATAGTCTAGGAGCGCCCGGAAACATTAAAATTCTATATCCAGATAAACCATAGAAGATCCTACTTTTTTCTGGATTATAGTAATTGGGATTAAAAAGTTCTGTGTCTTTCCCATTAGGTAAATATGTACCACCAAATTTATCCTGTAAAAATTTAGTATGTATTGTAATAGTATTTGCTTTTTTGGTCATGCCTTCTACTATTCTTAAATAGAATGGATGATCTGGCTGTCTTAATGCTCCATCTGATTTAAAGATATCACGATAAAGTTCTTTAAAAGAGGCTTTATACTCCCATTTTTTACCTCCATACCAACTAAGTTCCCAATCGTCTATATCTAAAATTATTGGTTGATTAGTTTTTAATTTTTGTAATAGTGCTAGACCAAAAGTTGTAGGCTTGGGTCTCATAGCATAAATAATATCACCATCGATTTTTTTTAAAAGCTGAGAAGCCGACATCAAGAATTTTGGATAACTATAGCCAATGAACTGATTGATCCTAATTTCTGATTGAGGAATTACAGTTGCTTCTTTACCAAAGAGAAATCCTAAAATTTCTACTTGATAATTAAGTTTTTGTAGGGATTGTGCTAACAGGAAGGAACGAACCGCTCCTCCTCCCCATCTTCCTGCTCCAGCACTAGATAGATCGCTCACAAGGATAGAAATTTTCAATTTGGATCTTTTCTCCTGCCACTTCAAATCTTTTGATATATTGGGAAACGTACTTCTAATTAGCTATAAATAGTTGGAGATTTTAATATAGTCTCTGTTTGCGGATACCATAAAGCTTGTGTATGAGTAACTTTCTATACTATTAAAAGTATGATTTTATATTATCATACCAGCTATATTTTGATATTTACCTAAGAAGCTCAGTACTTGTTGGCGATGTTATATAAAATAAAGCGGGGTATAGGGTATGTTTTACATTAATTACGTATAAACAAAGGAGGTAAAGTAATGCAGGTTATCCGTCTGTCGGCACTTTCTGACAACTATATATTTCTGTTATATGATTCACAACAAGATATTGCTGTAGTGGTTGATCCGGCTGAGTCTGAACCAGTTTTAAAACAGTTGCAGCAAATAAAAGCTAAGTTAGTAGCGATTTTTAATACACATCATCATGATGATCATGTAGGTGGAAATCAACAGTTAATACAGGAATTTCCTGAATTAAAGGTTTACGCTGGGATTGAGGATCAAGGTAGAATTCCTAGACAGCAGGTATTTTTGCAAGAAGGCGATCACGTCCCATTTGCTAATCGTACAGCAAAAGTGTTCTTTGTTCCCGGACATACTCGTGCTCATATCGCTTACTACTTTCCACCAGTAACAACAGGTGACACAGGAGAATTATTCTGTGGTGATACTCTATTTGCTGGTGGTTGTGGTCGTTTGTTTGAAGGGACACCAGCCCAAATGCTAGACTCCTTAAGTAAACTCCGGGCTTTACCTGACAATACCCGTATTTGGTGTGCCCACGAATATACTTTGAATAACTTGCGCTTTGCCTTGACTGTAGATGGAGATAACCCAGACTTAGGAAAGCGTTATAAAGAAGTAATAGCTATGCGTAAACGCCAAGAAGCTACAGTTCCTTCATTACTTGAAGTAGAAAAGCGTACAAATCCATTTCTGCGTTGGGATAAACCTTCACTACAATTAGCTGCAAAAAGTAACGAAGCAGTACAAACATTTGGCTGGATTCGCAGTATGAAAGATAAATTTTAGTGATCACATCAGCATTGAGTGTCACCCTTCCCTATTGCGCTCGCTCCCCCTAATTAGCTACAATCTTTAGTCTTTGGGGTATAAGCAAACTCGCTTAAGGTCAAGCTACACTTTTGTAAGCTTTCCTGCTGACACCCAATTCAATGAGATTTTACAGGAAAAACAAAAACAATGGCTAAACAAGTGCAGTTAGTTTTAATAAAAGATGTCAGCAAGCTGGGCAAATCCGGCGACTTAGTAGATGTAGCACCAGGCTATGCTCGTAATTATCTAATTCCCCAGAGTTTAGCCACTCATGCTACACCTGGTATTCTCAGACAAGTAGAACGCCGTCGTGAACAAGAACGTCAACGGCAAGTAGAAGTTAGACAACAAGCACTAGAACAAAAAGCAGCCTTGGAAAAAGTCGGTAAATTGAAAATTGCCAAGGCAGTTGGTGAAAACGAAGCTATTTTCGGTACAGTCACAACCCAAGACGTAGCAGAAGCAATTCAAGCAGCCAGCAGTCAAGAAGTCGATCGGCGTCGTATTACGATTCCTGATATTAACCACCTGGGTACATACAAAGCCCAAATCAAGCTCCACTCTGAAGTAACAGCAGAAATAAATATCGAAGTTGTTGCTAGTTAAGTTAGGTAACAGGTGACAGGTGACAGGGAAGAGGGAGATGGGGTGATAGAGAAAATAAAGTATAGTATCCCTTCTGCCTTTTGCCTTTTGCCTCCTAACCTGCAAGTTATGTTAATATTTAAAACCTGCTTACCAATCCAAAATCGCTTATGGCTGAAGAACTTAGTTTTCAAGGAGATGGTAGCAACCGCCTACCACCCCAAAACATCGAAGTAGAAGAAGCTATATTGGGGGGTATTTTACTAGATCCAGAAGCTATCAGTCGAATACGCGATCGCCTAGTACTCGAAGCCTTTTATATTAATGCCCATAAAGATATCTATCAAGCTGCCCTCACCCTTCACGCCCAAAATAAACCCACAGACTTACTCTCCCTTACAAATTGGCTAACTGACAACGATAAACTAACCCGCATAGGTGGCAGAAATAAATTAGCCACATTAGTAGACCGCACAGTATCAGCAGTTAACATTGATGCCTTAGCAGGGTTAGTCATGGAAAAATACCTGCGACGACAATTAATCAAAGCTGGCAATGAAATTGTACAACTTGGTTACGAAACAGAAACTGAATTACCCATCGTCCTCGACCAAGCAGAACAAAAAGTTTTTGGCGTTACTCAAGAAAAACCCCAATCAGGATTAGTTCACATTTCTGATACCCTCATTAACGCCTTCCAAGAAGTTGAAAGACGACATGAAGGCATCGCTTTACCCGGTATTCCCTGCGGTTTTTATGATTTAGATGCCATGACCAGCGGGTTTCAGCGTTCTGATTTAATCATCGTCGCTGGCAGGCCATCAATGGGAAAAACAGCCTTCTGCCTTAACCTAGCTCATAATATTGCCGCCGGTTATAAACTACCCGTTGCACTTTTCAGCTTAGAAATGTCCAAAGAACAACTAGTACAGCGACTACTTGCTAGTGAAGCACAAATTGAAAGCGGTTATTTGCGAAGTGGACGCATCAGCCAAACCCAATGGGAATCTTTAAGCCGTGCGATCAGTAATCTGTCAGAAATGCCGATTTTCATTGACGACACCGCCAATATTACAGTTACCCAAATGCGGAGTCAAGCCCGACGACTCCAAGCCGAACAGAATACAGAACTAGGATTAATAGTCATAGATTACTTGCAACTCATGGAAGGAGCAGGAGATAATCGCGTTCAAGAATTATCCAAAATAACCCGTTCTCTCAAAGGTTTAGCCCGTGAGTTGTCTGTTCCCATTATCGCCCTATCTCAGTTAAGCCGCGGTGTAGAAGCACGTACCAATAAACGCCCAATGTTATCAGATTTACGTGAGTCTGGTTGTTTAACAGGTGATAGTCTAGTCAGATTGGCAGCTAGAGGATTACAAGTACCAATGAAAGAATTAGTAGGTAAATCTGGCTTTGCAGTTTGGGCATTAAATGAAAAAACAATGAAGGTAGAAACAGCAATTGTGAGTAATGCCTTTTCCACAGGAATTAAACCCGTATTTACCTTAACAACTAGACTAGGAAAAAAAATTAGGGCAACAGCTAATCACAAATTCCTCACAATTCATGGTTGGAAAAAACTTGATGAATTAAATCCTCAACAACATCTGTGTTTACCAGTAGTTGGCAATATTGTTCAAACCAATAAGTTACTTGCCCTTCCCAACAGTCATGTATATTGGGATGAAATTGTATCAATCATACCAGATGGAGAAGAAGAAGTCTTTGACTTAACAGTTCCTTATCTGCATAACTTTGTAGCCAATAATATCATCGTTCACAATTCCATTGAACAAGACGCAGATTTAGTAATCATGCTTTACCGTGATGAATATTACTCACCAGACAGTCCAGATCGCGGAATAGCAGAAGTGATTATAGCTAAACACCGCAACGGACCGACCGGAACAGTCAAACTTTTATTTGATCCACAATTTACAAAATTCAAAAACCTAGCGAGACCAAGTAACTATTAATTTAATTGAATATTGCAAATCGGGAATTGGGAATTCGTTTTTTTCCTAAATCCCAATTTCCCAATAACTACTTAATATCCAACAGTTCCACATCAAAAATCAGTGTCGAGAATGGTGGAATCACACTACCAGCTCCTCTAGCACCATAACCCAACTCAGAGGGAATAATCAACTGACGGCGCTCCCCTACTTTCATAGTACTCAGACCTTCATCCCAACCCTTAATTACCTGCCCTACACCAATTTTAAAGCTGAAGGGTTGGCCATGGTCCCTTGAACTATCAAACTTAGTACCATCTTCTAAAGTACCAGTATAGTGAACCACAACCGTTTGTCCCCGTTCAGGAGTAACTAGTCCATCCCCTTTTTTTAACTCAATATACTTCAGTCCAGAGGAAGTAGTTACAACATTCTTTTCCGACATAATAATAGTATTGCTCGCTGTGAAAGTATTGTTCTCAACAATTGCAGTAGTCGCTACTGATGGTGTTTGAATCAACTTAGCCGCAACAGCAGTATCCTGTTTACTACCCATTTGCATTAATACCAAAGCCACAACACATAGCAGCACGAACACCACGCTCAGTAAAATTCCTTTCAAAATCAGCCCTCCCTATATAGGTAGCTTAGTAATCAGATTACCGATAGGACAAAAACCAGTTTAAATCACAATCAATATCCTAACGCCAAAGCTTATTTTCCAAATTGCGCAGCTCACGCTCTAAACGATCAATTCTACCCCGCAATTCATCCACTTCTGACTGACGAGCGACCCCCAGATCCTGCATCATATTTCGCATCTGTCGTTGCATTTGTAGTTCCCAATTACCTTGCTCGGACTTTAACTGCTGTACAATATCATTCATAAGCACTTTGGCTTGCTCAGGATTGAGCTTACCATCCTTGACAAGTTCATCACTGACTTGTCTGAGTTTCTCTGCTACCAAAGAAGTTGTGCCAATACCCAGCATCATAAGCTGTTCCAACCAATTATTGCTATCCATACTTCCTTCCTGTTAATTGTTTCTGGTTAGTGAATCTAGACTCCTGAATCCACCTTATAAGATCATGTTGAAAGCTTAGTGATTCTAGCTTACAGATATATTTTGGCAAATTTGGCAACATAAAAAATCAAAGGTTCGCAAGAAAGGTAAAACCTCAGACAAGACACATCACACCCAGCCCGAAACAAAACATATAAATTTGTAATTTACCGAAACATATTAAGGATAGTCAAACTCTATAATTGAGATGTCATTACCTGTTGTACAAGGATTAAAGCCTATTTTGCGGTTCATTAATCTCGCAGGACAAAAAAGTTGAAAGAACTGCTTGACAAAAAAGAGAAAGAGTTGGTATATTAATAGAGGTGAAGGGCAAGCGCCTCAACTACTGAACCGAGAAAAGATAATACTTTGAAAGAATAGAGACGACCATTACTCCTCAAGAAAATTGAGATTGAAGAATCCTGGAAAGATAAATAGAGGGTTCAGAGACGCGAAAAAGAAATAGAGCTGAAAAACAAACTTAACAAAACGGAGAGTTTGATCCTGGCTCAGGATGAACGCTGGCGGTATGCTTAACACATGCAAGTCGAACGAAGTTCTTAGGAACTTAGTGGCGGACGGGTGAGTAACGCGTGAGAATTTGGCTTTAGGTCGGGGACAACCACTGGAAACGGTGGCTAATACCGGATATGCCGAGAGGTGAAAGATTTATTGCCTGAAGATAAGCTCGCGTCTGATTAGCTAGTTGGTGGGGTAAGAGCCTACCAAGGCGACGATCAGTAGCTGGTCTGAGAGGATGATCAGCCACACTGGGACT
>ERZ1034411.151-NODE-151-length-19311-cov-10.981201_pt1 | contig 19311 bp, 23 predicted proteins | sample MGYA00520583_ERZ1034411 | MGnify/ENA primary metagenome ERZ1034411 (study PRJEB33736, sample SAMEA104288481) | Azolla microphylla | place: Ecuador | collected 1982 | study: EMG produced TPA metagenomics assembly of the PRJEB19522 data set (Is there foul play in...
CCGAAGATCTATGAAGTCACCTTTACCATCCAGGAAAAGAAGATGGTGATCGACGACATCGGCACCGAAGTGCATGCCATGACCTTCAACGGCTCGGTTCCCGGTCCGATGATTGTCGTCCACCAGAACGACTATGTCGAACTCACGCTGATCAACCCCGAGACCAACGAACTGCAGCATAATATAGATTTCCACGCCGCCACGGGCGGTCTGGGCGGCGGCGCGCTGACAGTCGTCAATCCCGGCGAGAAGGCCGTGCTGCGCTTCAAGGCGACCAGGGCGGGCGTGTTCGTCTACCATTGCGCACCTCCAGGCATGGTGCCTTTCCATGTCACATCGGGCATGAACGGCGCGATCATGGTGCTGCCGCGCGACGGCCTCAAGGACGGCAAGGGCAACGAACTGACCTATGATCGTGTCTACTATGTCGGCGAACAGGACTTCTATGTGCCGACCGACGAGAAGGGCGACTACAAGAAGTACGACAGCGTCGGCGAAGCCTATGACGATGTGCTGAAGACCATGCGCGGCCTGATCCCGTCGCACATCGTCTTCAACGGCGCGGTCGGCGCGCTGACCGGCGAGAACGCGCTGAAGGCGAAGGTCGGCGAAAAGGTTCTCGTCGTCCATTCGCAGGCCAACCGCGACACCCGCCCGCACCTGATCGGCGGCCATGGCGACTATGTCTGGCAAACCGGCAAGTTCAACAACCCGCCGGATGTCGACCAGGAAACCTGGTTCATCCCGGGCGGTACCGCCGGCGCTGCGTTCTACACCTTCCGCCAGCCGGGCATCTACGCCTATGTGAACCATAACCTGATCGAAGCCTTCGAGAAGGGCGCTGCCGCCCACTTCAGGGTCGAGGGCGAATGGAACAACGACCTGATGACGGCCGTCTATTCGCCGAACAGCAACTAGGCGGTCCAGAGGGAGCGCGCATTGCGCGCTCCCTCCGGCATAGCTCTGAAAATCGCGAGGCAATATCATGTCTGCCGCTCGCACCAACAAACACGTCTCGCTGCTTTCCATCGTCATCCCGTCGATCGCCATCCTGGCGTTCGTCTATAGCCGCTGAGATGCGGCCGGATGCCGGCCGCGCGAATTAACGAACTGTTACCGGCTCGCGTCGACGGCCGAGGCTTCCAGGGTGTAGGCGCCGTCGGCATAGCCCTTCACCACCATGCCGGCGACCAGCATCACGGCCAGCGTCGCGGTCGCGAAGATGAATCCAACAAATTTCAGTGCGCCGCGATCAGCCATGGTCCTCGTCCCCTGTCGTCTGCCAATTCGTTTCAAATAGACAGCGACAGGTTCATAATTAGTTAGCAACTCGTTGGTTCCGCCAAACTGCATTGCGGTAACCATCTTGCGCAGGCTTATGGCAGCCGCCCGGAATCGCGTCCATAGCGCGCGGGCAACACTCGCGCACTCATTTGGCCGTTCATGTTGGAACAGATCTAACTGGCCTTGGCGCGCATCGGCACGAAGGCGCTGGCGGTGATGGAATAGACCTCCTCGCCGCGCTGGTTCGTGCCGGTGGTGCGGGCCGTCAAAATCCCCCAGCCGGGACGCGAAGCGGAGCTGCGCTTGTCGGTCACGACATTGACGTAAGCGATGGTGTCGCCGGCGAGCACCGGCCTGATCCAGCGCAGGTCGCGAAAGCCCGGCGAAGGACCCCACACTGCAACCTCCTCACCGCGCGCTGCGGCCTCCCGCGCCAGGCGCTGGCCGTCAGCGACAAGCAGGCTCATGCAGGCCGAGCCGACATGCCAGCCTGAGGCGGCGAGCCCGCCGAACAGCGAGTTCTTGCCCTCCTCCTCGTCGAGATGAAAGCGCTGCGGGTCGAACTTGGCGGCGAAATGCTTGATGGCCTCCGCCGTAAAGGTGTAGCTGCCGATCTCGCGGCGCTGGCCGATCTCGATGTCGTCGAAGAACCGCATCAGACCGCTCCCTCGCGCCGCTTGATCAGGATCGGCGAAGTCATCTCGGCAAGAGCCTCACCCCTGGCGTTGCGCACGGTGCATTTGAACTTGACGATGCCAAGCTCGGGCCGGCTCTTCGACGTGCGTACCTCCAGCACGTCGACGTCGAGCATGAGATCGTCGCCCGGCCGCAGCGGCGACAGCCAGCGCACCTCGTCGACACCGGGAGATCCGAGTGAAGCCGCGCGGGTAATGAAACCGTCGGCCATCATCCGCATCATCAGCGAGCAGAGGTGCCAGCCCGAGCCGGACAGGCCGCGCAACATGCTCTTGGCCGCGGCCTCCTCGTCCAGATGCATGGGCTGCGGATCGAACTCGGCGGCAAAGGCCAAAATCTCGTCGCGGGTGACATGGCGCGGGCCGAACGTGCCGAACCGGCCGGGCGGGAAATCTTCGAAGGTCAGGGTCATCTTGGGAAAGCTTCGCGGGAATGACAGATTGTGGCCGCACTTTGCGGCAATCTCAACCCGCCGGCCCGCATGGCTCGTGCTACATATCACGCGGCGGCTTTGGCCTTGAGTCGGATCAGCCCCGGGCCAGGATCCCGTGCCAAAGCCCGGCTTGAAATCCCACTTGCCTTGGAATTTGCCTTGGGGAGAGCAATGTTTTCATTCAGCGACCTGTTTCAATGGGACCGCTTCATCACGCCGACGATCATCAAGACCTTCTATTGGCTGGTGATCGCGCTGATCTGCCTGTTCGGCCTCTCCGGCATCTTTTCAGGGCTCGCTGCGATGGCCATCAGCCCGTTCGGCGGCTTCCTGGTGCTGCTGTCCTCGATCGCCAGCGTCGTCGTCGGAATCGTGTTCTCGCGCATTGTCGCAGAGCTGATCCTGATCGTGTTCCGCATCAATGAGCATCTCGGCGCGATCCGGGACCAGGGCGGCGGGATGCGGTAGCGGCGCGCGCAGTGCCGTAGGGTGGGCAAAGGCGCAAAGCGCCGTGCCCACGATCATTCCGCGATATGAGAGAGGTGGTGGGCACGCTCCGCTTTGCCCACCCTACGAGAGCGCTCCTTGCGGCTTACGTATTGAACCGGAAATGCATCACGTCGCCGTCGGCGACGACGTATTCCTTGCCTTCGAGACGGAGCTTGCCGGCATCGCGCGCGCCGGCTTCGCCGCCGAGCGCGACGTAGTCGTCATAGGCGATGGTCTCGGCGCGGATGAAGCCCTTCTCGAAGTCGGTATGGATCACGCCGGCCGCGCCTGGCGCCTTGGTGCCGCGATGGATGGTCCAGGCGCGCGCTTCCTTAGGTCCCACCGTGAAATAGGTGATGAGGTTGAGCAGCGTGTAGCCGGCGCGGATCAGGCGGTCGAGGCCGGCTTCTTCCAGACCCAGCGTCTCCAGGAAGTCGGCGCGTTCGTCACGCGAGATCGTGGCGATCTCGGATTCGATCTTGGCGGAGATGACGACGGCGACGGCGCCTTCCTTCGCAGCCTGCTCCTCGACGGCCTTGGAGAAGGCGTTGCCGGTCGCAGCCGAACCTTCCTCGACGTTGCAGACATAGAGCACGGGCTTGGACGACAACAGTCCGAGCATGGCGAAGGCGCGCTCCTCCTCCGCCTTGCGCTCGACGAGGCGCGCGGGCTTGCCGTCGCGCAGCAGCACCAGGGTGCGATTGACGAGGTCGAGCTGCTCCTTGGCGTCCTTGTCGTTGCCCTTGGCCTTCTTGGTGAGGTTGTCGACGCGCTTCTCGAGACTGTCGAGGTCGGCGAGCATCAGCTCGGTTTCGATGGTCTCGATGTCGGCGAGCGGGGCGATCTTGCCCTCGACATGGGTGATGTCGGAGTCCTCGAAGCAGCGCACGACGTGGGCGATGGCGTCGACCTCGCGGATGTTGGCGAGGAACTGGTTGCCGAGGCCTTCACCCTTGGAGGCGCCGCGCACGAGGCCGGCGATGTCGACGAAGGTCAGCCGGGTCGGGATGATCTGGCCGGACTTGGCGATTGCCGCGAGCTTGTCGAGCCTGGGATCTGGCACCGCGACCTCGCCGACATTCGGCTCGATGGTGCAGAACGGATAGTTCGCGGCCTGCGCCGCGGCCGTCTCGGTCAGCGCGTTGAACAAGGTCGACTTGCCGACATTGGGCAGTCCGACGATTCCGCATTTGAATCCCATGGTGGTCCTGGCCTCCGCGCCGCGCGCGCAAATGTCTTCCGAATTCGTCATGCGCGGGCTTGACCCGCGCATCCATCGTCTTCGAAGGATGGATCGCCGGATCAAGTCCGGCGATGACCGGTGTTATTCCTTGCCGTTCTCGTCCTTGGTCAAAAATCCCTTCGCCTGCATCGCGAGATGCACCCTGTTGGCGAAGGTCGCGTCCGTGCCCTTGGCGACCAGGCCTGCGTGCTCGGCCACCGCCTCGCACAGCGTCGCCACCCAGTCGTTGTCCGCCTTGGCGAAGTCCGACAGCACATGGCCGTGCACCAGTTCCTTGACGCCGGGATGACCGATGCCGAGGCGCACGCGGCGGTAGTCGTTGCCGATATGCGCCGAGATCGAGCGCAGGCCGTTGTGGCCGGCGATGCCGCCGCCGATCTTCACGCGCACCTTGCCCGGCGGCAGTTCGAGCTCGTCATGGAACACGGTGACGTCGCCGGGCGCGATCTTGAAGAAGCCTGCGGCTTCCTGCACTGCGCGGCCGGAATCGTTCATGTAGGTCGTCGGCTTGAGCAGGATCACGCGCTCAGTGCCGAGCGTGCCTTCCGAGGTCTCACCCTGAAAGCGACGGCGCCATGGTGCGAAACCATGACGCCGCGCGATCTCGTCGACGGCCATGAAGCCGATATTGTGCCGGTTACGTGCGTATTTCGCGCCGGGATTGCCGAGCCCAACAAAGAGTCGCATGACGCGGCGCGCCCCTCAGCCAGCGCGCGGTCAGGGACCACGCGCCAGCCTATCTGAGAGATTACTTCTTCTTGTCGCCGCCGGCGGGAGCCTTGGCAGCAGCGGCAGGTGCAGCAGCGCCCGCAGCCGGAGCCGCAGCGCCAGCCGCCGGAGCAGCCGCAGCAGCGCCAGGAGCTGCAGCCGCAGCGGCGGCCTTCTGCTCTTCGGCGTAGCCGGACGGCGGCACGATGGTGACGAGGGTCGCGTCCTCGCGGGTCAGCGCCTTCACACCATTCGGCAGCTTGATGTCGGTCAGATGCAAGGAGTGACCGATTTCCAGCGAGCCGACGTCGGCCTCGATGTACTGCGGAATGCTCTCGACGCCGCACTCGAGCTCGATCGCGTGGGCGACGATGTTGACCGTGCCGCCGCGCTTCACGCCCGGGGAGGTTTCCGCCTTCACGACGTGCAGGGGCACGCTGATGCGGATGGTGGCGCCTTCGCCGAGCCGCATGAAGTCGACATGGATCGGGAAATCCTTGACCGGATCGAGGTGATAGTCGCGCGGAATCACGCGGTGCTTCTTGCCCTCGAGATCGATGTCCACCAGCGTGGTCAGGAAACGGCCGGCGAGGATGCGCTGGCGCAGTTCGCGATCTTCGATCGAGATCGTGACGGGGGGCTGGTTGTTGCCATAGATCACTCCGGGCACTCGCCCGGCGCGACGCTCAGCCCGGGCGGCCCCCTTGCCGCTCTTCGGACGTGCGGTCGCCTTCAATTCCTTGACGGTCGTCGCCATGTCGTTAAGTCCTTGTTTTTGCAAAAGTTAATGGGCCGCAGCGCGGCCCATGGCATAGCTCGCAGCAAGCCTCCAGGGGTGCGGGGGCCACGAACTTGGCGGGCTTTTAGCCGGAAGCTGCGGAAATGACAAGGAGAATGGGCTGCCTGTCATGCCCGGGCTTGACCCGGGCATCCATCAACCAGAACGGCCTTCCGAAAAGGATGGATGGCCGGGTCAAGCCCGGCCATGACGAATCGAGGGAGCCTCGCCGGCCTCAGCCCCCGAGCTTGGCCTCCAGCGCCGCAATGCGCGCCTTCAGGGCCTCGTTCTCCTCACGCGCTAAGCGGGCCATGTCCTTGACCGCCTCGAACTCCTCGCGCTTGACCAAATCCATGTCGCGCAGGAATTTCTCGGCCTGGGTCCGCATGACCGTGTCGAACTCGCGCTTGACGCCCTGGGCGGCACCGGCGGCGTCGTTCATCAGGCGGCCGATCTCGTCGAAAAACCGGTTGTTGGTCTGGGTCATGTCGGCCTCCAGGCAGCTCAGATAAACTTCGCGCGAACGCTCGGAAAGACAATGGCAATCCGGGCCGAACGGTTCAAGTGCGAAGCGGCGGTATCCTTGTCATGAACCGGTTTCCTTGCAATCGTATTCGACGTCCCTGCATAAGAAGAATCACAAGGCGCAAGTAAGGATCGAACGGATGATCGACCAGCAGATTGCGATCCCGACCAAGGACGGCCACACAGCAACCTTCATCAGCCATCCCGAACGCGGCGGGCCGTTTCCGGTCATCCTGTTCTACATGGACGCGCCGGCGATCCGCGAAGAGCTGCGCGACATGGCGCGCCGGCTCGCGACATCAGGCTATTACGTGATGCTGCCGAACCTCTATTACCGCTCCGGCGTGATGGAGCTCGGCGCACTGCCGGCGGATCCGAACGCGCCGGAGCGCAAGCGCATGTTCGAGCTGATGGGCTCGCTCACGATTCCCATGATCATGGACGACACGCGCGCGCTGCTCGCCTACGCCGAGGGCCAGGCGGCCGCGAACACTGAAATCGTCGGCACCGTCGGCTATTGCATGAGCGGACGCTATGCCGTCAACGCCGCCACGCATTTCCCCGCCAGCGTCAAGGCGGCCGCCTCGATCTACGGCGTGCAGCTCGCGACCGATCAGGACGACAGCCCGCATCTCGCAGCAAGCAAGACCAAGGCCGAGCTCTATTTCGCCTGCGCCGAGACCGACATCTACGCGCCGCCGGAAATCATCGAGAAGGTCAAAGCGGGCATGGAGGGCGCGAAAGCCGAGGTCGAAATCTATCCCGGCACCCATCACGGCTTCGCCTTCCCCAAGCGCCCGGCCTACGACCGCGACGCCGCCGAACGGCATTGGGAACGCCTGCTGGCGCTCTATCGCCGCAATCTCGTCTAGATATAGAAAGCGTGATGCCCTTCCTGCTCATCGACTTTCCATCGTTCAGCCCGATCGCATTCGAGATCGGACCGCTCGCGGTCCGCTGGTACGCGCTCGGCTATATCTGCGGCATCACGTTCGGCTGGCTCTATGCCCGCGCCCTGATCAAGAACGACAGGCTATGGAGCACGTCGTCGCCGATCAGCCTGGTGCAGATCGACGACTTCATCCTGTGGGTGACGCTCGGCATCATCATCGGCGGCCGCACGGGTTACGTGCTGTTCTACAATCTGCCCTTCTTCATCGAGCATCCCGCGGCCATCTTCAAATTGTGGGAAGGCGGCATGTCGTTCCACGGCGGCTTCCTCGGCTGCGTCGTCGCGGTGATGGGGTTCGCCCGCGTGAACGGCATCTCGATCCTGTCGCTCGGCGACATCACCTGCGGCGTTGCGCCGATCGGGATCTTCCTGGTGCGGCTGACCAACTTCATCAATGGCGAGCTGTGGGGCCGCGCTGCCGATCCCGGCCTGCCCTGGGCCATGATCTTCCCGACCGGCGGTAACGTGCCGCGCCATCCGAGCCAGCTCTACGAAGCCGGCATGGAGGGCTTCCTGCTGTTCGTCGTGCTCGCGGTGATGATCCGCCGCGGCGCCTTGAAGCGCCCGGGGCTGATCCTCGGCAGCTTCATCCTGATCTACGGCCTGACGCGGATCATCGGCGAGCATTTCCGCGAACCGGACGTGCAGCTCGGCTACCTCTGGGGCGGGTTAACCATGGGCATGCTGCTGTCGATCCCGATGCTTATCGTCGGCCTCATACTTATTGTATTGGCAGTCAGGCGCGGTGCGCCGAAGCCCGTCGGGGCTATCAATTAGTTCATTTCGAGAAGACAGATCGTGACCGACCAGCCGCTACTGAACGAGATCAAGGCGCTGATCAAAGCCTCGGGCCCGATGCCGGTCTGGCGCTACATGGAACTGTGCCTGATGCATCCGCGCTTCGGCTATTACGTCTCGCGCGATCCGCTCGGACGTGAGGGCGACTTCACCACGGCGCCCGAGGTCAGCCAGATGTTCGGCGAGCTCTTAGGGTTGTGGACCGCCTCGGTGTGGAAGCAGATGGGCTCGCCGCAATTCCTGCGGCTGATCGAGCTCGGTCCCGGCCGCGGCACCATGATGGCGGATGCGCTGCGCGCGCTTCGCGTGCTGCCGCCGCTCTACCAGGCGCTCCACATCCACATGGTCGAGGTCAATCCCGTGCTGCGCGAGCGGCAGGGTGCGACGCTGTCGGCGGTGCGCAACATCTCCTGGCACGACAGCATCGACGACGTGCCTGATGGCCCGAGCATCATCCTCGCCAACGAATATTTCGACGTGCTGCCGATTCATCAGATGGTCCGCCACGAGAACGGCTGGCACGAGCGCGTGATCGAGATCGACGGCAACGGAAAGCTTCAGTTCGGCGCGGCTCCGGAGCCGACGCCGCGCTTCGACGTGCTGCTGCCGCCCTTGGTGCGCGCCGCACCCATCGGCGCCGTGTTCGAATGGCGGCCCGACGGCGAGATCATGAAGCTCGCCACGCGCGTGCGCGACCAGGACGGCGCGGCGCTGATCATCGACTACGGCCATCTGCGCAGCGATGCCGGCGACACCTTTCAGGCCATTGCGCGCCACACCTTCGCCGATCCCCTGAAGGCACCGGGCCAGGCCGACGTCACCGCCCATGTCGACTTCCAGGCACTGGCGCGCGCAGCCGAGGATGTCGGGGCGCGCGTGCACGGGCCGGTGACGCAAGGCGACTTCCTCAAGCGCATCGGCATCGACACGAGGGCCGCCGCCCTGATGCAGAAGGCAACGCCGGAAGTCGGCACCGACATTTCGATCGCCCTCAAGCGCTTGACGGACACCGGTCGCAGCGGCATGGGCTCGATGTTCAAGGTGCTCGGCATCTCCGAGCCGCGGCTGACCGGCATTGCCGGCCTCAGCGATCTCGAACAGGCCGGAGGCAATTGATGACCCTCACCTCGTCGCTGCTGTCGGCGGTGCCCGGCCTGCGCCACGCCTTCTTCACCCGCGAAGGCGGCGTCTCCAGCGGCATCTATTCTGCGCTGAACGGCGGGCTCGGCTCCAGCGACGACCAGGGCCTCGTCGCGGAGAACCGCCGCCGCATGGCCGAGCATGTCGGCGTCGCGGCGGACCGTTTCCTCAGCCTGCACCAGATCCACTCGCCCGACGTGCGCGTTGCTGAGACGCCATGGCCGAGCGGGCCGCGGCCGAAGGGCGATGCACTGGTGACGAAAACACCCGGCATCGCGCTCGGCGTCTCCACCGCCGATTGCGGACCGGTGCTGTTCGTCGATCCCCAGGCGCGCGTGATCGGCGGCGCGCATGCCGGCTGGAAGGGCGCGCTATCAGGCGTGCTGGAGGCAACGATATCAGCAATGGAAAAGCTCGGCGCCACGCGCGGCGGCATCATCGCCGCGATCGGCCCCTTGATCCAGCAGGACAGCTACGAGGTCGGCAACGAGTTCGCGGCGCGCTTCATCGAGGCGGATGCGGACAATTCGATGTTCTTCATCCCGTCGGTGCGGGAGGGACATGCGATGTTCGATCTCGCCGGCTTCATTCGCAAGCGGCTGGAAGCTGCCGGCATCCTGATGATCGACGATCTCGGCCTCGACACCTATGCCGACGAACGCTTCTTCAGCTATCGCCGCTCGGTGCATCGCAAGGAGCCGGATTACGGCCGCCACGTTCACGCCATCGCGCTCGAAGCGTGAACACACCGGCAACATCAGCGATCGTCATTCCGGGGTGCATAGACACGACGGCGGTGTGTTGTGTCGCCCCTGCCCTAGACCTTAATCGATTTTAACGATATCGCTGCCCTCCATAATGAGGGACGCGTCAATCATCCTGGGCCGTGCGGGTTCGCGCGTGCTGGCGGTCATGCTGCTGGCGGCCTCAGCCGCGCTCGGCGGCTGCGCCGGTGGCGGCGGCGCTGCCAATTCCTACGCGATGGCGCCGAGCACCGGCTCAGGCGCGACGGTCGCCTTCGAATCGATCGACGGCCCACCGCCGCAGGTGTTCGACCGCATGGTCGGCGTGCTCGACAGCGAATCCAAGCTGCGTAGCCTGTCCGTGGTCTCCCGCGAGGGAACGGCTGCCTATCGCGTGCGCAGCTATCTCTCCGCCCAGGTCGTGCGCGGCAAGACCGTGATCGCCTGGGTCTGGGACGTCTACGACGCCAACCAGCAGCGGGCGCTGCGCCTGTCCGGGGAGGAACCGACCTCGGCCAAGGGCGGCCGCGATCCCTGGAACGCGGCTGACGACCTCGTGCTACGGAAGATCGCCCAGGCCGGATTCAGCGGACTTTCCAACATGATCAACGGAACGCCGGATGCGCCGGGCACGGCGCCTGGCCTGCGAGGCCCCGCGGTGGCGAGCTCCGTTCCGATCGCGTCGGAGATGCCGGCCTCGGCGCTCGGCTATGCCGAGCAATAACCCCCGCTAAACCACGGCCTCAAGTTGCGGCCAAGCCGTTGGCCCGACTCAGGATTTTCAAAGGGAAAACGTAGCATCCCGGGTTGCCATCGCGGCCCTCGGCCTGATATTTCCTCGCCCGTCGTAACCGTGCTTCCAGTGGGATCTGAGATGTTGAACGTCGTATCCAGCAAAGCGCGGGAGGAAGCGTCCATGTCGGCCAAGAACGGCTCCATCAAGCTCGTCGCCGGCAATTCCAATCCGGCTCTCGCCCAAGCCATCGCGCAAGGGCTCGACCTGCCGCTGACCAAGGCGGTCGTGCGGCGCTTCGCCGACATGGAGATCTTCGTCGAGATCCAGGAAAACGTCCGCGGGTCGGATGCCTTCATCATCCAGTCGACCTCGTTCCCCGCGAACGACCATCTGATGGAATTGCTGATCATCACCGACGCGCTGCGCCGCTCCTCGGCGCGCCGCATCACCGCGGTGCTGCCCTATTTCGGCTACGCAAGGCAGGACCGGAAATCGGGTTCGCGCACGCCGATCTCGGCCAAGCTCGTCGCCAATCTGATCACGCAGGCCGGTGTCGACCGTGTCATGACGCTCGACCTGCACGCCGGCCAGATCCAGGGCTTCTTCGACATCCCGACCGACAATCTCTACGCGGCGCCGCTGATGGTGCGCGACATCAAGGACAAGTTCGACCTCTCCAAGACGATGGTGATCTCGCCTGACGTCGGCGGCGTGGCCCGCGCGCGCGGCCTTGCCAAGCGCATCAACACCCCGCTCGCGATCGTCGACAAGCGCCGCGAGCGCGCGGGCGAGTCCGAGGTCATGAACGTGATCGGCGACGTCGCCGGCTACACCTGCATCCTGATCGACGACATCGTCGATTCCGGCGGCACGCTGGTGAACGCGGCCGACGCGCTGATCGCCAAGGGCGCCAAGGACGTCTACGCCTACATCACCCATGGCGTGCTCTCCGGCGGCGCGGCCGCCCGCATCACCAATTCCCGGCTGAAGGAGCTCGTGATCACCGACTCAATTCTGCCGACCGATGCGGTGACCAAGGCGCCGAACATCCGCACCCTGCCGATCGCCAGCCTGATCTCGGACGCGATCGCGCGCACCGCGGCCGAAGAGTCGGTCTCGAGCCTGTTCGACTGATTTCCAAACCGAAAGGTCTCGTAGGGTGGGCAGAGGCGCAAAGCGCCGTGCCCACCTTTTTTCATTTGCGAGAGAAGGTGGGCACGCTTGCGCTTTGCCCACCCTACGGCAGCCTGCCTACCCCACGATCCCCGCCGCGACCTGGCCGCGCAGGCGCTCAAGTCCCAGCAACGTCTCGGCACAGGCAGCCGCCACCTCGACGCCCTTGATCGCAAAGTGCCTGCGGAAGAAGTCGTAGTGCACCTCGGTCTCGTGGAATTGCTGCGGTGTCAGCACGGCCGAGAACACCGGCACCTCGGTGCGCAGCTGCACGTCCATCAGCGCCTTGATCACGGTGTCGGCGACGAACTCGTGGCGATAGATGCCGCCGTCGACGACGAGGCCGGCCGCGACGATCGCGGTGTAGCGCCGGGTCTTGGCCAGGACCTGCGCATGTAGCGGGATCTCGAACGAGCCCGGCACCTCGAACACATCGACATGGGTGAGGTGGCGCGCCTCGGCTTCCTTGATGAAGGCGATGCGGGCTTCCTCGACCACGTCGCGGTGCCAGCAGGCCTGCACGAAAGCCACCCGCTGCGGCTTCGCGAAGCGCGGGTGCTCGGTCGCGGGTCCTCGCGGAACCGGCGGCTGGAGGGGTTCAGTTTCGGCTTTGGAAGCTTCGGCTTGGGGATCTTGCAACATCTGATTCATGGCTTTCCTCGGTTTAAGGACCAGAATCAGGGCACACGGAACGACAAACGGCCGCATCCTCACGATGCGTCCGCCACCGACCGTTCTCTTTCATCCGGACTTTAACCGTCGGCTTCGGAGTTGCACCGAATCTGCTGACCCTTCCCTTCGGGAGATCCCTTGAGGAAGGCGCTCGCGGGCTTGGGCCTTTCGGCCCTTACCGCCGGTGGGGACTTTCACCCCGCCCTGAGAACATCGGCCGTCCGGAATGAACGGCCTGGCAGGAAATATGCAGCCGGCGAACCGGCGCGGCAAGCGTGTTCCGCATGGGTAAACCGCATGGTCCCATGCCCGGGCTGCGGTTCGGCCCTCGCACGGCGGAATTAGCGATCGGCGCCGGCGGGCGTTTTCGATTCCGATTTGTTCTTCCCGTTAAGAATTGTGGCGGAGATGAGCTGTGGACGAACGAGTCCTGGCTTGTGGACGGACTCGGGACCCCGTTGCGCAGATTCCGCAAATCACATCACTTGATCCGCGACAGGCCCGCGTTGATCCGAGGATCGCAAGACTCCAAGGAGATCGCAAAGGCAACTCCGAGGGGACGCCGTAGCGACGTTTAGGGAGCGCGCCGGGCCCAACCGCGTGCGTATCAAGGACAACAAGAAGGCAAGAGGTCGAGACGGCATGTCCCTGCTCGAAAGCACTATCGATTCCAAAAGCCATCCGCTCGCGGTGGTCGAGGATATCGCTGCCAGCAATAACTGGCCGTTCGAACGCTCCGGCGAAGACGAACTCACGATTGTCTCGAAGGGACAATGGACCGACTACCAGCTCTCCTTCACCTGGATGGGCGAGATCGAGGCGCTGCACCTGGCCTGCGCCTTCGACATGAAGATTCCGCTCGCGCGCCGCGGCGAGGTGCAGCGGCTCGTCGCTGCGGTCAACGAGCAGCTGTGGGTCGGCCATTTCGATCTGTGGACCAACAGCGGAATGATCATGCACCGCCAGGCGCTGGTGCTGCCGGGTGGGCTGACCGCCTCGACCGCGCAATGCGAGGCCATGCTGGCCGGCGCCATCCACGCCTGCGAGCGCTATTTCCCCGCGTTCCAGTTCGTGGTGTGGGCCGGCAAGACCACCGCGCAAGCCATGGACGCGGCGATGTTCGATACGGTCGGAGAGGCGTAGGGCTCGCAATGCATGGGGGAGCCGCAGCTCCCTCCCTACGTCATCCCGGACAAGCGCGCCCAAAGCGCGCGCCGATCCGGGATCCATACTGCGTGATGTCTCTTGTGACACGCGGCTTGTTGCCAACACCTCGATCCACTAGAACCGCCTGTGGTTATGGATCCCCGCCTTCGCGGGGATGACGCCTGAGTGTGTGGCAACGGCGATGGCAAACAATCCCCTCCAAAACATCACCGGCACCATCCTCCTCGCCGGCGCCGGCAAGATGGGCGGCGCGATGCTGACCGGATGGCTGGCGGGCGGACTCGATCCGCGCCGCGTCGCCGTGATCGATCCGCACATCTCGCCCGAGATCACCGCGCTCGCCGCCAAGGGTATCGCGCTCAATCCCGATGCCGCCACGGTCGGCACGGTCGAGACGCTGGTCGTCGCGGTGAAGCCGCAGATGTTCCGCGAGGCCGGCGCGAAGCTGAAATCGTTCGTCTCGGACAAGACGTCGGTGGTATCCATCATGGCGGGAACCACGATCACATCGCTTCAGGAGGTCTGCGGCGGCGCCGTGGTGCGCGCGATGCCGAACACACCGGCCGCGATCGGCCGCGGCATCACCGTTGCCGTCGCGGCGAACAACGTCAGCGCCGCGCAGCGCGCGGTGGCCGATGCGCTGCTGCGCGCGACCGGCTCGGTCGAATGGGTCGAGGATGAAGGCCTGATGGACGCGGTGACCGCCGTTTCCGGCTCGGGGCCAGCCTATATATTCCTGCTCGCCGAGGAGCTCGCCCGCGCCGGTGTCGAGGCGGGCCTGCCCGAAGCGCTGGCGACCAAGCTTGCGCGCGAAACCGTTGCCGGCTCCGGCGAGCTGCTGCACCAGTCGGAGCTGCCCTCCGCCACGCTGCGCCAGAACGTCACCTCGCCCGGCGGCACCACCGCCGCAGCGCTCGGCGTGCTGATGGGCGAGCCGGGCCTGCGCGACCTCATGATCCGCGCGATCGCCGCCGCGACGAAGCGATCGAAGGAATTGGCGAAGTAGGCAGAGAGCGCTTCGGCCCCGGCCTCCGGGGCAGTCCGAATGCGAGGCGATCCTGGCTGTTGTCGACGGGGAGAGCGATCGTGAACCTCTACGCAAAACTTCTCGAACGACAAGCCGGCGGTCGCCCCGTCAGGATCGGACTGATCGGGGCGGGCAAATTCGGTGCGATGTACCTTCATCAGGTTCTGCGCACACCCGGCGTCCATCTCGTCGGAATTGCCGACCTGTCGCCGTCTCGCGCCCGCGAAAACCTGAACCGCGTCGGCTGGCGCCCCGAGCAATTCGCCGCGACCTCGCTCGAGGATGCGCTCAAGAACGGCACGACCTACGTGACCGAGGACTGGGACGCGTTGATGAGGTGCGACGGCATCGAGGTGATCGCCGAGTGCACCGGCAATCCCGTCGCAGCCGTCGAACACTGCCTTGGCGCCTTTGCCAACGGCAAGCCCGTCATCAACGTGACCGTCGAGGCCGACGCCTTCTGCGGACCGATCCTCGCGCAAAGAGCAAGGCAGGCCGGCGTGATCTACAGCCTCGCCTATGGCGATCAGCCGGCCCTCGCCTGCGATCTCGTCGATTGGGCAAGAGCGTGCGGTTTCCCGGTCGTGGCGGCCGGCCGCGGCCACAAATGGCTGCCGCACTATCGGGAGTCGACGCCCGAGACGGTCTGGGACCATTGGGGCCTCACCGCCGAGCAAGCCGCGCGCGGCGGCATGAACCCGAAGATGTTCAACGCATTCCTCGACGGCTCCAAGCCGGCGATCGAATCCGCCGCGATCGCAAACGCGACCGGACTGCAGGCGCCCTCGCAAGGCCTCGCATTTCCGCCGGGATCGGTCGACGACATCCCGACGCTGATGCGTCCCCGTTCCGAGGGCGGCATCCTGGAAGCCAAGGGACAGGTCGAAGTCGTGTCCTGCCTGACGGCGGACGGCAAACCGATCCCCAACGACATCCGCAAGGGCGTCTGGGTCTGCTTCGAAGGCGACAGCGAATACATCCGCAACTGCTTCCAGGAATACAGCGTCGTCACCGATCCGAGCGGCCGCTACATGAGTTCTTACAAGAAATGGCACCTGATTGGTCTCGAGCTCGGAATTTCGGTCGCCTCGATCGCACTGCGCAAGGAGGCAACGGGGGTCGCAACGACGTTCAACGCCGATGTTGCCGCGACAGCCAAGAAAGATCTGCGCGCGGGAGATACGCTGGACGGAGAAGGCGGCTACATGGTCTTCGGCAAACTGACGCCGGCGAGCACGTCGCTCGCAAAGGGCTATTTGCCGCTCGGGCTCGCTCACAATGTGCGATTGACCAGGGCCGTCGCAAAGGATTCCTGCATCACCTGGGCCGACGTGGCGATCGACGAGACGTTGCCTGCCGTGCGCATCCGAAGGGAGCAGGAAGCGTTCTATTCGTCGCTCGGAGCGCGCTAGACGTGCTGTAGGGCGGGCACGGCGCTTTGCGTCTTTGCCGCGCCGAGTTCTTGGCTACGCCCCGAGCCGCTTGTTGAAGGTCTCGACATTGACGAGCCCGCGCGCATGGCGGCCCTCGCCGAGCTTGCGCGTGCCTTCGAACGCCTCGACCTCGAAGCGGATGACGCGGCGCTCAACCGCGACCACCTTCGCGGTGGTTCGCACCGTCGCACCGACCAGCGCCGCAGCAAGGTGGCGAATATCGACCTCGGTGCCGACGGTGACCCAGCCCGGCTGCAGCGCGACGCGGATCGCATCGCCCGCGGTCATCTCCATCTCCAGGATCATCATCGGCGTCGCGTAGACAAAAGGCATGCCGGGCACGAAATGCCCGACCGTGCGCTCGGCCGGCACCACCAGCGTGCGCTCGGCGCTCATGCCTGTCGTGATGAAGTCGCGTGCGTCCATCTTGCCTCAAACTCCGCTGTCGTCCCGGACAAGCGCGCCTTAAGCGCGCGCAGATCCGGGACCCATAACCACAGGACGTCGTGGTGTTTCGAGGACTATGAGTTACCGCTTCACCAAATAACCACTTCCTGTGGCTATGGGTCCCGGATCTGCGCTGACGCTTGTCCGGGACGACAGCGGAAATTGCCGCTACAGCCTTCGCTACTTCTTCGCCGCCGCCGCGCGCTCCACGAAGGTCTTGCCGCCCTTCATCTTGTGGCGGAGCGGGGCTTCGTTGATCTGGATGACGACGGCGTCGGCATCGACGCCGAGATTCTTGACGAGTGCCTGCGTGATGTCGCGCATCATGCCGGCCTTCTGCTCGTCGGTGCGGCCTTCGGCCATGCTGACGGTGATCTCAGGCATTGTTCTCTCCCTGTCATGGCCGGGCCTGACCCGGCCATCCATCATTCGGGAAGATGGATGCGCGGGTCAAGCCCGCGCATGACGAATGGGCGAATGGCTATCCCCACTTTACGTCATGGCGGGCCAGGACCTCGCGCACCTTCGCGACGAGATCGGCTTCGCTGCACGAGAACTGTGCCGGCCGGCTCTCGCGCCATTCCTGGTTGGAGGCGATCGCGGCCGCCGCCTTGGCGCCCTCGATCAGATCCTTGATCTGCAGCTCGCCGCGCGCCTTTTCATCCGAGCCCTGGATGATCACGCAAGGCGAGTGGCGGCGGTCGGCGTATTTGAGCTGGTTGCCCATGTTCTTGGGGTTGCCGAGATAAAGCTCGGCGCGGATGCCGGCGCTGCGCAGGGACGCCACCATCTTCTGGTAGTCGGCGACGCGGTCGCGGTCGAACACGGTGACGACGACAGGGCCGAACTCGGGCCGCGTGTCGAGCTTGCCGAGCAGCGTCAGCGCGGCCTGCAAGCGAGAGACCCCGATCGAAAAGCCGGTCGCCGGCACCGGCTCGCCGCGGAAGCGCGAGACGAGACCATCATAACGTCCGCCGCCGCCGACCGAACCGAAGCGCACGGGACGGCCCTTCTCGTCCTTGGTCTCGAGCAGTAGTTCGACCTCGTAGACGGGGCCGGTGTAATATTCGAGCCCGCGCACGACGGAGGGATCGATCTTGATGCGATCGGCACCGTAGCCGGAGGCCGTCACCAGTTTTGCGATGTCTTCCAGTTCGCTTACGCCGGCCTGACCGATCTCGCTCTTGGCGAGGTACGTCTCAGCGGCAGCAATTGCGTCTTTCCAATCGTCGCGCGGCTTGGTGATGGCGAGAACGACATCGGCTTCGGCGGCGCTCAGATTGGCGCCCTTGGTGAAGTCGCCCTTGCCTTCCTCGCCGCCATCCCAGCGTCCGGGACCGAGCAGCTTGCGCACCTCGTCGGCGGAAAATTTGTCGAGCTTGTCGATCGCGCGCAGCACGATCAGCCTGCGGCCTGCGTTCTCCTCGCCGCCGAGCCCGATGGCTTCCAGCACGCCGTCGAGCACCTTGCGGTTGTTCACCTTCACGACATAGGAGCCGCGCGCGATGCCGAGCGCCTCCATCGTGTCGGCCGCCATCATGCAGATCTCGGCGTCCGCCGCCGGCGTCGCCGAGCCGACCGTGTCGGCATCGAACTGCATGAACTGGCGGAAGCGGCCGGGGCCGGGCTTCTCGTTGCGGAAGACGTAGCCGACGCGATAGCTGCGGTAGGGCAGGACCAGCGCATCGGTGCCGTAGCGCTCGCCGACATAGCGCGCCAGTGGTGCGGTCAAATCGTAGCGCAGCGATATCCATTGCTCGTCGTCGTCCTGGAACGAGAACACGCCCTCGTTCGGACGATCCTGGTCGGGCAGGAATTTGCCGAGCGCGTCCGTGTACTCCATCGCCGGCGTCTCGACGGGTTCGAACCCGTAGAGCTCGTAAACGGCGCGGATCTTCTCGACCATCTCGCGCGTCGCCCGGATCGCGGCGGGATCGCGATCCTCGAGCCCGCGCGGCAGGCGCGCCTTCAGTTTCTGGGGCTTTTTGGGTTTTTCGGCCATGCGGGGCGTTTACCAGCCGGGGCGCGAGGCGGCAACCGCCGGCTTCTTAACCTCTCCCCGCAAGAGCGGGGCGAGGGGGTGAGAGAGCGTCCCGCGCCGCCTCTACGGCGTCTCCATCCGCGCCCGGAGCGCATCGGCATCCGCCTTGGGCAGTGACTTCAGCGTCGGCTTGATAGTCTCGCCGCCGACGATCTTGCCGTTGCGCATGAACATCCAATCCGAGATGTCGGCCTCCGTGAACTCGACCTTGTCGCCTGCCCGTTTGCCCGGCAGGTCCCGTGGCTGGTTGGCGAAGAAGCCCGAATAGCCTCCGTTCGGCAGCTTCGTCACCTCGGCGATCCAGATGTGCTCGCCCCCTTTGCGGGTATGAAAGCGTACCTTCAGGGAATGGCCCTCCTCCGACGGCTTTGGCGATGCATAGGAGGCCCAGAAGGTCGGCAGCGTGCCGCGGGCGCGCGCGATGGCGGCATTCATTTCGGGATCGGTGGTACGCACATCCACGATCGGCGAGCGGTCTTCCGCCACGACTTCCTGCGTCGGGCCGATGGTCAGGATGCCGAAAACCGAGATGCCGGTGATAGCGGCGAGAACGACCCATTTCAGGGGCTGAGAGAGTCTGGGTGCCATGATCGATGTCCGGATGCGTGAATATCTCCGGGCTTTGTCGCGGGATCGCGCCGGGGCGTTCATGGCGCCCACTCTTCGCCTCTCCCCGCGTGCGGGGAGAGGCCGGAATACGCGCAATTAGCGCGGATTCCGGGTGAGGGGGACTCTCCGCGAGTCCAACTGCCACCGCCCCCGCGGAGAGCCCCCCCTTGTATCTGCATGGCCATGATTTGTGCGATGGAAGCGACTTAGCGCCTTG
>ERZ1034411.152-NODE-152-length-18948-cov-3.144392_pt1 | contig 18948 bp, 12 predicted proteins | sample MGYA00520583_ERZ1034411 | MGnify/ENA primary metagenome ERZ1034411 (study PRJEB33736, sample SAMEA104288481) | Azolla microphylla | place: Ecuador | collected 1982 | study: EMG produced TPA metagenomics assembly of the PRJEB19522 data set (Is there foul play in...
GCCTGGTCGACGACCTGCTCGACGTGTCGCGCATCACCCGCGGCAAGATTCACATGGAGTGCAGTCCGCTGCCGCTGCAGGCAGTGTTCGCCGCCGCGCTGGAGACGGTGCGGCCGCTGGTCGACCGCCGCCGCCAGCAGCTGGAGGCGGCGATGCCGCCGCGCGACTGGTCGGTGGACGGCGACCACACCCGCCTGACCCAGGTGCTGGCCAATCTGCTCAACAACGCCGCCAAGTACACGCCGGAAGGCGGCCGTATCTGGCTCTCCGCCGCGCGCGAGGACGGCCATGTCGCCATCCGCGTGCGCGACGACGGCATCGGCATCGCCCCCGACGTGCTGCCGCGGGTGTTCGACCTGTTCGTGCAGGCCGACAGCTCGCTCGACCGCGCCCAGGGCGGCCTGGGCCTCGGCCTGACGCTGGTGCGGCGCATCGTCGAGATGCACGGCGGCAGCGTGCGCGTGGCCAGCGAGGGCGTGGGCCTGGGTTCCGAATTCACCGTGGTGCTGCCGCTGCTTAAAGCCGCGGCGGCGGCCTCGCACGATGGCGCCGGCGGCCCCGCCGCAGCCCCCGGCCGCCGCATCCTGGTGGCCGACGACAATGTCGACCTCGGCCAGAGCATCGCCCTGATGCTGGAGTTCGCCGGGCACCAGGTCCGGCTGGTCTACTCCGGCGGCGAGGCCCTCGCCGCGCACCTGGAACCGATCCTGGCTCGGGAAGTGCCGTCCAACGTCGCGCGGGTGCGGCTGAACCTGCGCCACGAGCGCATCGACGGCCCCTACTACCACTACACCCACGGCCTGAAGAAGCACGACGGCCACTGCCAGCGCATCGCCCACGGCCACCGCTCGCGGCTGGAGATCCGCCGCGGCGGCGCCCGCGACGGCGAGCTGGAGGCGGGCTGGGCGCAGCGCTGGCGCGACATCTACCTCGGCTCGCGGGAGGACCTGGTGCGGCGCCAGGATGGCCGCCTGCGCTTCGCCTACACCGCGCCCGAGGGCGCCTTCGAGCTGGAGCTGCCGGAGGCACGCTGCGACCTGCTGCCGGGCGACAGCACGGTGGAGCGCATCGCCGGGCACCTGGCCGCCGCCTGCGCCGCCCAGCGGCCAGGAGTATCGTTCGAAGTGCGCGCCTACGAGGGTGTGATGAAAGGCGCCCTGGCCAGCGTGAACGCCGGACCGGCCGGCCGGTCCAAGGGATGATATGAGCCGCATACTGCTCCGCAAAATCCGTCGCTGGCTGCCGGCGCTGCTGCTGGCGGGGCTGGCGGCCGGCTGCGCCGACGACCCCTACAGCCCGGCACCGGCGCCCGTCCCCTACTACCCCTACGGTCCGTATGCCTACGGCTGGCCGGGGGCCGACTATGCCTGGGACTATGACTGGTACGGTGCCTACGGCTATGGCCCGTACTGGTGCTGCGGCTACTACGGCTGGCCGGGCGGCTTTTACGGGGGCTATTACGGCGGCTGGAACAACGGCTGGAACGGGGGCCATGGCCCCTGGCCCGGCGGACCCGGACGGCCGCCGCCGGGCGGCTGGCACCACTACCCCAGCCCCCACTACCCGGTGCCGGTCGGCCGTCCTAGCGGCGGCCACACGGGCGCCATGCACCCGCCGCCGGTCCATTTCAGCCATTCGCGCGGCCACTGAGCGCGCGGCGGCGATGCCCGCCGCCCCCTGATCCCCCTTGTGCTATAAAATCGCCCCCCGCGATCCCTCCCCCTTTTAACGACCTTCCCCGGGCACCGCCATGAGCCAGCCGGCCGACGCCAACATCCCCTTCTCCGCCCGCGTCTCGATCGAACAGGTCGAAGAGGGCACCGAGCTGGCGCCGAAGTTCGACGAGCACGGCCTGATCGCCTGCGTCACCACCTCCGCCAGCAGCGGCGAGGTGCTGATGCTCGGCTACATGAACCAGGAAGCGCTGCGCCGCACCATCGCCACCGGCGAGGCGCACTACTGGTCGCGCTCGCGCCAGGTGCTGTGGCACAAGGGCGCCACCAGCGGCCTGGTGCAGAAGGTGGTGGAACTGCGCATCGACGACGACCAGGACGCGGTGTGGCTGCGCGTGCAGATCCCCGGCGACGCCAGTTGCCACGTCGGCTACCGCTCCTGCTTCTACCGCTCCGTGCCGGTGGGCCCCGGCGACTTCCAGCGCGCGCTGAAGTTCGAGGAAAGCGAAAAGACCTTCGACCCGAAGAAAGTCTACGGCGACGCGCCGAACCCGACGCAGCTCTAAACCGCGCCGCTGACGCCGCCGCCCGGCTTCGTCAGCCCGGCGCGCTATGGCAGGATGCCGCTTCCATTCAGGGGGCGGACATGAAGATCGAGGCAGGGCAGACGGCGCTGGTCACCGGCGCATCGCGCGGCATGGGCGTGATCATGGCGCGGGCGCTGGCCCGGCGCGGCGTCAACCTGATCCTGGCGGCGCGCTCGGCGCCGCAGCTGCAGCAGGTGGCGCAGGAACTCGCCGCCGCCACCGGCGTGAAGGTGGACACGGTGGCCGTGGACCTCGGCGACAGCGCCGCCCTCACCCGCCTCGCCGAAGACCTCATCGCTCGCGGCGGCGTGGACATCCTGCTCAACAACGCCGGCCTGGAATCGGCCTGCCGCTATGACTTGGCCGACCCGGCGGGAATCCAGCAGATGATCGCCGTCAACCTCACCGGGCCGATGCTGCTCAGCCGCCTGCTGCTGCCCGGCATGATCGCGCGCGGCCGCGGCCATATCGTCAACATCGCCTCCGTCGCCGGGCTGATGGCCACGCCGTACGAGGAGACCTACAACGCCAGCAAGTTCGGCCTGGTCGGTTTCTCCCGCGCGCTGCGCCTCACCGCCGAGGACAATGGCTGGCCGGTGGGCGTGTCGGTGATCTGCCCCGGCTTCATGGCCGGCACCGGCATGTACCACGACATGCAGCAGGGCCACGGCGTCTCCGCCCCCGCCATGCTCGGCACAGTGGACGCGGAACAGATGGGGCCGGCGCTGATCCGCGCCATCGAAAACAACCTGCCGGACGTGGTGCTGATGAAGGGCGCCCCGCGCCTCAGCGCCGCGCTCGGCGTGCTGGCGCCGCGCCTCTACGCCTGGATCATGCACACCTTCAAGCTGGCGGCGCCGTTCAAGGTGGTGGCGCAGAGCAAGACCTCTGCTTGAGGGCCGCGCGGGACCAAGTCCGTACCCGGAGGTTTTCGGCCACCTAAAATCGTCGAAGTGCGGGGCAATCCGACGCACCCGGCGCAAATCCTCGGCTACACTGGCGCCCATTCACAGCGTCCGGCGGATTCTCGATGGTTTTCGAGACGGCGGGGGCCGGGTGGGGACGCCGGACGCGGCGCCATCGCTGCCGGACGCGACATTTTGGGGGATTCATGCGCGCTCGGTCGCTGGCGGTTCTGTTCGTTACGATTTCGGCCTGGCTGGCGCTTGCGCCTCCGGCAGTAGCAGCAGAACCGGATACGTCACAGCATTTCCCGCCCGACTACGTCCAGGCAGTCTCAAAAGCCATCTCGTCCGAACTCCGCTACCCCGACGACGCGCGGAAAGCCGGAGAAGAGGGCACCGCCCTGGTGCGAGTCGACGTCGAGCGCGACGGCACCATTCAGAGCGTGGGCATCAAGAAAAGCTCGGGCCATCCCCGCCTTGACGCCGAGGCCCTCGGCTTGTTCGGCAGGCTTGGGCATTTGCCGCCGGTGCCGGCGGAAGTGAGCCCGAAGGAACACGAGTTCACCTTTCGCCTGCCGATCACGTTTTCGATGAAGAACGCGTCGGAGCCAACGTTGACCGACGGCCAGCCCGTGCCGGACATCGCCGCCGCGATGTACACCGGTCCGGCCGCAGCCAGCGCTCCCTCGCCCTGGCTGGAGGCCCGCACCAAGCGCTACGCCGCCCTGTTAAGCAGCACACAATGCGACACCCTGGTGGTGCCGGCGCAAGTGGAAAGCGCCGGCTTCGACCGGCCGACCCGTCTGATCCTCTCGGCCGACGTCGCCCAGGCGCTGTCGGCTCCGGGACGCTGCGTCGCCGATACGGCGCTCGCCGATCTTGCGCTTGGCGAAGGCAGGCGCAGCCGCCAGACAGCGGACGTCGAAAACCTGGCCCGGGCGATCAAGGCCAGTACCGTCGTCTTCCTTTATGCCGGGCAGATCTCGCCCTTGCATATGCGCGTGACCCTGCAGGTGGCCCACCCCGACCCCGCCGGGACCGGCAAGCTGAAAACGGAAGCGGCTCACAGCATCGACAACATCGCCTTCGATCTCGAGCATCCGCCGATCCTGGCGTTTCACGAACACTTGCCGCAGATCCTCGCTTCCGTCGGGCTCGGTGTCGCGCCGCGCCAGGGCGAGAGCGCGGGCAAGTTGCCGAAAGACCTGCCGCTGGCGCCCGAGTTGTTCGTCAAGCCGACTGCGGCAAGCCCGCTCGCCGACGCGGCCAACCTGGCGTTCCTGGGCGTGCTGGCGCCCAACTTCGAATCCCACACCAGCGAGCGGCTGTTTGCCAAGGCCTGGTCGCGCCTGCAGGATGCGGCTGCGGATGACGCAGGCGCGCACTACCTGCGCGTGCGCCTACTTTATTACCTGCGTGAGCGTCCCGCTGCGCTGGCGCTGCTGAAAGACGATCACAGCGCGCGCGCGGACGCGCTGCGCAGCGTGCTCAACGGCAATCTCCCCGCGCTGCGCCTGGCGGCGGCGGCGGCCAACAATCCCTGGGATCGCTTTTTCCTGGGTGTCGATCTGGCCGATCTCGAACAGCGGTACGGACGCAATGCCAAGGCTAGCGGGGATAGGGTGTTCGCGCAGTTCAAGGGCTCTCCCTGGCTCGATTTCGTCGTGGCCCGGCTCGGCGACGACGACGATTGGAAGCGAGCCGACACGCTGCCGTTCAAGGCGCTTCTGGACAAACTTTACCCAATCCCCGGCTTCACCGCCCCGGATGCCGCCATCGGCAGCGTGCTGGTATCCGGACAAGGCAACCTAGATTACGAACTGTTCGCGCTACGTCATGTGCATCGACTGCTGGAAGAGCAGCCGGAGCGCTTCTGCTGCCGCAGTGCCAGCGCCTCGCCATCGTCGATCGATCTGCTCGACATGATCGACGCACGCGTGGAGGAGTCGCTGGTGCGGCACGCGGAGTACGAATATTCGCCGCAGGGCCACCTCGACCTGGCACTGGCCATCTTGTCGGCGTATGACTCGGAACTCGCCGGAAACCCCAAAGCGGAAATCCTGCGGGCCAGGACCTACTGGAAGCAGATCGAGCAGGGACAGTTGCAGGATCGCACCGCTCGACTGGCGCACATGCATGCGGCGGCGCACCTCGCCTCGGTCACCGAACAGGCGCAATCGCTGATTACCGAAGCGACGATGTTCTACATCAACCAGGCGCCCAGGGACGCGAGCCTCGAACCCATGTGGATGCTGCAATTCGATTTTCCGGTGCGCGACTACTGGGACGGATACCTCAACCAGGAAAAGGCCCGATTGCCCTTCAGCAGCCACAACCCGGAACCGTTGACCGAACTGCTCGAACAGGGTGAGGACACGCAGCAGGACTATCGCAAGGAACTGGACAGCCGCTTCGTCGGCAGCAAGGAAACGACGAAGCTGCGCCTGACGCTGATGGATTCCTCGCAGAAGACACCGGCATACTTGCGCGGAGAAATCGCGCGCGATCCGGACAACTGGGAACTGCGCGAGGAACTGGCCAAGCAACTGGTCGAGAAGCGGGAGTTCAACCAGGTCGGCGAGGTGATCCTGCGGCACCCCGATTTTCTGGAAACCCACCCGGATAATACCGTCGGCCTGTCGAATCATGCTTTCGCCTGGGGCGACGAATTGTTCTGGCATGGAGGTTTCGCCGCAGCCAAACCGCTGCTGAAACGCGCCGCCGACTACGACGACGGATCCAGCGCCAGCATCACCGCCAACGCACGACTGGCGCTGGCCGACGGCGACTACGGCACGGCGGCTAAATATCTGCTTGCCGACGGCGCACACTACAACGAGATGCGCCGCTACGACGATTTCCTGCGGCTGGCTTTCGCTTCCGGCCGCGACCGAGAGTCCTGGGCGGCCTTCGATCAGTTGCAGGCGCACTTCCGCAGCAACGACATCTGGTACGCGGCCATGGTCGGCAACCGCAAAGCGGCCCTGAGCGACGCGGATCTGCGCAAATGGCTGAAATCCCGCGCAACCGCGGCGCAGGTCAGCGGCAGTCACGAAGAGATCGTACGCTATGCCTTCATGGAGCAACTCACGGACCGCGAACCAGACAATGACTTCGCCAACTTCATGCGCGATTTCTCAGGTCCGGCGGAAGTGGAGTGGGTCGACGGGAAATTGTATTCCACCACATCGGAGTTCGTGACCAAGCACAGCATCGGCCCTAGTCGTTACAAGGGCGCGCCGCACCCTATTTTCGACGACACGACCGTAGTACCGAATCGCTACGCCCTGATGGCGGAAGCCTTCGCCGCATTCCGCAAGGGCGACTTCAGCGGCGCCTGCGCCGCATTCGACCGGTTGTCCTGGTACTACGACATCGAGTCGGATGAACTGGAGTTCGTGCTGCCCTACTTCGCGATGGCCGCTTCACGTACCGGCGACCCGCTGAGTCTGGAACGCTACCTGGATTCGCTGTCACCCGACGATGAACACTATGGTGTGCGTCTGGCTCGAGCCATCTTCAAGGCGTCTGCGGGCCACGCCGACGATAGCGTTCAGTGGGTCGAGCGGGCCGCCGCACGCTGGGACACCGGCTATCGCAAGAACGATCTCAAGTCGTCTTACGTGTTCATGGATATCACCGTGCAACTGTTCGATCTGACCGGAGACACCCGTTTCCGCGACGCCGCTCTGCAATTGGCGCGCATGCTGCGCACCATAGAACCTACCGACGCCTATGCAGCGGCGCTGATCGGCTGGCTCGGAAACGATGATCAGGAGCGGATCGAATCCCTGGCGGTGGCGATCTATCTGGATCCGCGCTCGGTCTGGGCCAGCAAGGCACCGGAAGCGCTACGTGCCAAGGCGCAGGACTGGCTGAAGGATAATCATCCATTCGAGTTCAAGCTCAAAGCCGACAACACGTAACGAGCCACGATTGCGTCAGCCTGAACATGCCTCCCGGCCGTTGATCGCGCTCACTTGAGATCCAGCGGCACCGGCTCCTCTGGCTCGCGCCACAGGCGCGGGTGCTCGTCGCGCCAGTCGTGCGCGTCACCCACGCCCTGGGCCGTCACCGCCACGCTGACGGCGCCGCCGACGCCGGTCATGCGCAGCTCGGCACCCTCGGTGAGATAGCGATCGACCACCGTCTCCCGGGGAAAATGGAACTGGTTGTGCCAGCCGGCGGGGAAGATCACCAGCTGCGGCTGCACGGCGTCGACGAAGGCATCGGTGGAGGAGGTTTTGCTGTTTGCGCGACTTGCGAAATAACACATTTTTCTAAAACAAATACATATAGTTAGCTATATGTATCCACAAACGATTTTAGTCCTTTGGACTGTACCCAATCCTTCCATTCGGAGGCGCCTCGAGCGCTGAGTTGCGCGAGGCCAGAGGCCTGCGACTCGATCAAGGAAAGTAGCTGGCCGACGAGCTGTTCCTTGCTCACCAGCTCAAGAGCGCGTCGGCGATCGACACCGGGCGCAATGCCGCGGCCGCTTGCTGCCGCATAGAGCGCGCGGGCTTTCTCGTTGCCGACAATTGCCCGCCTCCCCACTCCCTTCCCGTGCGGGTCGTTTTGCCGTGAGATCGCTTCCAGTCGCCTCAAGGTGATCGGTTCACCTAAGCGCCGGCACTCCCTGATTGCATATGCAACCAACGACGCCGTGTGATCGACGCGTCGTTTGTATACGGCTTTCAGGTGGGCATGCGGCGTTGCGGGGGATCTTTCCCAACACGGCCGCGGCACCGCAAGGTCTACCCCTGAGCTAGCTTCCAGGGCGCGAAGCTGCTCAAGCAGCGTTTCAATCTTGTCCGCCAGGGCCGACTTCGTGCTGCGCGCGTAGTACCTGCTTCTTGCCGTCACGGATGGGCCTCGAGCGACTTACTCGAAGCTACTTCTTTACAACAGGCTTCACAACACTAGGTGCCGGTGCAGCTCTCTGTACAACTACCTTTGCAGTCTGCGCCGGCTGAGCACTGACCTTCATCATGTAGGCACCGTCTACGCTGTCGAAAATCGGCCGGCCTGGCCGCATCTTGGCGGCACCTTCGACACTATCTGCGCGCGTATCGCCTAGATTCATGCTGGCGGCGCGATCAAAGCTACCGTGTAGCTGCTTCAGCACACCGCTCTTCGGCTTCTCGTCAGTACTCATTTTCCACTCGGCTTGATGGGGGTACGCGCAGGAACAGTCTTCGTCTGCGATGCCTGTGCGGGCTTCTCAGCCTGGCCACGAGGCCTCAGATCTGCAGCGTTGTTGACGCTGCCGCCCTCGAAGGATCGGCCTGCCATTGCCTTCCGCAGGTCGGCGGCGAGATTGTAACTGTCGGTAGCAATCCTCCTTCCAAGCGATACCTTGGGTGGAGGACTGCTTTTGCTGTCGTCATCCGTACTCATTCGATTCTCCTGTAAATTGCGGCCGCGCCGCAGGTGTGTCTACTTCTTGCCACTCGTCGGCGGCGCCGGAACAGCAGGCGCCGCTGGCGCTGGTGCCGGCGGCAGCGCCGGCGCCGGCCTCAACGCTTCCGCGTTGTTAAAACTGCGGCGCAGTTCTTCAATCTGAACCTGCTGCTCGCCAAGTTGCCCTTGAAGCTTCTCGATGGAGTTCATCTTCTCCCCCTCTGTTGCTGAATGAAGTGCTGCCAAAAGACCAAGGAGCGCCGAGCAGGCCACGCCGGCCATGAAGCTCACGTTCGCAGACCGGTCTAGGAACCCCAGCAGTGGATCGGACTGGGCGCGCTTGTGAACGACGTCCTGCAGGTGGACCGCATTCTGTTTCAACACCCACAGAACTGTGCCCGCGCACGCCAAGAATGAAAGCATTGCCCCCAAGTACAGTAAGAAGGAGGGCGCGGAGCGGATTCCGAGCGTGGATTGCAACGTAACCAGCACGCCGATGCCGGCGGCGGAAAGCGCGAGCAGGTTCTTGTCGCGCTCCAAATTCGTGGTGTACCAGGCGGCGACGGTCTGGGTGTAGTGCTCGACCTCCATCGCGCGGGCGTCTTCTGCTTCATTTTTCGCTTTCAGGCGCGCCTCTTCCTCAGCCTGGCGCTCCAGCTCTTGTTGGACCTGCAGCCGTCCTTCCTCCACGCCCAAACGCCGTGCTGCTTCGATCTCGACCAGGCGCTGGTCACCGTCTTTATCTTCGGACATCAACGCGCCTCCCCGGGCAGCGGTTACTGAACTGTTGGCGTCCATGCCAGCAAAAACAATTCCCGAGAAATCTGGCGGCGGCCGCCAGGACCTTCAAGGGGTAAACGCGGGCGGCGCACCCCGATACCCAGGATGCGCCGCTCGCTCCGGCACCCCACCGCACTAGGCCTTGCGGAACTTGCCGTCGAGGCCCTTGACGTTGATCACGCCCTCGGGGGCGAACGCCCTGGCCCTCGCAACCGCCTCGGCCTGGGTGTCCGCGATCGCGCTGACGCGCTCCGCGTGCGGCTTCTTCACGATCCACTCCTTGCCGCGCTTCTCAACAAAATAATCATCATGCTTGGCCATACCTACTCCTGATTTGTGTTCCAAATGCCATCCGGTCTGCGCTGACCTGCAGTTCCGGTCTTTCAATGCTGCGGGGAATATGAGATACTTTCGTCGCCCATTTTGTCAAATTATTTTCTACTTATAAATCAGTTAGTTATGAATGAAACAGACGAACCTATTGAAATCATGGATGATTTCGTCCAGCTAGCGCGCCTCGCCGTAAATGAGCGCTCGGACGACGTGCGCCTGTTTCTGGCTCGATTGGTGCGCCGCTACCGCCACTCCCATCCGAAGTTGGCGGAGAGATTTGAAACTCACCTCAAGGCGCAACCCGGCCGAGCCGGGGCTCCGCTACGAAAGGCTGGCGCGCCCGATGTACAAAAGCTGGATCGCGGAGCGATGCCACTCGATCAGGACTCGCAGCTGTCGTTGCTCAAGACCTATGCCGACGAGGAAGCGCCCGAGCCATTGTTGGCCGCGACCACACGAGACGCGGTTGAGCAGCTGATCCTCGAACGCACCAAGGCCGACAGCCTCCTAAAAGCTGGGCTGAGCCCAACCCGCTCAGCGATCTTCCTGGGAGAACCAGGTGTAGGCAAAACTCTAACCGCGCGCTGGATTGCCGCGCGTTTGTCGCTCCCGCTCCATGTTCTGGATCTGACTGCCGTCATGAGCAGCTTCCTGGGACGCAGCGGCAACAACCTGCGCGCGGCCATCGACTACGCCAAACGAAGCCGTTGCATTCTCCTGCTAGACGAGATTGATGCCATCGCCAAGAAGCGTAGCGATGATGCTGACATTGGCGAATTGAAGCGTTTGGTGACCGTGGTCCTGCAGGAGGTCGATGAATGGCCAACTTCTGGACTACTGCTGGCAGCCACCAACCATCCAGAACTGATCGACCCGGCGCTATGGCGCCGCTTCGACGCAGTAGTGCCGTTCGATCTTCCGGATCTCGCCGCTGTCAAACTGGCCCTCAAGCGGTATTTAGGCCCTGAATTCCCACGTTTTGAACGGTGGGCGGACATCCTCGCCTACGCCTTACTCGGCTCATCCTTCAGCGCGATCGAAAAGACCGCGCATCGTTTCCGCCGCGCCGTCGCGCTCGGCCTGGCCAAGGAGAGTGATTTGGTCGAGGACTTCTTGAAATCTAGCTCCGTCCAGTTGGAGCACGCAGACAGAGTGGAGTTGGCCACCATGCTTGCCCAGCAGACACGACTCTCTCAGCACCGAATCGCCGAAATTACAGGCATCAGCCGCGACACCATTCGTAAATACGGGAAGACGGACAGCAAGACACCGAGGAGGCGTTAATGGCAAGCAACAATTTCCTGATTGGTCGGGGCGAGCTGCTGACGGACTACATCAAGGGCCCAAAACGGGGCGGCGAGAAGGCCGCCGTTTACTCGTACGGCGAGGCCTTGCGGCGCCTAGGGCCCAAGCTGACCGAAACGTCCCACGCGCTGGACAAGTTGCCGGCAGAAGCTTGTCCGGGGGACTACGCCGTCGCCAAGTTGACGCTGAATCCATCCTACATAGCCAAGTCCTATTTCCCGTCCAGCTTGCTCCGTACCGCAAGCCTGACTTCAGTCGGAAGCCGCAACCGGCGCATCACGCCTGAGAAGTGGAGCAAGAAAGGACCGCCACAGGAGTGCGTCACCACGGAAGTCTTTGTTGCCGGACAGCGCAGCGCCTTCCGCGCGCTCCCCGGCCTCGTGCCACAGCTGATCCCCGCCGAGCCAGATGCCAACCAGCTAACCAGGATCGAGACCGTAGAGGCATTCGAGCCGGCGGAAAAACTTCTGGCCGGCAACGATGCCAGCGCCGACTTCTACGAAGTGGCAGTGCACCTCCTCCCTGACGCGGACTTCAATTTCATTCGCGGCGCCCTGGTTCGTTACGTTCAGGCCGCTCAGGGCGAGCTGTTCGAGGATCTGTCGTTCCGCGCCGGCACGCTTTGGTTCATCCCGATGAAGCTGACCGGTCAGCAGCTGAAGCGGGTGGCGCAGTTCAGCTTCATACGTGTGATCCGACCGATGCCCAAGCTGCGCGGGATACGCCCGGTTCTGCGTGGAGCCTCCGTTGCCCTGAACTGCCAGTTGCCGGCGGAGCGCGCAATCTCTACGGAACCGCGTGTAGCGATTCTTGATGGTGGGCTCCCCGAACAGCACCTCATCGCGCCCTGGCTTGAGCGCTATGTGAAGATGGACGAAGACGCCGACAACGAGGCAGACGGCGCGGAGCATGGGCTCGGCACCTCGTCGGCGTTTCTTTTCGGGCCGATCACGCCCAACGGCCTGGCTTCTCGGCCGTACGCCAACATCACGCACTACCGCGTCCTCGACAGCAAGACGCAAGAAGAACACCCCCTGGAGCTGTACCGGACGCTCGGGTTCGTCGAAGAAGTCCTGCTCTCTCGCCAGCACCAGTTCATCAATCTCAGCCTGGGCCCTGACCTGCCGATCGAAGACAACGAGGTCCATGCGTGGACGTCGGTAATCGACGGGCTGCTGAACGATGGCGAGACGTTGCTCGCGGTGGCGATCGGCAACAACGGCGAGAACGACTGGGAATCCGGAAACGCCCGAGTCCAAGTTCCCGGCGACTGCGTCAACGCCGTTGGCGTAGGTGCTGCGGACAGCACGGGCGGCGCCTGGAAGCGCGCCCCTTACAGCGCGGTCGGTCCTGGTCGCATCCCAGGTGTAGTGAAGCCTGATCTTGTCGCCTTCGGCGGCAGCGGCGGCAGCTACTTTCACGTTCTACGCCCTGGCCGACGCCCGCAGCTGCAACCGAACCTCGGCACCAGCTTCGCTTCACCCTACATGCTGCGCGGTGCGGTCGGCGTCCGCGCCGTGCTAGGCCCATCGGTACGCCCCTTGGCCTTGAAGGCTTTGATGGTCCACAGCGCCGACACGAATGGCAATGAGCCCCGTGAAGTTGGCTGGGGCAAGGTGCCCGAAGAGCTGAACGACATCATCACCTGCGACGATGGTGTGGCGCGCGTCGTTTACCAGGGAGAGCTGAAGCCCGGAAAATATCTGCGCGCGAAGGTACCGATCCCGACTCAGGGCATCACCGGAATGGTGACGCTCAAGGCGACGTTCTGCTACGCCTGCCCCACCGACCCGCAGGACGCCAGCGCCTACACCCGCGCCGGTTTGGAAATTGTGTTTCGTCCCGACGAAAACAACATCAAGCCCGACAAGAGCACGGCCGGCACTAGAGGCTTTTTCGACATGAGCGCTTACTCAGGCGAGGATGAGCGCCGACACGATCACGGCAAGTGGGAGACGGTCCTGCACGACTCCCAACGCATGCGCGGCAGCACTCTCAAAGCACCGGTGTTCGATATTCACTACAACGCTCGTGCGGGCGGCTCCACCACCAGCGACGCAACCGTGATCAAGTATGCGCTGGTGATAAGCCTGGAAGCCCCTAAGCACAAGTCACTCTACAACGACATCTTGCAGGCTTACGCCAAGATCCTGACCCCGCTGCAGCCACAGGTCGTCCTGCCGGTACGCCTTTAACGAGATCCGATTCCCCACCTCGCAGGCCGTGCGAGGCGGGGAGCGGATTGATTCAGGCGGGAGCCCCCTCTGCCGCGGCGACACCGGCCGGCTGCTGCCGCCAGGCCATGCGGTACAGCCCTGGAAGCACCAGCAAGGTCAGCAACGTCGCGGAGATAATGCCTCCTATGACCACAGTCGCCAGCGGCCGCTGCACCTCGGCACCCGTGCTGGTATTGAGCGCCATCGGCAGGAATCCGAGTGCCGCGACCAGGGCCACCATCAGGATCGGCCGCAGACGCACCATAGCGCCCTCGCGGATCGCGGAGTCGATGTCCGCACCCTTTTCCAGGGCGTCGCGGATCGCGGAGACCATCACCACGCCGGTCAGCACTGCCACGCCGGACAGGGTGATGAACCCGACGCCGGCGGTGATCGACAGCGGGATGTCCCGCAGCCAGAGCGCGATCACGCCGCCGGTCAGGGCCAGCGGCACGCCGGAGAAGACCAGGCCGGCATCCTTCGCGGACCCGAACGTCATCATCAGCAGCGCGAAGATCATCACCAGCGTGACCGGCACCAGCACGCTCAGGCGCTGGGTCGCGGACTGCAGTTGCTCGAAGGTGCCGCCGTACGACAGCCAATAGCCCGAAGGTAGCTTCACCTGCTGCTCGATCTTCGCCTGGGCTTCGCGGACGAAGCTGCCCAGGTCACGGCCGCGGACGTTCGCCGAAACCACCAGGCGGCGCTTGCCGTTCTCGCGGCTGATCTGGTTCGGGCCCGGTGCCAGGTTGAGGGTGGCGACCTCTCCCAGCGGCACATAGCCGCCGGCACCGCCCCGTTCCGGCAGGCGCACCGGCAGCCGTTCCAGTGCGCCGATGTCGCTGCGCATCTGCTCAGGCAGGCGCACCACCAGGTCGAAGCGCCGGTCGCCCTCGAACAGCTGCCCGGCGTCCTCGCCGCCGGTGGCGGCGGCCAGGGTGTCCTGCACGTCGGCGACGTTGAGGCCGTAGCGGTACAGGGCGGCGCGATTGGCTTCCACCGAGAGGACCGGCAAGCCGGCGACCTGCTCGACTTTCACGCCCTCGGCGCCGCCCAGGCCGTTCAGGACCTTTGCGATGGCGTTGCCGGTCTTCAGCAGCTGCTCCAGGTCATCGCCGTAGACCTTGATGCCAAGGTCCGACCGCACGCCGGAGATCAGCTCGTTGAATCGGAGCTGTATCGGCTGGCTGATCTCGAAGGCGTTGCCCGGCAGGGTGTCGAGGCGCTTCTCGATGTCCTTGACCACGTCGGCCTTGGATTTGGCCGGATCGGGCCAGTCCTTTCGGTCCTTCAGCATCACGTAGCCGTCGGAGATGTTCGGCGGCATCGGGTCGGTGGCGACCTCGGCGGTGCCGACGCGGGAGAAATAGGTCTTCACCTCCGGCACTTCCTTCACCGCGCGCTCCAGCTGGAACTGCATGTCCAGGGACTGCGTCAGGCTGGTGCCGGGAATGCGCAGCGCCTGCACCGCGAGGTCGCCCTCATCCAGGCTCGGGATGAACTCCGAGCCCATGCGCGAGGCCACCCAGCCGCATACTACGACCAGTGCCACGGCACCGGCTAGGAACAGCAGGCGCAGGCGCAACGCCACTTCCAACACCGGCGCGTAAATCCGCTTGGCACTCCGGACGATGAAGTTTTCCTTCTCCTCGACCTCGCCCCGCAACAGCAGGGCCACCGCCGCCGGGACGAAGGTCAGCGACAGCACCACGGCCGCGACCAGGGCCATGATCACCGCCAGCGCCATCGGCTGGAACATCTTCCCCTCGACCCCGGTCAGGGCCAGGATCGGCAGGTTCACCAGCACCACGACCAGCACGCTGATGAAGCTGGGTGTAAACACCTCGCGCGTGGCCGAGAACGTGGCTTCCAGGCGCTCTTGCAGCGTCATCAGGCGGCCGAGCTGATGCTGACGCTCCGCCATGCGCAGGATGCAGTTCTCGACGATGATGACCGCGCCGTCGACGATCAGGCCGAAGTCCAAGGCGCCCAGTGACATCAGGTTGGCGCTGACCTTGGTCTGCACCATGCTGGTCATCAGCATCAGCATGGAAATGGGGATCACCATGGCGGTCAGCAGCGCGGCGCGCACATTGCCGAGCATCAGCAGCAGCACCGCCACCACCAGCACCGCGCCCTCCAGCAGGTTCTTCTGCACTGTGGCGATGGTCTTGTTGACCAGCACGGTGCGGTTGTAGACCGGGTCGGCGGTGACACCCTGCGGCAAGGTCTTGTCGATCTCGGCCAGCTTGTCCGCCACGGCCTTGGAGACCGTGCGGCTGTTGTCACCGATCAGCATCACCGCGGTGCCGAGCACGGTTTCCTCGCCATCTCGCGTCGCCGCGCCGGTGCGCAGCTGCTTGCCGTAGGCAACCTCGGCCACATCGCGCACCGTGATCGGCACGCCGGCGCGGTGGGCCACGATGACCTTCTCGATCGCGGGGATGTCTGCCACCTGGCCGGGGGAGCGAATCAGCAGCTGCTCGCCGTTCTTCTCGATGTAGCCGGCGCCGACGTTGGAATTGTTCTTCTGCAGGGCCTCGACCACGTCGCGGAAGGACAAGCCGTACGCCAGCAGGCGCGCCGGGTCCGGCGTCACATGGAACTGCTTCTCGAAGCCGCCGATGGTGTTGACCTCAGTGACGCCGGGCACCTGGCGTAGCTGCGGCCGGATCACCCAGTCCTGCAGGGTGCGTAGCGCTGTCGCGTCGTAGGGCTTCCCATCCGGCTGCCGGGCTTTCTCGTCGGCGTGGACCGTGTACAGGAAGATTTCGCCCAGGCCGGTGGCAATGGGACCCATGGCCGGCTCGATTCCAGAGGGCAGCTGGCTCTTGGCACCCTGCAGGCGCTCGTTGATCAGATTGCGGGCCCAGTAGATGTCAGTACCGTCCTTGAAGATCACCGTGACCTGGGACAGGCCATAGCGGGACAGCGACCGGGTGTACTCGAGCTTGGGCAGGCCGGAAACGGCCACCTCGACCGGGTACGTGATGCGCTGCTCGACCTCCAGGGGCGAGTAGCCAGGCGCCGCGGTGTTGATCTGGACCTGGACGTTGGTGATGTCCGGCACGGCGTCGATGGGCAGGCGCTGATAACTCCAGACGCCGGCGGCGGCGATGCCGACGACGAAGAACATCACGACCCAGCGTCGGGCGATGGAAAAGCGAAGAAGTGCGTCGATCATGGGCTGGTCCTCACTCTTCCGCCGAGCCTTTGCCCAGATCCGCCTTCAGAATGTAACTGTTGCGCGTGGCGTAGCGCTGGCCGGCGGCCAGGCCGCCCGTCACCTCACTGAACTCGGAATCCTTCCGTCCGATCTGCACCGGGTGCGTCTCGAATCCCTTGTCGGTCTGCACGAAGACGACATCGCGGCCATCCAGGTTCTGGATCGCCTCATTGCGGATCGCCAACGGTACCTGGGCCTCGGCCAGCGTGACCTCGGCGGTGACATACAGCCCGGGCGCCCAACGGCGCTCGGTGTTGTCGAGCAGCACGCGAGCGGTCAGCGTCTGGTTGGCGGCTTCGCCGAAGGGGGCCACGTAGACCACCTTGCCGTCGGAAGCGCCGCCGGTGTCCGGGCTCTTGACCCGCACGCTCTGGCCGACACGGACCTTGGCGACATCGCGCGGGAACAGGGACAGCTCCACCCACACCGTGGACAGGTCGGCCACCGTGAACAGCTGCTTCTCACCGGTTTGCTCGCCAGGATTGGCGTTGCGGGCGGTCACAATGCCGGCCAGCGGCGCCGTCACTGGATAGGTCTGAAGACTCTCGTTGCTTTCGACAGTGGCCAGCACTTCGCCCTGGCGGACGGCGTCGCCGATGTTCTTGTTGACGCCGCGGATCACGCCGGGGAAGCGCGCTGCAACTTCGCGCATGCGTACGGCATTGGGCGCGACCACCCCGTACAGCGGCAGGGTTTCACGGACCTGCGCCGGCCCGGCCTCCGCCGTGTCGATCTGCGCAGCTTTCTGCTGGTCGGCGGACAGGGTGATCGTGCCGGGCGCTTCGGCATGGGCGGCCGGCGCGGCGGCCTGGTCAGGGCCTTTGCCATTCGTGGCGGCGGCATCCGATTTCGAGCCGCCGCAGGCCGCCAGGATCAGCGGCAGCAGGGCGAGAGCAACGACGTTCTTGGAAGTCATGGTCTGGGTCTCGTGGATCACGGCGCGGTCAGCGGCGCGTCGGTCAGGCGCTCGATCTCGGCGCGCAGGGTATGGGCATTGGCGGAGGCCTCGATCAGGGCCGACTGCACCGCCAGGAATTCACGCTGGGCATCGACCAGCTCGAGGTAGCTGAAGCGGCCGCGCTGGTAGGCGTATTCGGTCTCGTTCAGGGCTTCTTCGGTGCGCGGCAGGATGTCGGTCTTGAGCGTGCCCGCTTCAAGCACAGCGCGGCCGAGCTGGCGGTACAGCTCGTAGAGCGTGGCCTGGGCCTTCACCTCGGCTGTGCGCCGCTCCGCGTCCACCAGCTCCCGCTTGGCCTGGGCCTCGGCGATGAAGCTCTTCGCGCGGCTGCTGCTGAACAGCGGCATCGACACTGATGCGACGAAGGCCTCGTCCTTGCTGTCCTGCAGACGGCGGATGCCGGCACCGACGGTGACATCGGGGCGGCGCATGGTCGTCGCCAAGCGCAGCTCGGCGTCGCGCAAGCGAGCTTCGGACGCGAAGCGCAAGAAATCCGGGTTGGACTTCAGGCGCGCCACCAGGTCGGCGAAGTCCCCGGTCGGCGGCAGATCGAACAGGTTGGCGTTGACCTCGCCGAACATGCGGCCGCTGATCACCGGCTGCGTCTCGCCCCAGGTTGCGGCAAGCTGCTTTCGCGCCGCATCCAGCTCGACCTCGGCCGACTTCTGGGCCAGCTTGGCCCGATCCAGGGCGATGCGGGCGCGGTCCAGCTCGGCATGCGGGGACTTGGCGGCCTTGACCCTGCGCTCCGATCCATCGACGGTGCGCAGGGCCAGGTCGACCGCGCGCTGCTCGAGCTTGAGCTGCTCCTGGCGGGCGGCGACGGTGATGAAGCGCAGGCTCTCTTCGATCAGCACCGAGAGATCGGTCGGCTCCGGCTCGATCTTCAGGTGCCCGGCTTCGATCTTGGACATGTCGAGGATGTCGCTGATGACGTTGAGCAGGTGCTTGCCGCTGTCGTGGATGTCGCAGGAATATTCGAAGTATTTGTCGCTGCCGAGCGGTCCGAACATCTGGTTCTGCAGGATTTCCGAGAAGCCGAGAATGGCGTTGAGCGGAGTCCGCAGCTCATGCGACATATTGGCCAGGAACTCCGACTTGGCGCGGTTGGCCGCCTCGGCGCGTTCCTTCTCCGCCTGATAGGCGGCGTTGGCGATCGAGAGTTCCGATTTCTGCCGCTCGAGTTTCATGCGTGATGCCGAGAGGTCGCCGATCGTCGCCATCAGCCGCCGCTCGGATTCGCGCAGGCGTTCCTGGTGCCGCTTCATCAGCGTGATGTCGGTGCCGACCGAAACCAGGCCGCCGTCATGCGTGCGACGCTCGTTGATCTGCAGCCAGCGGCCGTCGGCAAGCTGCACCTCTATCGTCTGCGACTGGCATTGCCCTGGATCGGGATCGGCGAGCCGCCGTTCGATCACCGGGCGCGAGGCGGCATTATGCACCACCGACCGCTCGGCGCCGGGCACGAGCACGTGATCGGGGAGGCCATAGGCCTGCTGGTAATGGGCGTTGCACATCACCAGCCGGTCGTTCTTGTCCCAGAGCACGAACGCTTCCGAGGT
>ERZ1034411.153-NODE-153-length-18938-cov-23.666790_pt1 | contig 18938 bp, 22 predicted proteins | sample MGYA00520583_ERZ1034411 | MGnify/ENA primary metagenome ERZ1034411 (study PRJEB33736, sample SAMEA104288481) | Azolla microphylla | place: Ecuador | collected 1982 | study: EMG produced TPA metagenomics assembly of the PRJEB19522 data set (Is there foul play in...
TGTTTTCTACGATGTGGATATTCTTGAATATAGTTAATTTAGTGGATTTTTCCTTGTGGTACACCCTCAGAATTCCCTTCTACCATTTCTTCGACACCAAGCTAATTTTCCTGACAGGTCTATTATAGAAGTAATAGTATTATCACTTAATATAATTGGATTTTTGCCGAAGTTACTTTTATAAAGTTTACAAGACAGTTCATTAATATCATTTGCCCATACCGTTCTGATATTGGCATTTTCTAAACCTAGACGAAAACCACCAATACCAGCAAATAACTCTATAGCTGTGAAGTGTTCTATTGTTATATATACAGTATAAGAATTATTGCTACTGTTTTAACTAGTTTACTATATAGTTTTTACATTTATCGTAAGGATTCAGGTCATGCCAAAATCTCTATAGTCTTTTCCTAATAAGGGTTTCCGGGGATTAGCAACAGGACCCTCAATATTAATTTCATAATGCCTATATTTCCGTTTCTTATTGGGACTAAAGGTATGTTAATAAACCAAACTCGACTTTGACCCAGGCTGTGTGACTGGACTTTAAACACCTGACTGAATCCTTACCATGTATCATAAGTATTATCCTGGTAAGGTTTGGGCAATATCTATATTAATTGATAATTAATATTGTTTTTTCATATCTGCCATGGTTCAGATACCCAAATTATTGAAGAAGTCGGAGATTTTCTGATTTACCAAGATGGCTATAAAATATAAACATACTCATCTCCCTACTTTCCAAATATCCATACAATTTTGTAATATGATTAAATCGAGTTTATAGGAATAATTAATTTCTCAATGCAACGTCATTCTAAAATAAAACGCCGTTTAAAAATTTTAACGTTTACTCCTCTAATGATTTTGCTGTTTTTTAGTATAGTTGCGAGCAATAATATCAACTACCATCCACGACTACAAAATACTGCCATAATAAATAACACCAACACAAGACCATGGAAAACTACACCATTTATTCCCAATCAAGAATTAGATGGACAACAGCGTTTTTTGACTACTATTACCCATCAAATGGTAAATCTGCCCCAGCCTAATACTTATGAATATACCTTATTACGTGCCTATAGTGGAGTATTTATCAATCAACAACTAGAAGTTAAATTACCACCAAAAGTTATTTTAGAAAACGAACAATAAACCCAAAAGTTCCAGGGAACTATGGCACTTACTTTAGTTGAAGGTAGTAGTGAATGTTACCTACAAAAAGTTGCTGCAGATACGTTTAATAAAGCTAGAAGCATAGTCAATATTCCTCTCAAATGAGGATATTCTGGGGACTGTACTCGCAGTTACACTACTAATTTAAGATTTTGGCAAAAATACGCTAATAATCGGACCTTATAACAAGTACGACCAGGAAAAGAAAGAAAATTTCTCGGTACAGTTGCACCCCCTGGAAATTTACAACATCTCTAGGGATTAGCACTTGATTTAACAGTATCTAGCGCCGCACAGAGACAAGGATTAAACGAAAATGGTTGGTTTCGAAGTTTTGAAAATGATGTTCCTCACTGGACTTATCTTGGTTGGGATGAAGAGAGTTTACCAAAATTTGGTTTACAGGATAAAACTGTGAGGGGTGTTACCTATTGGTTGTCACCAATTTAAGTGATTTAATAGTGACAATACAACTGGTAAGGCACGGCGTAAATAGAGCAACTATTTAAAATAAACGAAAGGCCTACTCCATAAGAGTATTGACTTTTTATTTTTGACTTTCCCCTTGCGGTACTAGCAGCACTATTTCACTTCTATATAGTAAAACTCCGCATTTTTAGTAAGTCCATCAAGTCCTTCTAGGTGGTCCTTAATTACATATTTGATCTTGTCTAATGCTTCTTGTTCAGAATCACCTACAGTCCAGCATCCAGGTAATGCAGGACACCAAATAGCGTAGACTTGATCTATTTTATTCAACTTGACTTGATATCGCATATCCCAATTATCGCTAATATAGCAGTCAGCAATCAATAGTGAGCCGTCAGCCGTCAGATTTCCTAAAACATTTGTATAATCAGGATTCAGAATTGTACACATACTCTGATTCCTGTAAGGATTTAGTATTGCTAAATCTCTACTGACTTTTGACTCCTTACATATTGTTTATAATTCTATATTATTAATTAAGATTAAAAGGAATTATTTGATACTGTACTAGCTCACAATGTTGCTAAACTTGGGCAAAAAATGAAAAATTAATTTATTATGTATCCTGGTATGATACAGACTTACAAATACAAAATTTAAGGTAATTATTTTCTAATTTGTAGTAATAAATTTAAAATCATGATTGGTTCGGAATTAGTATGGTTCTCTTCAGGGATATGCTATCAGGACTTACAGAAGTGGCATAGTTGATAGTAATCATTACAATGAAATAATCACACCCCCGAAATTTGGAGTCCTCACAGTGGGTTTATTTGATGATTTAAGCCGGTTTTTAGAAGATCGTTTAGAAGAATTCTTGCGGAATAACCCTGAGTTGGAGTTAGAAATGCTGCTAGAACAGCTGCGGGAGCAAGAAGAGGATACACTAAAACTAATTGCAGATTTACAATTAAAGCAAAAGCGATCCCAAGACAAAATTCTTTCTACAGCGCAAGAAATACAAGGTTGGCACATCCGTATTCAAAAAGCCAAGGCCGCACGTAGAGAGGATTTAGCCGCACCAGCACAGGCAAGAGAAGACTTACTCCTGCGGGAAGGAAATCAACAATGGGGACAAATGCAAGGTTTAAAAGAACGCATTACCCAATGCCAAGAACTTCTACGCAAAATTCAACAGCGTCGTCAAGAAGTCCAAGCTAAAGCAGCAGAAGCGCAAACAGCACGGGCTAACGCTCAAACCCAGCAGCTTTTAGAAACTAATACCTGGCAAAGTCCATCTAGTACTCATTCTAGCAAATTGGACGACTTAGAAGAACAGTTTCGTCGTTGGGAAACTCAAGACGAGTTAGAAAAAATGAAACAGAATTTGGGAAAACAATTTAGCTGATATGGCAATCTTATTTGATTTGTGAAAACTAAGGAATATAGCTTATAGTAAGCTACGCTATTATATCCCTTACTTCTTCAAGAAGTCGGGGATTTTGTTGTTGAAATTTGCGTACCTTTAGAATTTAGCCCTCACATGAAAATAAGTCAACTATGGAAATAATATGTAAGTTATTCCTGAAATTTGTATTTATTGATAAATTTGATTTAGTCAGATTCTTGTATCTGTTTTAACTCTTCCCTTCCACAGATATTGGCTATTATTGCTTGACGATTCCCCAGAGGTTTCAAATCATAACTGAGGAATGAAAAGTAGTATATTATTAGACATTGTTGCTACCCTGCAACCATTATTTTTAGGTTATATTCCCGCCGCTATTTTGGGTATATTTATCGGCTTTACCATTGGTGTCAATGCTATAGTTTCTCAGCTATTTAGCCGAGTATTACAAATACGAAATAGCATTACTTCCATAGCATTTTCACCCATTGCTTTAATTCTACTTAAAGAAAACGAAATCGCAGCTATTTTTGTCGTTCTTATTCGTATTTCCTCGTCAGTTATTGTGGAAACAGCCACAGGGATTCAAAAGTTTTGCAAACAAGATAATAACGTTTGCGTAGCTATCCATTATATATTTAAAGCCCTGAAAATTGGACTGTGGACAGCTTGGTTTAAAGTCATTGCCACAGAAATGCTTGCAGGTTCAAAGTGGGTATCAAGCTGGTAATTATAAATATATAATAAATGCCCTAATCTACATAGCTATTATCGGTGTTCTCCTAGCTCAGATGCTAGCTTTAATAGGACATATTCTCTCCGAAATAGTTAAAGATAAAGGTAAATCTTCTAAAAATTAATTACTAATGACTGAAAGAAAAACCTTTTCAGGAAAAGCCTTTTAGTTTAAGCCTCCAGCTTTTTAACTATCTACTCCTGCTAATAGCACCTTGCTACCTGAGAGTTTGTTGTGCAGAACTTCCCGCTCAAGAAGCCATTGCCACTAATTCAGTCTCAACATTTGTACCAGAACTAAGGGCATCACTAGGAATTTCTAGCTTACCTCAAGCCAAGATAAAACGATTTTAATCACGATTTACCAATGTAGCGGGGATTTTTCCTTCATAAAAATTTTGATAATCGAAAGCACCTGAAAAGTTACCCTTTGCCCGGTTTTTTACCTTAAATTGAGTATTGATTAAATCACATTTTGGTGCTAAATTAACTATCTTTAAATTTAGGTCTTGTGCCGCACTAGAAAATTCTGAGACTGCTAACGGTTTCACCTCTTGTTTAGGAATTGCATAATTAACAGTAAATTCTGTTAATTTATCCTGAGTCTTGGCACTACCATGAACCCATATATCTTCAGGAAAAGCAATTTCTACTTGTTGGTTATCATTTAAATTGAGTGTGACAGTTTGATTAGTAAAATTACCAATTAGGTTGTTTTTCCTGCTAAATTAATTTAAGAGTCCATTCTAAACGCCGTTCAAATTATCGACATTCATCTGCAATCACAGAACCGGCAGCTAATAGAGAAACTGCACCTTGAAGGAATTGCCATTTATTGTTGGAAAGGTTGAACTCTTGAGTAGCTAGTTAAGAAATGGCTACTTTCTGAGTTGGTTTATCCTTTACTAAAGGTTCTTTACTATTAATGATACTTAAAGTTCCTAAGCTGCTACGTTTACCATCCCGTCCATCACTCCCATCACTTCTATTCCTGCCGTCGTAACACCGATAAACTTTGTTAGTACATTTATGATCAGGAGTGCCGGGAGTCCCTTTACAGCTTTTTACCTCCCACTTTCTGGGAGGACAGTTACAGACAGCCTTTTGTTCCCTGACCACCACGGCCTCCACATCCACCTTCTCCCCCTGTAGCACAGATGAAAATTTTCCTTAAATCTGCGAAATTGGTGTAATAAACGCTGAGAGAATCGGCCTTTCCCCATCTCTACCTTTAGCACCGACACCACCATTACCACCATCCGGGGGGTTAATATCTCTGTTGACGTTTTCACTGTAGTCTTTACCATATCTGGAACTAGAAGCGTTTTCTCTAGCTTCCCCATCTTCACCATTTCTACCTGAGAGGTCAAGACTTAGCGGTGAACCTTCAGCAGAAAGAGTTTGGTTCTGTCCACTGCGTCCGTCTTTTCCAGCACGGCCATCACTTCCTCTCTCCCCATATTGGTTGTCATATCTTCCATCCCTATCTCTCTCGTAGTGTTCAGCTATTTTCAAGTCTCCTTTACCAGTATTTTCCGCACAAACATCAACAGCAGATGCAGGTAAAAAACTAACACTATTTAATAGGCAAAAACCTACCAGGAGTGGTAGTTTACTCCTAAAACCTTTAAACATAGATATTCTACCTGTTATATAAGTCCTACCAAAATCGAAAATCTCAAATGCTACTCCCTTCCCACTAAAAGAATAAGGTCATAGTAATAGTGTAGAGGAGAGGGATAATGCTTCTGCGTAAGGTGGAATCCCACACCCCTAATTTCATCACCCCTAATTTCATACTGGGAAGGGAGTATAATCTTTTCTGAATTTTTAATTCCCCAAAGGGGTTGACGCTGTTTTTCTAGGATTTGATCCCTAAATCTGCTGAAAATAAAAAAAAATTGGCTCTGTTGTATACAGAACCACTAATAAATATTTTTACACAATTAAGTTCACTATCAAGTTAAATTACCGAGCTTGACCGTGAGCAGAAATCGCATCAATGGGTTTTATGAGGTATAGGTTTAATAATTGCCAACCATGAGAAATGTAAATTGGCACTTTTTGGAAGAATTGCAGGAATTTGGGGGTATTAGACTTGGAAATTGCTGTCAATTTTTCGTTATTTTTGACACAAACATCCAAACGCTGATAAAACTCTGGATTATCAACATCTAACATCAGTGGGAAGACTCGACCTGCGGTTTCATTGGTCTTCTTAATTACATGAATGTCGTACTCTCGCGCATCCAAACCCAAGGAAGCATAAAAATCTTTCCGTTGAATGTCATTCAGATACATTGTTGCAAATACTGACAACAGGAAGAACCGAGTCCATAATTTAGCCTTCCAATCACTGAGCATTTGTGGCTGCGCTCTCATGACGGCATCAAAGAAGTCACCATGGCGGTTTTCATCCTGACACCAATTTTCAAAGAAGCGGAAAATTGGATAAATCTGGTCTTCAGGATGGGATTCTAAATGACGATAAATGGTGATATAGCGCCAATAACCAATCTTCTCAGAAAGATAGGTAGCGTAGAAGATGAATTTCGGCTTAAAGAAGGTATAACTGCGGCTCTTGGTCAAAAAACCTAAATCTAGGGACAGATTAAAGTCTGACATGGCTTTGTTCAAAAACCCAGCATGACGGGCTTCGTCCCGTGACATCAGGTTGAAGCATTCTGCTAATAAAGGGCTTTTCTCTTTTAAGCGGCGGCCAAGTTCTTTATAAAGCAAAAATCCGGAAAACTCCGCAGTACAGGAACGTTCCAAAAATTCAACGAACAACTGCCGAGTTTCCCCATCAATATGATCCCAGGATTGTTCAAATTCGGCATCCCGAATAAAGTGATGGCGGTTGTAGTCAACTCGAAATTCTTCGAGGATAGCTTGTAACTCGTTTTCGTTGACGGAGATATCCATCTGCGCCATTTTATCAAAGTCTGTTGTGTAAAAACGTGGTGTTAAAAGGGTTTCTCTAGAAGGGACTTTAACGCCTGGACGCATTTCCTCAAAGCCTGGTTTTTTTAGGGAATCTACCATGTCTTGATTGCTCTTTTATTTTTCTTAATTTTGAGTACACCAAATAGTTAAAGCTTATGCTCTCACAAGGTGTAGCTAAGGACAATAATTTCATTTGTATGAAATACAGTGTAGCAAGGTCTAGGTGCGAAAAAGGCAAATAAAAAGTTAAGAGTTGCAACAAATCTTTAGTTGTTACGGAGGTTGTGACGGAATCATGAGTTGAGAATAGCTATGTGAGAAGAGATAACGACACCGTTACAGGAATCGTTATCTATTATTTTCATGAATTGAAGCAACAAAAAGCACTTATAGAGTACCAATAAGCACTGACCAATAATTAATTTCTACCTAGCCACTTTTGACCGTTTAAACGGTAAACTAGGCGAGATACCAACAAATCAAGGGTAGTTTTGCGTTCATCTATTAAGAAAGGTTCAAGGGTGCTGGGTTTTTTGCCTTCGTTACAAGAAAATCCCTTTTTCCCTTGAATATCTGCTTCGGGGAAATAGACGTTAAATTGGCGTTGTCCATTTTGCCAAGAGCCGATAATTTGCCAACATTCTTCGGCTGAGTTAAATCCAACAATGGGATAGGTCTGCTTGGCAAAAGTCAATTGTACATCTGGTACTCCTTCCTGTGCGATCACCTTTTGCAAGGCTGGTAAGTATTCTTGCTGGATAAACTCTTCAAATGGTTTACCTTCCACGCTGTCCACCGCAGGAGGTTTTCCTTTTTTAGCCGCAGGTTTAGCAACAGGGGGTTTTTCTTCAGCAGGTACAGCAGCATTCGGGTTAACTGCTGTGTTTGCTGTTTTGGGATCTGGTATGTTAGCTGTCGGAAGGCTTGATGCTACTGGTACATCACGACTGGGAGGCACTTCTCCCGCTTGATTTTGATTGGTTTCTTCTGCCATTTCTCAGGTCAATCCTTTATCTAGCTTTTCGAGGGAGTTACTTACCTTGCGATAGTCATTCACTTTCATTTTGACATAGTGCTAACTTTCTTCAGATCGCTGTTTGAGAATTTCAACTAATTTTGAACTAAAAACTCAAAAAATAATCTGGAATGGCAAGCAATACAGACACCACCCAGATAATCAGCATTCCAACGTTGGCTAATACTACTTAAATATATCAACCACCAGCAACAGCCGGAACTATACTCACTTCATCACCATCTTTAAGGGGCGTTTCTGTATGTTGTAAAAAGCGAATGTCTTCACTGTTGACATACAAGTTCAAAAAGCGTCTTGGTTTTCCTGCTTCATCACACAAACGTGACTTGATACCAGGACAAGCTTCCTCTAAGGAGTCGAATAATTCGGAAATGTTGCTACCACTGCACTCTAGAGAAGCTTGGTTATTTGTAAATTTTTGTAGAGCAGTAGGAACTAAAACAGTTACGGCCATAGTTAATTATCAGTTATCAGTTATCAGTTATCAGTTATCAGTGGTCATTGATTCAGTTATTAATTTGCTAACAAATAATGACCACTGAATAAGGACTAAACAAGAACTTGTTGCCATTCTAGGCGATCCAGTGTGCGGGATCTTTCTAGCGCCCGTTCGAAACTATCAAGTTTGGCATCAATAGTCAAAGGTTCTCCAACATAACCTTGAATTGCTTCTTGGGTTTTCAAACCGTTACCAGTGATGTAAACCACTGTAGTTTCATCTGGATCTATTTTGCCAGCTTCTACTAATTTTTTCAGGACGGCAACAGTTGTACCACCTGCGGTTTCTGTGAAGATACCTTCAGTTTCTGCTAGTAGTTTGATACCGTCAATAATTTCTGCATCATTGACAGATTCAATGTTACCGCCTGTTTTTTGAGCGATTTCTACAGCATAAACTCCATCTGCTGGGTTGCCAATGGCGATAGATTTAGCGATGGTGTTCGGTTTAACGGGTTGAATAAAGTCTCTGTTTTCTTTAAAAGCTGTGGCTATGGGGGAACATCCTTCCGCTTGTGCACCGCTGAAACGAACATTCTTACCTTCTAGCAAACCAACTTCTGTAAATTCTTTGAAACCTTTATAAATTTTGGTGAAGAGAGAACCAGAAGCGAGTGGTGCAACTATATGGTCAGGTAGTTCCCAGCCTAGTTGTTCTGCAACTTCAAAGCCTAGTGTTTTGGAACCTTCGGAGTAATAAGGACGTAAATTAATATTGACAAAACCCCAGCCGTGTGTATTAGCAACTTCTGAGCAGAGACGGTTAACTTGATCGTAATTTCCTTTTACAGCCATGAGAGTAGGGCTGTAAATTAAGCTACCCAATACTTTACCAGCTTCTAAGTCAGCAGGAATAAAAACACAACAATCTAAACCAGCATGGGCTGCGATCGCAGCGGTTGAATTTGCCAAGTTGCCAGTACTTGCACAGGAAACAGTCGTAAATCCTAATTCTCTAGCTCTACTTAGTGCAACTGTTACCACCCGATCCTTAAAGCTCAGGGTGGGCATGTTGACGGCATCATTTTTAATATAAAGTTTATTTAAACCCAGGCGACGGGCAAGACGCTGGGAACGTACCAGGGGAGTCATACCCGTTCCCACATCTATGTAATTATCGGTAGTAACGGGTAAAAAGTGACGATAACGCCAAATAGAGTTGGGACCAGTTTCAATACTTTTTCGACTTACAGACTGACGCAAAACATCATAGTCATACTTTACTTCCAATGGACCAAAGCATAACTCACAAACATGACTAGCTTGGAGTTCATATTCTGCTCCACATTCTTTACACTTCAGTGCTTTCAATATCGAAGTGTTGGCTTGGTTTAAGTTTGCGATCGCCTGAGTCATAAACTAGCTGTCCCCGTATTTCCATCAACTTTGGAATGATAGTAACACGAGCAAAAATGCACGTCAAACATACCCGACAATTCTTATCGGGTATGGATTGGGGAAGATGTGGACAAGAACAACTGACAACTGATAACTGATTCAACCACAGCTAACGGGTGGAATGAGTACTACTTCATCACCATCTTTAAGAGGGGTGTGTGATTCGACAAAGATAAGATTGATACCAAAACTGGTAACTTCAGGCCATTTTGCTAGTTGTGGGTGTTCAGAGATGAACCGATCGCATACCGCTTTTACTGGTGTACGATGAGGAAATGCCAGGACTAATTCGCTCAGACTATACGCTTCCTGATAAGCAGCAAACAATTTAATGGTGACAGTAATTGCAGATTGAGACATAAAATTCTTATTACACCCTTACTTATCTAAGATTCTTAGAAGAAGTCAAATGCAAGTTGAATTCAACTTTTTCCACCACTGGTATCCTCTCTCACCAGTTGAGGACCTTGATTCACAGCGACCTGTTCCCGTAACTTTATTAGGAATTCGATTAGTTATATGGAAGCCTAGAGATGCAGACAATTACCGTGTATTTTTAGATCAGTGTCCTCACCGTCTTGCACCCTTGAGTGAAGGAAGAGTAGACGATAAAACTGGGAATCTCATGTGTAGTTATCACGGTTGGCAGTTTGATGGTCGGGGTATTTGTACTCATATTCCTCAAGCTGAGAATCCTCAACTTGTAGCTAAAAATCAACAAAATTTCTGTGTACTTTCCCTACCAGTGCGGCAAGAAAATGATTTACTCTGGGTTTGGCCTGATGCTAAATCAGCGGAACTAGCTGCAACTACACCCCTACCTTTATCACCACACATAGATACTAACAAAGGTTTTGTCTGGTCTTCTTATATTCGTGATTTAGAATATGATTGGCAAACCTTAGTAGAAAATGTAGCAGACCCTAGTCATGTTCCCTTTTCTCATCATGGGGTACAGGGTAATCGTGACAAAGCAACATCCATTCCTCTTAATCTTGTCCAATCAACAATCAATTTAATTGAAGTTTCCATTTCCAAAGCCTTACCCACAATAATCACTTTTCAACCACCTTGTCTGTTAGAGTATGCAATTAGTATTGGTGACACTGACAAGAAATTAGGATTGATAGTTTATTGTGTACCAGTTTCTCCTGGTAAATCTAGAATTGTTGCTCAGTTTACTCGCAACTTTGCCAAAACCCTGCATTATCTTATACCGCGTTGGTGGGAACACATCAAAATACGGAATCTAGTTCTAGATGGAGATATGATGCTGCTACATCAGCAAGAATATTTATTGCAACAAAGACAAGAAAGCGAAAGTTGGAAAACTGCCTATAAGTTGCCTACAAGCGCAGATCGTTTAGTAATTGAGTTTCGGACTTGGTTTGATAAATATTGTCATGGTCAACTACCTTGGAGTAAGGTGGGAATTACTAATCCAGAAACTAAAATCAATAACAACCGTGCTGTAATGTTGGATCGTTACCACCAACATACCCAACATTGTAGTAGTTGCCGGAAGGCGCTGAAAAATCTACAAAGATTACAAATCTTGCTTTTAACCTATGTTGTAACTTCTGTTTGTGGAGTTGCAGTTCTTTCTGATGCTTTACGTATGCAGCTAGGTCTACCAGTGGTCATTACAGCACTTTTAGGATTGGGAGTTTATTCTTGGTTGAAATTTTGCCTCATTCCTAAATTCTACTTTGTAGACTATATCCATGCTGATAAATGAGCTAATTTCAATAAATCCTAAGATTTAATCCCCAAAAGTTCAAAATCTCGCTGCACTTCTATTAACAGAGCCTTGTTGAAAGGATCTGTCTTGATAGCTTTTTTAAGATAGATTCTAGCTTTTGGGAGTTGTTTTTCAGCAATTAAAGCCCTGCCCCAAATTTGATAAGCGATCGCTTGCCATTGACGTACTTCTATATCTTCTGGCAATCTTGCTGCTAAAGCTTCCACCAGTGCGATCGCTTGAGGAAAACGTTTTTGTTGTAAAAACCGCTGCAACTGCTCATAAGTCTTCCACTTTAACCGTTGTTCTATGTCCTCTACCGTTGGTGGATGTGGCATTACAGTTGTTGTTGATGCTGACTTCTGGGATTTCATCTCGGTGGAATCACTGAAACAACCTGATGCAGCAGATGAACTAATTGATTTTGGGGCTATTTCCTCTTGCGGTACAACTGTTTGTAGGAATTTATAAGCCTCAGTCAAAGCGATAAATTTTTCTTTAGATTTTTCATAATCTGGGTTGATATCGGGATGATATTGCTGTACTAGTCGGCGGTAAGACGCTTTGATTTCAGCAAAAGAGGCCCCTGACCTTAACCCCAATAAACGGTAGCAATCTCCGATATCCATATTGCTTTACTCCAATCCAAAATTCAAAGTTGAAAATTCAAAAATAGGAATTCTTCATTTTGAATTTTGAATTTTGAATTTTGAATTTATTTTTTCCTTTCTACAGGCGTTCTTCAATCACACGGTCAATTAAACCATATTCTTTAGCTTCTTGAGCAGACATGAAGAAATCACGATCCATATCTTTCTCAATCTTGGCCAAAGCTTGACCAGTGTTATCAGCATAAATCTGATTTAGCTGACTACGAATTCGCAGAATTTCCTGAGCTTCAATTTGAATATCAGTTGCTTGTCCACGAGTTCCACCAGAAGGTTGGTGAATCATGATTCGGGAGTGAGGTAGAGCCAGACGTTTGCCTTGAGTCCCAGCAGCTAATAGAAAAGATCCCATTGAAGCCGCTAACCCAACACAAATTGTCACTACTTCAGATTTGATGTACTGCATGGTGTCATAAATTGCCATGCCTGCGGTGACAGATCCACCAGGAGAGTTGATATACAGATAAATCGGCTTTGTCTGATCATCGGAATCTAAATAGAGCAAATAAGCGACAATTGCATTGGCAATACCGTCATCTACTTCCTCTGTCAGAAAAATAATTCGCTCCCGAAATAGACGATCTTCGAGATCGATCCATTGCTCATAGTTGCTACCAGGGAGGCGATAGGGAACTTTGGGAATACCAATAGGCATAGGAAAATTTGGGTAAAAACTAGAAGATAGAACTGTAGATTTTCGGTAAAATTTGAGAACTCAGAGTTGAGGATTTAGATCAAGCCACAATAGAGTTTTGCAACTGTTTACTATTTTCCAAAACCCGATCAATCAGTCCATATTCTTTGGCTTCCAGAGGAGTCATATAGAAAATACGTTCACTATCTTTCGTAATTTTGTCAGCTGGTTGCCCCGTGTTTTGGGAGAAAATATCCAGAATAATGGCTCTTTTCCGCAATACTTCTTCCGCGTTAACTTGAATGTCTGTTGCTTGACCTTGCGCTGCAACCTGGAACTGAGTCAGTGCGATACTGGCATGAGGTAAACTGACCCGTTTTCCTTTTGCTCCAGATGATAGGATTAGGGCTGCCATGCCAACTGCTTGACCGAAACAAATAGTAACAATTTCTGACTTGATGTACTGCATGGTGTCATAAATTGCCAAACAAGATTTAATTGACATCATGCCAGCCGTTTCATATATCCTACCAGCTAGGACAGGATCTCCCAGAGAATTGATGTAAAGATAGATTGGTTTGCTTTGATCCTCTGAATCCAGATATAGTATTGAGGAAATGAGGGAATTTGCCAGACTGGTAGTGAGTGGCTGGTTCAAGAAGAGAATGCGCTCCTGAGTCATGCGCTGACCAATACTGATCCACTGCCATTGGTTACTACCAGGAATGTTATAAGGAACCCGAAGTGCTGAATCAACAGGCATAATAGGGATAATTAGAAGAGACTAGGGATGATTGGAACCAATTTAAGCTAGGATCGGTACAGGTTTGGGGAGATCCTTCATGCTTGCTAGGACAATATCAATTAGCCCATAGTCTTTCGCTTCTTGGGGAGTCAAATAGAACATCCGCTCAGTGTCTTTAGCAATTTTCGCAGGAGTCTGTCCAGTGTTCTTGGAGAAAATATCCAGGATGGCTGCCTTGTTTGCTAAGACTTCCTTTGCATAGATTTGAATATCTGTTGCTTGACCCTGTGTGCCACTTCGAGGTTGGTTCAGGACAATGGTGGCATGAGGTAAACTAGCCCGAAAACCTTTGGTTCCAGCTGATAAAATCAATGCTGCTGTGCCAATTGCCTGACCAATACAAATTGTATGTACGGGTGTCTTGATATAGTCGATGGTATCGCAGATGGCAAAGGCTTCTGTTTCATAGCCGATCGAATCCCCTGTATACCAAGAGGTCCCTGTCGAATTTATATAAAAGAAGATTGGCTTTTCTGGATTGTCAAATTTCAGATAGAGTAACTGAGCAATAATTAACTTTGTTACATCAACACCGATTTGACGCTTGTATTCATCTGCTGAAACCAAAGGCATTCCCAGATAGACAATTCGTTCCTTCAGCAGTAACGAGGGTAGGTCTGGTGGTGGTGTCCGGTAGGAACTGTCGCCGTAGTAGGAGGCTTGAACTGCCTTGATGGGGGAATTTTCCATAGCAACTGATGATCTGAGATTATGCCGTTAACTGTATTACATCCTAACGCGATGTTTGGGAGATTTAGGGTGTGGATTTCTCGCTGAGGATAAAGAAAGCTAGGTTGCTAGAATGGTTGTTTTGAACAATACCTTAGCCCAACAAAGAGTATGAAGAGAGGGCTGATATAGTAGAGTTATAGTCTTCCAAAACAACAAATCGAAAGCCATACACATGCCATGTTCCACATCCTAACACTATGCAATACCTACTACCAGAAATAAAAGTGACGACAATGCGGCAGTTCAGCCGAATTATCATGGCCATGTTAGGGATGAGCAGACAATTAACGATGTTGGGAATTTCCCGTTGGTCAGTTATTGGTGGTAGTTATCGGACAGTGATGAGATTCTTTCATACAGTTTTGGGAACAACAGTGCTTTCCAGATGGCTCGGTAGATTAACTTGCACATAATTTCCAAGTTACGCCACGATTCAGCATTTATAGATACCTTACCAAAATCCTGACTCGAATCATCGTTCCCGTCGTAAATACAGTGAAGCACCCCTCCAGACGGGTTTCCCGTCGCAGGGGACTGCTCAACCGAAAGGGAGATCAGCTGGACTACCGTAATATTTATTCCTGATGAATATTTGCGTTACAGTAGTCTTGAAGAAGATATCCAAACCGATACTTATCAAGCTACTTTACTGCACAAAGAATTTCCTCAGCCCCTGAATGTATTTATTTTGGTGAAAACCAATCTTCAAACTAATGCTCGCACGTAATTCTATTTTCTAGTGACCTAAGTTTGTCATATGAGAAAATAATTGACTACTACGAACTTCGTTTCCAAATCAAATTTAATTTTCGTGATGCCAAACAGTTTTGGGGATTAGGAGATTTTTGGTCGTATTCACAATCTTTCTACATCCGTTGAACCCTCGTCAATTGGCGAAGGTATTGTTTTCTATAACTGAATTGACACTATTATCGAAACAGTCACTGTAGTATTCGATGCTATTGATACAAATAATCCTAGTGGAGCATCAGGGTCAATTTGGCTGTCACTACGTCCCAGACGGTCAATAGAAATCTGAAACTCATTCTCTCTGCCAATAACGTGATTGAACACACTACTGGTGCCACAGGAAATGACCGTCAGTAATTCCCTGGCTAAGAGCGTGATGGGTGGTGACGGAAATAACTTAACTAATAGGCGCTGCGGGAAATCATACTCTCTGGGGAGGTGCAGGTGATGATAATCTCACTGGTAGAGTCAATAGTGATAAATATTTATTACAAAGCAATGGGGTATTTAGTAGTATGCTAAGTGTTGACTTTATTAGCCAGTTTGAAACGGGACTAGACCAGATTGTACGGAGTAAGACTACCTTCAATGCGATTACTCACTCTGTTGAACAGTCATTAACAGATTTTGCGGTGCTTACTGATGATGAGTTTGTAGACGCTAGTAATGCCCGTATTGTCTATAGTCAAAGGTCTGGTAGTTTATTCTACAATCAAAATGATAATGTTCTCAGTGGAGTGGGAGTGTTTGAGTTTGCTTACTTAGGTAATCCTAATGTTACCCTCAGTGGGAGCAATTTCAGTTTGGTTTCCTAGTAAGGTAAGTGGCTAGTGAGGTGGAGTTGTTATATGCTTAATCTATATATTAATCAATACTAAGCTCGACTAAATAACCAGCAAATTGGCTGAAAATAGTTTTACCCAAAGGCTTTAGGTGGAGAAATTCCTACACCCTGTTTTTTTATTGGCAAGGTTCTTGATATAGCTGTTCTCCGTAGCCATGAAGCTACCTTTTGGAGTTATCTATTAAATAGATATAGATGATCTCGATAGGAAAATTAGTTTATGAAGGTTAACTTGCAGCCTGTTCTCAATGACGCTAAATTAAAGGCGTGTAAGCCAAGCAGTCAACGTCAGTTGGCGGTTTCTATTTCGGCTATTGGCGAAACTCTGGATCGCAGTGTGCCATTAAATTTATGCTTAATTTTAGATCATAGTGGTTCGATGAATGGCCGAGCACTCGAAACTGTGAAAAAAGCAGTTTCTTTGCTGGTTGATCAACTAACTTCCGAAGATCGGCTGAGTATTGTCGTTTTTGACCACCGCGCTAGGATTTTAGTCCCTAATCAGATAATTTCTGATCGCAACCAGATCAAACAGCAAATCAATCGCCTAACAGCCGATGGAGGAACTGCTATTGATGAGGGTTTGCAGCTGGGGATTGAGGAGTTAGCCAAGGGTAAAAAGGACACTATTTCCCAAGCATTTTTACTCACAGATGGGGAAAATGAACATGGTGATAATAATCGCTGCTTGAAATTCGCTCAGTTAGCAGCCAGCTATAATTTAACCTTGAATACGTTGGGTTTTGGTGACAATTGGAATCAGGATATTTTGGAAAAAATAGCCGATGCGGGGCTAGGGAATCTGTCTCATATTGAACACCCTGATCAAGCAGTGGATAAGTTCAATCGCTTGTTTAGCAGAATACAAACGGTGGGATTGACTAACGCTTATCTGCTATTTTCACTGTTACCCAATGTCCGTTTAGCTGAACTAAAACCTATTGCCCAAGTGGCACCAGATACAATTGAGTTATCAGTACAACCAGAAGCTGATGGTCGGCTTGCAGTGCGGTTGGGAGATTTAATGAAAGACGTAGAACGGGTAATTTTGGCTAATATTTATTTGGGACAGTTGCCAGAAGGTAAACAGGCGATCGCTAATGTGCAAATCCGCTACGATGACCCCGCCCTGAACCAAACCGGTTTATTTTCCCTGAAAATACCAGTTTATGCGAATGTAGAGCGCATTTACCAACCAAGTTCTAATCCCCATGTGCAGCAGTCAATTTTGGCTTTAGCCAAATATCGCCAAACCCAGTTAGCCGAAGCGAAATTACAACAGGGTGATCGGTCTGGGGCAGCGACAATGCTACAAACGGCAGCAAAAACAGCTTTGCAAATGGGAGATGCTAGTGCAGCAACGGTGTTGCAAACTTCGGCTACTCGCTTACAGGCTGGGGACGAGTTATCCGAAAGCGATCGCAAAAAAACCAGGATTGTCTCAAAAACTGTGTTGCAGGATGCTCCTCCTAAATGAAAGTTCAATTACTATCGGCACTCAACGATACTAATGTTGACGCTACTCAATTGAGTAACCAACGTCAACTGGCAATTTCCATTTCGTCCATTGCTGATGAGCTTGACCCAAGTTTACCGTTGAATTTATGCCTGATTCTGGATAAAAGCGGTTCTATGCACGGCGAACCCATTAACACCGTGATTCAGGCTGTAGAACAATTATTAGCTCAACTCCAGCCAGGCGATCACATCTCAATTGTCGCGTTTGCAGGTACTTCTGAGGTCATTATCCCTAACCAAATCGTCCAAGATGCTGAGAGCATCAAATCCCAGTTGCACAAAAGACTCAAAGCTGGTGGTGGCACAATCATTGCCGAAGGTTTATCTTTGGGAATTACTGAATTACTCAAAGGTACAAAAGGCGCTGTTTCCCAAGCATTTTTGTTGACAGATGGACATGGTGACAGGGGGTTAAAAATTTGGAAGTGGGAGATGGGCCCCAATGACAAGAAACGTTGTTTGGAACTAGCACAAAAAGCCACTAGAGTAAGCCTAACCCTCAACACCTTCGGTTTTGGCAATGACTGGAACCAGGATTTGCTGGAAAAAATTGCTGATGCTGGTGGTGGTACTCTGGCTTATATTGAGCGCCCACAACAAGCCGTAGATGAATTTAGTCGCTTGCTTAAGCGAATTCAGTCTGTGGGCTTAACCAATGCCCACTTATTGCTGTCTCTAGTCCCTAGTGTGCGTTTAGCAGAACTAAAACCCATTGCCCAAGTTGCCCCAGAAACCATTGAGTTACCAGTGGAAACAGAACCGAATGGTAGCTTAATTGTGCGTTTGGGAGACTTGATGAAAGATGTAGAACGGGTAGTTTTAGCGAATATTTATTTGGGACAGTTGCCAGAAGGGGAACAAGTAATTGGACATATCCAAATCCGCTATGATGATCCAGCTATTAACCAAGAAGGTTTACTTTCCCCACTCATACCAGTTTATGCCAATTTCACTAAAACTTACCAACCACTACTTGATTCACAAGTGATCAAATCAATTTTGGTATTGGCAAAATATCGCCAAACTCAAGTAGCAGAAGCAAAACTGGAACAGGGTGATCGCACTGGTGCTATCACAATGCTACAAACAGCTGCTAAGACTGCTTTACAAATCGGTGATATTGGTGCAGCAACAGTGCTGCAATCTTCTGCTACTCGTTTGCAAGCCGGTGAAGAACTCTCTGAAGCAGACCGCAAAAAAACCAGGATTGTCTCGAAAACTATTGTGAGGGAGTGATATTTGCAATAGTAAGTATACACGGAGAGTAGTAAATTTCTAGCCGCCTGATATTTCTTTTAGCAATTAAGTGCAAAGGAAATATTAGGCGATTTTAATATCCAGAAATTTTTTGGGAATAATAAGGAAAGAATATCAAGTGCGGGTTAGAATATTGTCTCCTTTAAATACTGATCATGAAAACGGTAGCTAATACCAATTCTCCCAACGTATAAACCCTTGTTAAATGTGGATTGCTTAATTTTTATTAACTCTTAATTGCTATAAGAGAAGATTTATAAAGTAAATGTTGAGGAGACAAGAGGAAGTAGCATAACTGTAGTCATAAGAGCATATATAGCCCCTTCCCTCATTTGTGTGAAACGCTCATAA
>ERZ1034411.155-NODE-155-length-18836-cov-23.795325_pt1 | contig 18836 bp, 18 predicted proteins | sample MGYA00520583_ERZ1034411 | MGnify/ENA primary metagenome ERZ1034411 (study PRJEB33736, sample SAMEA104288481) | Azolla microphylla | place: Ecuador | collected 1982 | study: EMG produced TPA metagenomics assembly of the PRJEB19522 data set (Is there foul play in...
TTCTTATGGGTTGATAAAGCTTTCCATATCCGATTTATTTAATACCGATGTACTATATTCCACCCATCGCCTGTACCAGTTGTCTAAGTCCTGAAAAATTCTGAATTTTACCGTCGTCTAGCATGATACGTTACCTGATATTAGTTGAAGTCCTTTATCTGCACCGTCAGGTAATTCAGCAGTCTGTAGGAGCTTTGGGTATACGCGATTTAGGTTTATTACAATTGGCTGTAGCTAAACCAAAAATAAATGACTTTTGGAGGAGAAGATTTTGTATCCTGGAGTCCTTGACAAGGCTTCTGCATTGGGTTTCTCTCTCATCAAGAACCATGCCTTGGTAGATGGTAAAAAGCGCACTGGTCATGCAGCAATGGAAACCTTTCTGGTTTTGAATGGGCTAGAAATCGTTGCTGCGGTTGATGAGCAGGAACAAATGATACTTATGTTAGCAGATAGCTAGCTAGTTAGGGCGTGAAGATTTGACTAGTCACAGTACGGCGTAAATCCAACCATTCCAAATCTCCGAAAAGCTAACGCTGTATACATTTTGAATTTCGTTCGCGTAGCGTCTCCGAAGGAGATATTTTGAATTTTGTTAGCCTAGCTCTTCTGAAAGAAACATTTTGAATTCACAGCGGTACTAGCTGGTTGAACCAAAAGCAAAAGGTTGCACCAATTTAAAATCAGGAATTTTTTATTCTTGCTAGTTCTTGTCAAAACAACAATATTTATGACAATTGAGCTAGAATTATTAAAGGTTCGTTACAGAATTGGCAAAAGATACCCAAATCTGTTAGAACAGCCCAACATTTAGCTTCTTAATCTAAAAACACTAAAGTTCACCTAAACTCTGTATGACGCTCCCAATTCGTAACGTCGCCATTATCGCTCACGTTGACCACGGCAAAACCACCTTGGTTGATGCTCTTCTCAAACAGTCCGGCATTTTCCGCGAAGGCGAAGACGTTCCGGATTGTGTCATGGACTCCAATGCATTGGAGAGGGAACGAGGAATTACTATTCTTTCTAAAAATACAGCGGTTCGCTACAAAGAAACCCTGATCAATATTGTTGATACCCCTGGACACGCTGACTTTGGTGGGGAAGTAGAACGAGTACTTGGCATGGTGGACGGTTGTCTGCTGATTGTTGATGCCAATGAAGGCCCAATGCCCCAAACCCGCTTTGTACTAAAAAAGGCTTTGGAAAAAGGTCTGCGTCCTATTGTTGTTGTTAACAAAATTGATCGCGGACAAGCTGATCCTCACGTTGCGGTTGATAAGGTTTTGGATCTGTTCTTAGAATTAGGCGCAGATGAAGACCAGTGTGATTTTCCCTATCTGTTTGCTTCGGGTATGGGTGGTTATGCCAAGGAAAACTTGGAAGCTGAATCGGTAGATATGCAGCCTCTATTTGATGCAATTCTCCGTCATGTACCCGCACCAGTGGGCGATCCTAACAAACCTCTGCAATTGCAAGTTACTACCCTAGATTATTCTGAATATCTGGGACGGATTGTGATTGGTAGAATTCACAACGGTACTATTCGCGCTGGACAACAAGCTGCTTTAGTAGTGGAAGATGGCAGGATTGTCAAGGGTAAAATTACCAAATTGATGGGATTTGAAGGCTTGAAGCGAGTGGAAATGACAGAAGCCACTGCTGGTTATATCGTTGCTGTCGCTGGTTTTGCTGATGCTTACATCGGGGAAACAATTACAGATCCTAACGAACCCCAAGCTTTACCACTAATTAAGGTGGATGAACCAACTTTGCAAATGACGTTCTGGGTGAATGATTCACCTTTTGCTGGTCAAGAAGGTAAGCTAGTGACTTCTCGCCAAGTGCGTGATCGCTTGTTCCGTGAATTAGAAACCAACGTAGCTTTGCGTGTTGAAGAAACTGATTCTCCTGATAAATTCCTAGTTTCCGGTCGGGGTGAATTACACCTGGGTATCTTAATTGAAACCATGCGTCGGGAAGGCTTCGAGTTCCAAGTTTCTCAGCCACAAGTAATTTACCGTACAGTTAACGGTCAACCTTGTGAACCTTATGAACTCTTGGTTTTAGACGTTCCTGGGGATGCTGTTGGTAGCTGTATTGAACGCCTGGGACAACGCAAAGGCGAAATGCAAGATATGCAACCCGTAGCAGGCGATCGCACACAACTAGAGTTTGTTATTCCAGCCCGTGGTTTAATTGGTTTCCGTGGTGAATTCATGCGGATGACCCGTGGTGAAGGCATCATGAACCACAGTTTCCTCGACTATCGTCAGCTTTCTGGTGATATTGAAGCCCGGAACAAAGGAGTTTTAATCTCCTTTGAAGAAGGTATTTCAACTTTCTACGCCATGAAAAACGCGGAAGATAGAGGTTCATTCTTCATCACTCCAGGAACTAAGGTTTATAGAGGTATGATTGTTGGTGAACACAATCGTCCTCAAGACTTGGAATTAAATGTTTGCAAAACCAAGCAGCTAACTAACCACCGTGCATCTGGTGGTGATGAACTCGTGCAATTACAAGCACCTGTAGATATGAGCTTGGAACGTGCATTGGAGTATATCGGACCAGATGAATTGGTGGAAGTTACACCCCAGTCAATTCGTCTGCGCAAGATGGCGAAGAAATTAGCGAAACGTTAATTTATTAAGGGTGGGTTTATTTTTCCCACCCTATTTTTCATCTGTGTTCATCTGCGGTTAATTAAATTTACTTATCTTTGTTTTTCCAGAAAAGTTAAACAAGGTAATTTTCGCAATAAATCGCCCCTATTATCAACAATTTAACGAAGTTTGGCTTTTTCAGCCATTGATATTCATATTGATATTGTTCCGACTTTTTGGTTTTTTTAGTTAAAATCCCAAGGTATTGATATATAGTTTTTAGGTCTTTTTTTCACACAGAGACGCAAAGAAAGAAAAAATTCAATACTTGCAAAATATACCTAAAATCAAAACCTGATGCTCAAAAATATTGGGTTAACAGAAAGCAAAGCTACTGCTTTAGCAAGTATCACATTAGAGCAGTTTTTAAGACTTCCTTATATTGAAGAATCACCTGCTTGCAAATATATTAATGGAGAAGCAATTCAAAAACTAATGGGTGGTGCAAAACACAGTCTTTTACAAAAATGGTTAGTTGTATTTATTGGTGTTTTAGGCACTCATTATGAAGCTTTTCCAGAATTGCGTTGTAGTTGTGGCGAGCGTTTAGTAGTTGCTGATGTTATGGTAATTTCTACAAATCAAATACCCTTAAATGAGAACGGTGATACTCCCTTCTCACTAAAAGAATAAGGTCATAGTAATAGGGTAGAGGGATAATGCTTCTGCGTAAGGTCGAATCCCACACCCCTAATTTCATACTGGGAAGGGAGTAAGGTTTAATTATGCTGCTTTGTTAAATGTGTGAGGAGTAGATGAGATGGATAAACAGCAAATGTCTGGTCATTAGAGGTGTAGAGTAATCTATGATATGAATAGAATTTTATCTTCTCTAGAATTTTAATCACCACCTTTCACTATATTACTGTGTTTGGTCACATAAGAAATGAGCCGTTCGAGAAATTAAAAAATAAAGAGTTGATGAAGGTAAGAGTTCAGGAGTCAGGAGTCAGGAGTTAGAATGTTTGAGAAATTTGTTAATTATCAAATAGATATTTTTCGTGTTAGCCTGAGAAAGCCGACTGCTGATGGCTGAATACTTACTGATAAAGACAATTCAGAATCAGGAACAAAATTTAATGGACGATAGCGATATTTATCAATTGGATGCGCGTCAAACCAGTTGTTATGCTAAATTCTCTAGTCGATTTTGAACAGGAATGGTGGGTTGTTTATGCTAAGACATTTCAATGTGATAGTTACTACTTTTATTTTCTGGCATCTGTGCAGTTTTGTCACACTGGCAGAGGGTAAAAAGCCAGAACAAATGGATAAATTCCCTCCAGGTCCCTTGGAGATGACTACTCCTGATCCTTTAGTACGGGGTTCTGTGGAAAAACAGCCATTAACCTTGGAAGAGTTGCAAAAGTTGGAAACTGCGCTAGATGAGTTAAATCAAGAAGCTACAACGGCTCTACAAATAGGGGATAAGCTGACTGCTTTTGATATTTGGAATCGAGAATTACGACTGCGGCGTTTTTTAGGTCCATTGGCTGAGGTACAAGCATTATCAGGGGTCGGTGCGATCGCATGGAATGAAAATGAGCGTCAACAGGTAAAATATATTACTGAGAGATTGCAGGTAATTGAAAAACAGATGCTCAAGCAAAAAAGCACTGATTTAGAATTATGGCGAGCGCTTGGTGAAGCTTACCAAAATATTCATGTTCCTAAGTTGGCTGTGCTAGCTTATCAGCAGATTTTAATATTGTTCAGACAGCAGAATAATACTACTTCTGAGTTAGGAACTCTTAATAAAATTGCGGAATTACATTTAAGTTGCTTTGATTATTCCCAAGCTGCTACAATTTACCAAGAACTGTTAAATTTTGCTATTAGTCAAGGTGATAGACCAAATGAACTAGGATACTTGCAACAACTGGTTTACATTTTTGAAAAAGCAAAACAGCATCAACAAGCAATTAATGTACTGAGTACATTAGCAGGAATTTACACCAGTGATGGTAATCTTACCCAGATTCCAGCTTTAAAAATTGCGATCGCACAAAATTATCAATCTTTAGCGCGGGAAAATCCCAACTTACTACAAGAAGCCTTTAACAAGTATCAAGAGGCTTATGTTACAGCATGGCAATCACAACAATATGTGACTGCTAGTGAAGCTTTGCAGAAATTAATCAAGCTTTACCGTTCCCAAAACCAAATTGATGAAGCTTTGCAAACTACTGAGATTTTATTAGAAACAGAAACACTAGCTACTAATTTTTACGGTTTGATGCAAGCTTATGATCAAATAGGACAATTGTATTTAGAAAAGAAAGAAGATGGAAAAGCACTAACAGCTTTTCAAAAAGGATTAGAAATAGCCCAACAACTCAAATATGAAGAAACATACTTTTCCCAGAGAATTGAAACATTATCAAAAGGTAACTTTTAAAGAGCTAACATGATAAGATGAGAAGATAGAAGTTAGCAGTGAATAATTAACCAATTTCTCAAACATTCTGACTCCTGACTCCTAAATCCTTGCCTTTTTCCTCTTCTTCTGAATCATTTCTATCATTAGATATATTCCTGATGATAATAAAAAACATGATTTCCTCTAATCTTTACCTACAACTATGAAATAGTAACTATACTCTAGTGCACTAGTGTTCTATCATGAGCTAGAGGAAAAGGATTCCAAAAATTTCTAAGATTTTGAAACATACTTTTGAAACTTGGGAACAATTATAATGCCACTTTCTAAACTAGAAACCTACGATCCAAATTATCGAGAAACCTTTGGAGGAGATGATGTAAAAACCTTGCATCTCTATACAGAAGGAGGAGTAGAAGTTGGTGCAGTGGACGATGTTTTAGTTGATGATAATGGGCGATTTAGATATTTAGTTATTGATACAAGTTTAGATACTGTTGGTAAAAAAATATTACTACCTATTGGACTAGCTCGGATTAATTATCCAGCTAAATGCGTCTATGTCGATGGACTAAGTAAGCAGCAAGTAGAACAGTTACCAGAGTATCAGGAACACATCATTGTGGATGAAGAATTTGAAGAAAAAGTACGCAGTGTTTATCGCTCTCCCATCAGTAGTATCAATTATGCTCGGGAAAACTACACCTATGAACAAGAACCAAGTTTATATGGTTTGAATGAACAATATCATCAAACTCTCAGACTGTATGAAGAACGTTTAATAGCCGATAAACACCGAATTAAAACTGGAGAAGTCGCTGTTGGAAAACACATTGAAACTGAAACAGCAAGAGTTAGAGTACCTATTCAGAAAGAACGGATTGTAATTGATAGAGTTCAAGCTACAGCTACAAGTACAGTAGTAGATCCAAATGAAATTAAGTTCCAAGAAGGGGAAGTAGCCCGAATAGAAGTTTATCAAGAAACACCAGAAATTCATAAGGAAACATTTGTCCGGGAAGAAGTGCGAGTTAGGAAAATGGTAGATCGGGATATGGTGGAAGCAGAAGATATCATTCGTAGGGAAGAGTTAGATATTAATACTTCCGGTGATTTCAATTTGCGGGAACATGGTGTAGGCAGTGATCAATCTTCTTAAATTCTGATGAAATCAGTCCAAATCTTGAGAAATTAACCATAAATAAATTCAAAGTTCATTCAAGATTAAATTCATTCAGGAGAAGGAGGAAAAAAGGTCAATAAACTTCTAATGTGGAAATTAAGAAATGCTATGATAGTTTGAGGAAAAATATATGGTACTTTACAAATTAGAAGACTTTGATCCTCAGTACCGCGATTCTTTTGAAGGTAATGAAATTAAAGGTTTAGGAGTCTATACAGAAGGCACTGAGGAAAAAATTGGCACTGTTCATGATGTTTTAGTTGATGAGCAAGGACATTTTCGTTATTTAGTAGTTGACTTAGGTTTCTGGATTTTTGGTAAAAAAGTCTTGCTTCCCATTGGTCGTAGCCGGATTGATTATGCAAGTGATCGCGTTTATGCTATTGGTTTGACAAGAGAACAAGCGGAAAACTTACCAGAGTTTAACGAACGTCTAGCCACAGATTACGACTACGAAGAAGGAGTGCGCGGAGTATATCGCAATGCCCAATACCGGACTCCACCAGTAGAAGCATCAGCCCCTGTAGAATCCCCAACACCTGTAGATGCACCACCGATAGCAACGACGACCACTACTACCCCTATGACTACTGTTACACCTACTTACACCCGTGATACCTACCGCTACGAACAAGAACCGGATTTATTCGATTTAAATGAGCGAAATCATCAAAAATTGAAATTGTATGAAGAAAGGCTGATTACCAATACACGCCGCCACAAAATGGGGGATGTTACCGTCGGGAAGCGCGTAGAAACCGAAACAGCACGAGTAGCAGTACCCCTAGAAAGAGAACACATTGTTGTTGAACGGACCACACCTGAAGATGCTGGTAGAGTAGTTTCTCCTGCGGAAGCTAACTTCCGAGAAGGTGAAGTTGCACATATGGAAATCTATGAAGAAACGCCGGAAGTTCGCAAGGAAGCATTTGTTCGGGAAGAGGTGAGTGTTAAAAAAGTTGTGGAGCAACATACAGTTGAAACACAAGCAACTGTGCGTCGGGAAGAGTTAGATGTGAATGCTCCTAATTTACCAGTTGAAGAACGATAATCACATAAGTTAGGAGTTGAGAAGATAAGTTACGAGTTGAGAAGGCAGAGGTTTATTAATTTTGTTGGCGTAGCCTACCAGAAGCAATATTTTAAATTTTTCTCTACCTTATACACCAATACGGTTCAGTTAAGGAAAATTATCTGTTTAGGCAGGCAGAGGAGGCAGGGGGAGCATCCCAAATCTGTAAGTAGGAAGGCACAAAAAAACTCTAGACGCGCAGCGGCTTCTCGGATAGTAGTATGTAACGAAAAGTAAAATTGACCAAAACCTCTTCCCTATTGCCTCTTGCCTTGTCATAACGACAATTTTTAACACCCACCTACTTATGCCTGAATATTTAACCTCAGAAACACCAGGGGAACAGCAATTAATCAACAATACCCCCATAGCAGAGGAAGAACAAATTATTCCTATTTTAGAAGAAAGAATGTTTGTTGATAAACACAAACAAAAACTAGGAGAGGTAATTGTTCGTAAACAAATCGAAACTCAGATGATACAGGTCCCCATCCGCAGGGAAAAATTGATTGTTGAACAAGTTAGCCCAGAACATCAACAATTAGCAGAAATTGATTTAGGGGAAGGTGTAATTGCGGAGGGAATTGATAAATTAACTACATCAAAAACCCCAGAAGTTGCCTATTTTGATAGTGATTTAATAGTGAGTGGAGAGTTTAGTTCACCTAAGATTGCTAGTTTACTGTTAAATGCGATCGCACTAGAAAAAGATCACGGCTGTCAGGAGGTAAAACTGACAATTCTAGTAGAGAATAAATCCCAAGAAAAAAAATATCAAGAATGGTTTAATCGCTGCTGTTCTCAGAGTTAATGATCAGGTGGGTATTTCCCACCTTTTTAAAAAATTAGGTCTGACTGCAATTGTCACACTCAATGTCTCTTGTAGGCTGTCTCAGATGTGGGAGTCCATATTTTCGGATATGCTTCAGGTAATTCCACGAGTTGATATCAAGATCAACAATGAAAAAGTTGATTACAACCATTTTCACGATGTGTTACCTGTAGATGAAGAACTCTAATTACCCTTTTCTAGCTAATCAAAATAACTAGCTGTTCACGAAGAATTTAACCCAAACTACTACCACATCTTTGATGTGTAAGGGATCTCTGATCAAATATTGGGAACTGCTGGTTTTTAATTACTGCTTTTCAAGTCCCATTCATTTGCTTCCACAATGGCATGGGTGAAAAAGAATTTGCGGTAAGTCCAATGGATGCCCAAAAAAATTAAACTGACTAAGGTGAGTAGAATCAGTCCAAAAACTGTACTGTAGGCGTGGGAATGCCACAAAAACTTCTTTAATTGGGATTTACCTAGTTTCCAGAGATAGACTACATTGATCGGCTGGGACTTATATATAATATTCATGTTCAAGAATGTTGGTGTGTTCTGCTGTGCGATCGCTAACAACGGGAGCTTTGCGTCTTTGCTTGGCATCTATAGGACAATCACCATTTTGAAACTACGGGAATTCCATAGATCTTGTGGTGTATCCATAGAGTATGTGACATAGCTGGCTTATCAAAGCCAGAGAACAAATTGCTGTTTGGATACCAATTAACTGGAAGTTTAGCTGTCACCTACGATATGTAAGTTTTACTGAAACTCAATTGGTTCAAAAAACTCCAGTTTTGTTGCGAAGAGCTTTTAGGCTTTCAGCTTGTTGTAATACTCCTTCTGTAATGCGATCACACGCTAACTCACACAACTCAAAAGTCACTGGGTCAGCAATCTCGTAATAAGTAGTTGTAGAACATCATGTCTTTCATGGAATTTCCAAACTACTTCAACAGGTGCATTAATAATGGAAGAATGAGTAAAGTGCAGCATGAAAAAGAACCTAAACTTTAACCTTCATATTCACTATCTATTTCAATATCTAGCCTATCTTCATCAATCCTGACATACAAAGTATTAGGACGACACCAAACTTGACAATCTTCTATAGAAATCCTAAATGAATCATGAGAAAATACTGTTACTGCATTTGTCACTTATAAAGCTAGAATTTAAAACTATGAATTACCGTTAATATATCACTTCAGCAACAAAACATAAATTTATTTAGTATTTATGTTATCTTTAATCAATTAAGTATTTTCTCACCAATGATTACGGATTGCTATATATAATAGTGGTGCATTCCTACACTAAAATCAATAAAAGTCAAATTTTCTTCACCACAATAAGCACAATAAAACTCAGATGTATTTTGCATTCTTTAACTCTGGGAACTTCTTTATTATTTCACTTGTGAATCAGATCGAAAATGACTCATTGCTTCAGCCAAATGCTTTATTAGCGTAGACTGAGGTAAGGGACCTTGCAAGTGGTTCCAAGGTAAAATTTGCTCAGTTGACCAATTACTATAAACGTAATAATCTAAGTTGGGAATTTTTCCCTTTAATTCCTTGAAAGCGCGTTTGTAACTGCCCAATGAGTCACCAAAATCACGAGTTAGTTCTAACAGATAGGAAAGCCTGCGATCACCTCTCGATAACAAAGCCTGTATAATAGACCAATTATAACTTTCAGGACGAAAATCTATACCTTGGGGTTTTAGCTGTTTCTGTAAAAACTGTAACCGCTTCTCAGATTGTTTATTCACCGCAAACCACTGAAACGGTGTGTGGGACTTTGGAACAAAAGTGCTGCATCCCAGAGTTAACCGCAAACCAGGAGCAGCTTTTTTAACAGCCTTCATCACTGCTACCGTTGCATCTAAATCTTCCGTTTCTTCTCCAGGAATGCCCACCATTCCGTATAATTTCAAACTCGATAAACCACCAGCTTTCGCGTTCACCGCAGCTTGGATAATTTCATCGTTATATAATTTTTTATTGATGATTTGGCGTAATTTGTCTGAACCACTTTCTATCGCAATGGTAAGCGATCGCGTGTCCCGTTTCGCCAAAGTTGTAGCTAACTTTTCCGTTACCGTATTCGTTCTAACAGAAGCAACACTCAACCGCACATCATCATGTTTTGGTTGACTAATATAATCTAGTAACTCTGGAAATTCGGGATGTTGAGTTACCGAAGCACCCAATAAACCCAGACGGTTAGTAACCTTTAAACCTTGTTGAATAGCGGGAATTAAAGAATTTTCTAAACTCGCAGTTCTAAACGGTAAAGTTAAATAACTTGCTAAACAGAAGCGGCACATTTCAGGACAACTCCGCACCACTTCCACCATGAAAATATTTCCCCAGGCAGCTTTTTCTGTCACCGCAGTCGAAACAGAAAGAGTGTTTCCCCGGTAAGTTTGCTTTTGAATAACTGCGGGAACGTCTGAATAAATTGGATTAATTGCTAATATTTCACCATCCGAACTAGAATATTTAATATTATATAAACTCGGAATATAAATGCCTGGAACTTGTACTATTTTTTTTAATTGAGCTTCTTTATCAGCATTTCTAACTTCTTTATAAGCATCAATAAAATCACCCAGCAGATTTTCTCCATCGCCCAATAAAATCACATCAAAAAAATCAGCAAAAGGTTCAGGATTAGCAGTTAGAACAGGACCACCACCAAAAACTAGAGGATGATTTGCAGTGCGAGAACTTGCACGAAGAGGAATTTGTAAATATTCCAAAAGATTGAAAATATTCACATAATCTAATTCCCAAGACATGGAAAAACCAAGTATTTCCGGTTGTCTAGGAAGTTGTTCATGAATATCAGTAAATAAGCGACTCACCTGCAAATCATCACGCATCGCCAAAGTCGCCCATACCACCTGATAGCCAAGACTGGTTATTCCCACCGTGTACTCATTGGGGAAAGCAAAAATCACAGGAATAGCATCAGTTTGGGGAGTAGCGGGTGTAAATAAAAGGCGTTCAGAATTAAATACAGATGATGTCACAGGTTTATCTAATGCGTTATTTATATTTCATCCTAAACCAGATAATCATAAAATTGTGGTAAGGATTGAGAATAGCTCTTTACCCGTACACAGCCAATTTACTCATTGGTGATCGCCATAGTATCCTGTGCTGGAGCGATCGCACTATAGGTGAAACAGCTACATCGAACTATTCTGCTGGCTAGAGATATGTATTATGCTCTTCCCTATTGCCTATTGCCTATTGCCTATTGCCCTTGAGGTTCTCCAGTCGCACCCTGGGGGAAGGCGAAGCGCCTACATGGAGGAAACCACGCCACTGGCTTTATGCCGGGAAACCCGTCCACCGCAGTAGCTCCCCAAGACCGCGCTGGTTCACCTCTTGCCTTGTCATAACGATAATTTTTAAAACCCACTTACTTACAGTGATTAAATATCCCTTCAGCGGTAGATGTTACTTTTTCTTCAAGCCTTTATACTGATTTGAGAAACCTTATAACTAGGAAAAAATTGTTTATGGGTTGGCTAAAAAGACTGTTTGGATTAGAAAAACCGGAAAATGCACAAGTAAATCCAACTCCCCAAATATCTCAGTCTACAACTACAGCTACGGAAAAGATTCCACCAGAACGTCTAGGACTGAACGGAGAATATGACCAAAGTGGTTTAGCTAAGCGCGTAACATTGGCTTTTGATGAAGATCCTCAACTTGATGATGTCAATACCCTCTGGGTTGCTCAGACAGGAAGTATTGTGGTGCTAAAAGGCAAAGTTCCCAGTCAGAATATTCTCAATAAGATGATATCTGTCGCTAATTCTGTAAATGGCGCTACATATGTGGACACGACTCAAGTCACTATTGGCTAGTGCAGTTTGTAATTCGTAATTCGTAATTTGTAATTCAAAAAATTGCTCCTGTTCCCTGTTTCCTGTCACTTATTTCTCTGAATCCAATCTAAAATTGCTTTGTTCACCTGTTCTGGGGATTCATCATGGGGACAGTGACCCACATCTTCCAGATACAGCAGTTCTAGTTTGTCGTTATAGCGAGCAAATTCACTGGCTAGAATTGGAGGAACAAATCGATCTTTTTGTCCCCAAATTAATAGCATCGGAATTGTTAAGTTTGGCAATATTTTCTTGACGCTGGGACTAAAATCTACACCGATTGAGGCTTTGAAGAGGGCAATAAAAGCGCGAGTAGAGCCTCTATCTTGAGGTGGCCCTGCTAAAATTTCTATGAGTTCATCTGTAATAGCTTCTTGACTAGTATAAGCAAGACTAGCCCACCGTCTTACTAAACCTGGACGCTTTAAAAATCTAAAAAGAGCTTTGAGTAATAAAGGAGAAGCAATAATACTTTTAATTCCTCTAACTACTGGGTGTAGAAATGTAGGCAGGGCTTCTTGTTCTAAAGTGGGATCTGGTAAACTCATCATTACTATCCCCTGCACCATATCAGGATGGACAGCAGCAGCCACTAAAGCGATTAGTGAGCCGATAGAATTACCTACTAATATGACCGGTTGGCGGATAAATGTTTGCCAAAATTCGTAAACCTGTTCTACCCACAGTTCAACCCTGTAATTAACTGGTGCTTTTTCGGAAGCGCCGAAACCTAGCATATCTAAAGCGTAAACTGTGTGATGTTCACCCAAAACCTCTAAATTATGTCGCCAATGACCAATGGAAGCACCAAAACCATGTAGCAAGATTAAAGGTGTTGTGTTTGGCTGGTTTTGACTAGGAATGATAAAATCCTTATCTGATAAGTTTTTTTTCTTGTCCTCAATGTCCTGTGGCTGTGGGAATATTCGCTGAACTGAACTACATTGAGAGCGAATGTAGGTATAACGGATTTGCCAACCTCGCCAAACCCAGTCTCTTTGATTCCCAACCCGCTGCTGCCAATTTACCGCAGTGTTCATGCATCCCTCCACGTCGTAATTTGTAATTATTGATTTTCTCCCCTACACCCTTGTTTAGATTTATTTTTTTTTGAAAAAAGTCAAGATATGAATGAGTCATTGTAATAATAATTAACGTTAGCTAAGTTTGTGTAATTTAGATTAACTATTGTAGGGAAATCTGATCAAAGTGAGTAGAATCAAAAATTCAACTAGACTAACCAAATATTGTATGGATTAGTTACCCTAAAGATATCGACTCATTTTTAAGTTTTGAGTCATTTCCGTATTTTGCCTCTATGGGCATAGAAAATAAAACCAAGTAAACTAAGATCAAGCCAAATCCTTAACTAAAGAGCTCCTAAAAATCATAATGCCTGTGATTGAGAAAAAAAGAACTCGCGATCTGCCCCAAATTAACGAACGCATTCGCTTCCCGAAAATTCGGGTCATTGATACTGATGGTGCCCAACTGGGTATTATGCCACCACAGGAAGCACTACAACTAGCGGAAGAAAAAGAGCTAGACTTGGTGCTACTCAGTGACAAGGCTGACCCGCCTGTATGTCGAATCATGGACTATGGGAAATATAAGTTTGAGCAGGAGAAAAAGGCGCGGGAAGCCCGGAAGAAGCAGCACACGGCTGATGTGAAGGAAGTGAAGATGCGCTACAAGATAGAAGAACATGACTATAATGTGCGCGTCAAACAAGCAGAACGCTTCCTCAAAGATGGTGATAAAGTCAAAGCTACCGTGATGTTCCGGGGTCGAGAAATCCAACACAGTGACTTAGCTGAGGAGTTGCTTAAACGTATGGCTTCTGATTTAGAACCTTTTGGTGAGGTGCAGCAAGCGCCCAAGAAAGAAGGCCGAAATATGATGATGCTGATTTCACCTAAGAGGTAAGAAGCTAAAGGGTTAAGGGTTGAGGTTTTAGGGTTTAGGGAATAGGAGAAATTTTTGAAGAATAATCAGTTCCCAGTCCCCAATCCCCAGTCCCCAATCACCATTCCCTGACTGTGAATTTATTTCAAGATGATAGTCCTGACACCTGAGTGGGAAAGATAATACTCAGTTGTTCAGGACTTTTGCCATTCAGTAACTGTTATCCTAATTACTTAGCTGTTGTGCTGTGATTAACTGTTTCACACCTCAGAAATTAAAATTACATGGAATTGAAAAATCACTGGTTGACTCCCAATAGAGGCGCTTTGGCACAAATGCTTAAGTGGGTGAATCTCCGACCAGAGGAGTTAGAACGCACTTGGACGATGTTTGCCTTCTACACGATTGTATCTGTGGGATTGCGATGGGCAGAGGATAGCACTGTAGCTCTGTTTTTGGATCAATATGGTGCGGGAAAACTACCTTGGATTTATATTGCCAGTGCGGTGACAGGTGCTGGACTGGTAGTTTTATATTCTTGGTTACAAAAGGTTTTTCCCTTACGTGCAGTGATTGTGGCGATCACACCGGGCATGGTGGTGCCATTATTTCTGTTAGTGTTTTTGTATGGAGGGATAAATATTCCCTACCTGGCAGTAATTATCATCTTTCTGCTCAGGTTATGGGTAGATGCCTGCTATGTGGTCAATGACCTTAACACATCTATTGTTGCCAACCAACTATTCAACATTCGCGAGATTAAGCGCACCTACCCGTTAGTCAGTAGTGGCATATTAGTAGCTGATGTGATCAGTGGCTTTAGTTTGCCTTGGTTACTCAAATTCGCCAACCTAAATACAGTTATTCTCATCGCCTGTTTTGTCATTTTATTCGGCTCAGGAATTTTATTTTATTTAACTTATAAATATCCGACAGCTTTCCCCCATACACCACAACGGGAGATTACGGAAGAACAAGCCTCTCGTCATCGCCGCTTAGAAACACCTTTAAAACGCTATGTTTGGCAGTTGTTTGCATTTTTTGCACTGTTACAAGTGATTGGCTTGTTAATAGATTTTCAGTATTTGCGCGAACTGAATTCTAGTTTAGGTCAACAAGAACTAGCCAGCTTTTTAGGGGTGTTTGGTGGCATTGTAGGACTGTGTGAATTAGTTACCCAATGGTTTATTTCTAGCCGATTGATTGAAAAGGTGGGAGTATTTTTCACAGCCGCACTTTTACCAATTACTGTGGGCTTTTTATTACCAGGTGGAATCTCAGTTTTGAACTTATTTCCAGCGATTGAAGAGCCTGGATTTTTTTGGGGTTTAATCAGTCTCAAGTTCTGTGATGAACTCTTGCGTTATACCTTTGTGATTAGTAGCGGTCCGGCACTTTATCAACCTATTCCTGACCGAATTCGTAGCCGGATGCAAGCTTTATCCAGTGGGACAGCCGAAGCGCTCGCCTCTGGTTTGACGGGATTAGTCATTTTTGGTAGTGTATCGCTGATTGATCAATTTGTCCCTCAATCACTGCAAAAGTGGGTATTAATAGGTGAAACAGTCATGGTTGCGGCCACCTGTTTAAAAGTTGTTTGGGAATTGCGATCGCGCTATGTGGACGTATTAGTTTTAAGTGCAGAACGGGGTGGATTGAGTCCCGTAACTGTGGGTTTGCGAGCCTTCCAACAGGGAATAGTTAAAGCTTTGGTAGAAACAGGAACTACAGCCGATAAAAGCTCTTGCTTAGAACTTTTAGCCCAAATTGATCTCCCCAGCGCAGGACAAGTTTTAGCACCATTACTGCTTAAATTACCTACAGATTTACAATCCCAAAGCCTAGAATTAATGCTCAAATCAGGTATAAATCCCCTTTATGTACCTGAAGTCCGTCGATTATTAGACCAACCCCAAGCAACCATTGACCCAGAAGTGTTTGCTTTGGCTATGCGTTACCTTTGGCTGGCCGAAGAAAATCTCAATTTAAATCTTGTAGAAGAATACCTGCATCAACAAAACCATCCATTGATCCGCGCCACCGCAGCTTCATTACTACTCCGTCAGGGAACAGAACAACAAAAAACAACAGCCACCAAAACAATGCGTCGGATGCTCACCCATCAACAAGAACGAGAACGGATCAATGGAGTCAGGGGACTCAAAGAATTAGTTTATTTACAAGCTCTGCGGGTTCACATTCCCAATTTATTGCAGGATGATTCATTGCGGGTACGCTGTGCTGTATTAGAAATGATTACCGCTACCTGCTTGGAGGAATACTATCCCACACTCTTAGCAGCACTCTACTACAAATCCACTCGACAAACAGCCATGCAATGCTTGGTGAGTTTGGAAAATGAAGCCATCCCCATGTTGTTGAAACTAACCACAAATATTTACAAACCAGACGTTGTGAGAATATGCGCTTGGCGTACCATTGCTCAAATCGGCACACTAGAAGCAAGAGAAACTCTATGGCTACATTTGGAAACATCCAGGGGTAATACGAGGGACTATATTCTCCAAAGCTTACTGAAAATTCAGCAAAAATCAGGAAATATCAATGTCGTAGATCAATTCTATGAAAGTAGGGTAGAAATTTTAATTGAGCAAGAATTACGATTTCTCGGTGAAATTTATGCTGCGTACATAGACTTCCAAAATCTAGACTCTCTAGAAAATTATCAAGGAAATGAGAGGCTTTTGACTATTGCTCAATTGCTGCAACGCTCACTACTAGAATTAGCATTGGATGTCAGAGATAGGTTATTGCTGTTGTTGAAGTTGCTTTATCCCGCAGAAAAAATGCAAGCCGCAGCCTTCAATCTCCAATCTAAGTCATTAATCAATTTAGCAAGAGGCTTAGAAATATTAGATCACACTGTAAATTTGCCTTGTAAGTCTTTGTTGTTGAATATTTTAGATCTACGACCAGAACATGAAAAGCTCAAATATCTGATCGAAGCGGGATTTTGGCAAAATGAAAATATGCCAGTCAAAAAGCGCCTCTCTAAGATGATATCTCAGGGACATTTGCTTTCTGATTGGTGTTTAGCTTGTTGCTTGCACTTTGCACAAGCTGCTTATGTTCGACTCACGACTGCGGAAATTTTAGCAAATTTGCGCCATCCTACAGGGTTTGTTAGGGAAGCAACAATTTCATACTTGAGTGTAGTTTCCCAGCGCGTTCTTCAGGAAATCCTCCCCCATTTACAAACAGATCCCCATCCACTGGTGGCTGCTCAAGTCAACGAGTTGATAGCAAAATATAAAGAAGGAGTTGAGGATTAATTAGCCCCTGGTGAAAAGGTTGTTTATTGATAGCGTAGCGTGGCATAAGCCATAAAATAAGAGTTACAGCAGTAGTTAGGAGTCAGAAGTAAAACTCTCTTGTTGTCTAGGTTTCAATTTAGATTCTGTACCTCATTGATCTGCTATCTGCTGTAGTAGACACGTTCGGACAGAACGTCTGTGCAGGAGTCAGGAAAGGAATTTATTAGACGGCAATTTACCCTTTTTAGGGCAGTATTCCGAGCAATTTACAGCTTCTTCTGTGAGGACTATATCAGGATTTACAGCACATTTAAGATAATGATTATTGGAGTAAAATTTACAATTTTTACAAGGAACCTGATGCAGACTATTAATACTAAACGCTATTTTATTGTCTGCATGAGAGCGAACTCTTCGCAAAATAAACAAAAATATTGCCCAAATAAAGACAAAGCTGAGTGGAGTTAAAGCTATTGCCAAATCAGAGATATTTATTCCCTCCTGTTGTGCGATATATTCCTGTTTAATTTGACCATGTGTTAACTGATGAAAGCTTTTTTTCGCTGCTAGTTTCTGTTGTAATATCTGCTCAACATACATATTATTTACCTTCTATATTTATTTACCTTCTTCTATATAATATATATATGTTTTGCTCAGCAATGTGAAAATTAAATTCTTTACAAGAGTTCAATTATTATATGTGTTACAATATATGTGTAACAAAATAAGATTTCAGCTATCTCTGTCCATAGGTTTGCTTGCAACTTTCTAAACCTATATCAAAAGTAATATATTTAAAAAGTACCAATTCATGAACCATGGCACAAAAAATTGTTGAATAAGTCTATAGATAGATGAAATTTTTGAGAAAATAAGTCTATAAAAAAATAGACAAAGGACAAAGAATAATATATTGATGAATTTAAGGTATTTATTCTACTAGAATTAGAAGAATGGGAAATATGAATTTGTTATTTTTCCACAGGATTCCTGTAACTGCTTTAGCATTACTTTGGCTGGCTTACAATCTTCTAGGATGGTATCTTGCGGCTCATCAGATTGCTTGCTTAGTGGGAGCTTTTGTGGCTGCGATTGCTATAGCTATAGTCAGAAAAAGTAACATTTGGTTAGAAAATCTGTTAGCCTTTGGTTCTCAAACCTTAGTTGTCGTCTTAGTTTTAAGCGCATCCATAGCTTTAATCGCAATTTGGTCAATCTTATTCAGCCTATTTGTAATACCGTTGACAACCACACTATTAGCTGAATTAGAAATGCGTTTTTCTGGTTTTAGTCAAACCGATTCCTTTTGGATTTTAACAGTCATTGCTGGCTTAGGTTTGGCTGTAGGTGAGATGATAGACATCCTCATTCCAAGTATTAAATACTAAGTTTTTCGTCACCGTCTCACCCATAAATTTTCTATTTTTCTTTTTTCTCTAATCTAGCTTTGATATCTGCTGCAAAGTCTTCATATCTTCTCAGGGGAGTTACTTCTACCTACACATTTTCACCCATTTTTTTCATGATAGGTAAATCCAAGAGAATTTGGTCAACTGTGTCAGGTGTGGGAACATTCACAATTGCAATTGTGAATGTTCCCACACCTGACA
>ERZ1034411.156-NODE-156-length-18824-cov-26.611487_pt1 | contig 18824 bp, 20 predicted proteins | sample MGYA00520583_ERZ1034411 | MGnify/ENA primary metagenome ERZ1034411 (study PRJEB33736, sample SAMEA104288481) | Azolla microphylla | place: Ecuador | collected 1982 | study: EMG produced TPA metagenomics assembly of the PRJEB19522 data set (Is there foul play in...
CATTTATGATGAGTCTAGATGCCCTGCTCATAGGGATACTCCAAATTTTTGGGCTGCTTTTAAGGCGACAATAAAAAATATTCTATCCAATCCTTTTATAAAAAGTTTATCCATGACTCTCCCCAGTTTATCGTCCTTGAGATATTAGGGTACGGAAGGTGGGATTTAAGTATCCTCAAGAAATAACCAAAATGCCAGAAAATCGGATTAATACCTGATAAGAGTCGGGCGTTTGTCAGTAAGGCGTTGGAGGTGGCCACATAAAACCCGGATTTTTTACCGAGGTCGTTTGATATTGAAGAAATATGTCGGAATGTGGGTTTGAGGCTTTGTATCCGACTTTGCTATTGCTAACGCAGTTACAAGAAGCGATTTCCCAGTCTACTGAGTTAAGTGGAGAAGATAAAGCTAAAGCTTTACAACAATTGTAAACTGTGGCAGCAGCACGGACAAGTCCTCAAGAAGCAACCCACAAAAAGACTGCCAAAAATGCTATTTCAATGTTGAAAAGTTTATTTACAAGTTTACCAACTGTGGCTCAATTAGTGGAAGACGCGAATAAATTATTACCTCTGATTAGTAAATTACTTGGTTTAGGATAATTTATGTTCAAAGAGCTATAAGCATTATTCCTAATACAGCAGGAGTCAGGAGTCAGGAGTAAAACTCTCTTGCTCTCTAGGTTTCAATTTAGATTCTGTACGTCATTGATCTGCTATCTTCTGTAAATAGAGACGCTGTAAGCAACGTCTCTAAAAAAATGTGGGATAGTCCCTATCTATATTTAATTGTTCTTTTCTACTTACTCGCTTGTTCTGTTAGCTTCGTCAACACATCATTAGAACGTTCCACAAAGGATTTCATACCTTCAGCATCAAAGCCTTTTTGGGACATTAATGCTAAATCATAAACGTGCTGACAAATCATTTTCACTAACTGTTCTGTGGGTGATTCTCCATCACTTTGAATGATGATACTACCTTGATTGATATTAGCGAGGTTTTGAATCAAGGGATGTGCGGTATTTACTAACAAAATATGATCTTCAGGAAAATCGGCGTTTTGCTGTTGCATCATGGCGTTCATTTCCCTTAGACGACGGAGAATTTCTGGTAACAATACCATTGCTGGTGGTGTTCCTTGGGGGTCGTCTGATTTTAAGGCTTCCGTGCGGATGTTAACTTTGGGTCTGTTGAGTGATTTCTCAAATAGTTCTTTGATAATTTCACTTTTGGTTTTGTTGGTGGTGGGGTCAACAATTTCGCCGGATTTATCATCCAATAAGGTATTATCAAGGTCAGAATCTACCCGTGTAAATTTAACATCCTGATATTCTCTTTCTAGGAAGTTAATAAAGTGGGTGTCGATGAAGGAGTCCATAAATAGGACTTCTAAACCTTGGTTTTTGTGCAGTTCAATATATGTGGATTGACTGGCTTCATCGGTGCTGTAAAAAACGCGGTTTCCGTGGCGTTCTTTGTTGCGTTCTAGATATTCTTTGATGGTGGTGTAAGGTGTGCTGCTGGTGTTAGATGGGGTGACATCTTGCCAGAGATCACCTTCTGATGATTGGACTTCAACTGCGGGTGTTGTTTCTATTTTAGCAGTGCTGCGGAAGATGAGGATGTCTTCGACTTGTTTTTTAAATTTATCGTCGTTGAGAACGCCAAATTTAACGAATGTTCCTAAGTCTTTCCAGGCACTGATGTATTGTTCGCGGTCGTCGCGGTATAATTCTTTGAGGCGATCACCTACTTTCTTTGCTATGTAGTCACCAATACGTTTAACAGTGCGATCCCCCTGTAAAGCACTGCGAGAAACGTTCAATGGAATATCCGTACTATCAATCACACCCCGCATGGGCATTAAAAATTGGGGGATAATTTCTTCACAGTTATCGCTAACAAAAACCTGATTGCAGAATAACTTAATTTGTCCTTTAGTCACATCCACATCAGGCCGCATCTTGGGAAAATACATAATCCCGTTAATAATAAACGGATAATCTGTATTCAGATGCACCCATAACAAAGGTTCTTCTTGAAAAGGATATAGATAGCGGTAAAATTCTAAGTAATCTTCTTTGGTTAAATTGCTAGGAGATTCCCTCCAAGGTGCTTTTTCTTGGTTCAATACTTGCCCATCTAACTTGATGGGTACGGGCATAAAATCACAGTAAGTTTTCACTAGAGTTCTAATTCTCGCAGCTTCTAAATATTCTTCCTCATCTGGCATTAAAGTGAGGGTAATAGTAGTACCGCGAGTAGTGCGAGAAGACTCATCTAAGGTAAACTCTGGTGAACCATCACAAGTCCAGTGAACTGCTTGAGAACCTTCTTGATAGGAAAGAGTATCAATGTCTACTTTTTTCGCCACCATGAAGGAGGAGTAGAAACCTAAACCAAAGTGTCCGATTATTGGTTGATCTGCTTTCCCTTCATATTTGTGAATAAATTCTTCTGCACTTGAGAAAGCGACTTGGTTAATGTATTTTTTGACTTCCTCTGCTGTCATCCCAATCCCATTATCGGAGATGGAGAGGGTCTTTTTATCTTTATCAATGCCAATTGTAATTTCTGGTTCAGCCGTGTCTCCATTATACTCACCAGCGCGGGACACCATTTTTAGCTTTTGGATGGCATCTACAGCGTTGGATACCAGTTCCCGCAAGAAAATTTGGTGATCTGAATAGAGAGACTTTTTGATAATTGGGAAAATATTCTCAGTATGTATACTGATAGTGCCTTGTTCTAACATAGTTATCCGTCTGTTTTACTTGCAGAGATAATTCTGAGAATCAATTTTCGTCGATATATGTCTTTTTGGAGGTAAGGAATTCCTCTTATTTATGATTCGGATTACACTACCATAAGGGGGGATTGGAGACTGGGGGAATATTAAGTTAACAGGTGTAGATTGTAGGTGGTGAAAGCTGATGGGACAATTAACGATTGGTAAAGAGATTGGTATTTCACAAGCTGGTACAGGCAATACCCAGACAAACACATTCAGTAATTTCTGATAACGCCTATATTTATTGCTCCATAAAGATTCCAGCGTGTATTAGTACATCTGTACACTTCAAACTTAAGTTTGAAGTGTGCTAATCTTCCTCCAAAATTTATGGTGGAATTATCAATTATTCATTTGAGCATTTTTTTAGTGGTGGAAAGTTTTCACTATACATAAAATATGTCGCTTTTATTGATATCTCGGAAAATAACTGCACTTGGTTTTGAAATCTCTATTACCCTATGTGCGTATTACTGCTGCCAATCAACTAATAAACATTGAAGATATTGGTTTATCAGTCTTTAAGAGTTTTATTTTGTTACCTGTAATTTCATAACTTGCATAGGACTACAAATCTTCTGTCATCTTAAATAAATTAGCAAAACTATACCAATCGCGAGGATATTACAGCGAAGCATAACCCCACTATGCAAAAGCATTACAAATCTGTGAAAAAGTCCTGGGAGCAGGAGATCCAACTACAATGACTATTCGTACAAATTATGCTCAATGTCTTCGCCGTGGAAAGTAATTGAACTCTCATATAGCAAGTTAATTAGGGCTTGCTGAAAAAGTCTTTTCCTTGGAGCTAGGAGTCAGGACTGAGTTTCAAAACTCACATCTTCATACACATCCGCTATGGGACAATGAAAATCTACTCTTACTAAATGTACATTTACCCCTTTTCTATAACTATTAGACGTCTTGCAGAATTAATTTTATGATACAATGGGCTATAGTCTTTGTTTTAGCCAAAAGTTAGAGTTACAGGGTTATGTTTGAATTAGCCAGCCCAAAGAACACCGAAAATACATAAAATCTAAAACTCTCTATCATACCACATAAACAATTTTGCAAGAGGTATAATATTATATATCCATTGTTTCAATATGCGCTTTTGTTTCAGCAATATAAGCCTGAGATCCTTTACCGCGCAGATGATTTCTCAGCCAGCATTGAAGGAATTTGAGAGTAATAACTACATGAGTACTACTCGCACCAGCCATTGCGTAAACTTATCCGTCTCTGTATTCATGTTTTATTGGGCTGGTTTCTTCTAATTGAAGATATTCTTCAGGGTAAATATAGTTATAATTACGGTTTGCAATCATAAAAAATATCCTCCGTAAATATATTACTCAAACACAGGCGACCAAATTTCAGAAATTGTAACTTCTATCTAAGTAGAAACTTACACTTCAGAAGATGCCTCTAACAACTTGACACTGTTGACTGTTGCTAAGGTTTTAACAGGTGATTTTTTGCTAAAAGTTAACCCATGTTCACCTTTATCAATAATGATTGTGTCACCAGAAATAAAGGTATTTTCTAATAACTTAGTAGCGAGGGGGTTTTCGACTTCGCGCTGAATTGACCTTTTTAGCGGACGTGCGCCATAAACTGGATCATATCCAGCTTCAACAAGGTGGTCACAGGCTGCTTGTGATATTTCAAAGGAGATTTTTTGTTCTTTGAGGAGATTTTCGACCCGTTTGAGTTGTAGACGGATGATGTGCCGCATTTCTGAACGGCTGAGGGTGTGAAAAAGTATGAGATCATCGACACGGTTGAGAAATTCGGGGCGGAAGTGTGATTGCAAACCTTCCATCACTCGTTTCCGCATCATATCATACTTACTATCATCACCAGAAACGTCCAAAATATCCTCACTGCCGATGTTGCTAGTCATTACTATGACAGTGTTTCGGAAATCTACTGCTCGTCCTTGGGAGTCAGTAATCCTACCATTATCTAAGACTTGCAAAAGAATATTAAACACATCTGGATGGGCTTTTTCTACTTCATCCAGCAACACCACAGAATAAGGATGACGACGGATAGCTTCCGAAAGTTGACCACCTTCTTCATAACCGATGTATCCGGGAGGCGCACCCACTAAACGAGAAACCGAGTGTTTTTCCATGTACTCGGACATATCCAACCGCAGCAAAGCGTCATCAGAATCAAAGAGAAATTGAGCTAAAGCGCGGGCGAGTTCAGTTTTACCAACACCAGTTGGTCCCATGAACAAAAACGAACCTATGGGGCGAGAGGGATCTTTCATTCCTGCACGAGCGCGACGAATAGCCGCAGAGACAGCGGAAACCCCTTCTTCTTGTCCGATTACTCTCTCGTGCAAATAACTTTCTAATTTCAGTAATTTTTGCCGTTCCGATTCCAAAAGCCGATTTACAGGAATTCCTGTCCATTTGGCGACTATTTCAGCAATATCAGCTTCTGTGACTTGTTCACGCAGTAGTGTAGAACCTTGGCTTTGAATTTCTAGGAGTTTCGCTTCCTTAATTTCCCGTTCTCTCTGCACTCCTTCCAATTTGCCATATTTCAATTGAGCAGCTTTGTTTAAATCATAATCCCTTTCTGCTTGCTCAATTTGCACCCGCAGCGTATCTTCTTCTTTCTTTAAAGTGCTAATAGCTTCTAATAAGCGCTTTTCCCTTTGCCATTGTTCATTAAACATTTGCTGTTTAATCGTTAAAGCAGTAATCTCTTGCTCAATTCTGTCTAGACGCTCCCTAGTTTGGGCAATACCATTGTCTTCTCCTGCTAAGGATAGTTTTTCCATTTCTAGCTGCATCAAGCGTCTATCAATAGTTTCTAACTCCGCAGGTTTGGAGGTAATTTCCATTTTTAACTTAGCTGCGGCTTCGTCTACTAAGTCAATGGCTTTATCTGGTAAAAAGCGATCTGCAATATAACGCGCTGATAAAGTTGCAGCGGCTACCAAAGCGGAATCGGCGATTTTGACATTATGATGCACTTCATAACGTTCTTTTAAACCCCGTAAAATAGAAATGGTGTTTTCTACTGTCGGTTGATCTACATATACCTGTTGAAACCGACGTTCTAAAGCTGCATCTTTTTCAATGTATTTGCGATATTCATCTAAGGTAGTCGCACCAATACAACGCAACTCACCCCGTGCCAACATGGGTTTAAGCAGGCTTCCTGCATCCATTGAACCTTGTTGGTTGGAACCTGCACCGACAACAGTATGCAGTTCGTCAATAAATAAAACTACTTGCCCATTTGACTCCGTAACTTCCCGGAGTACCGTTTTCAAACGGTCTTCAAAATCACCACGATATTTTGCCCCAGCGATTAAACTCCCGATGTCTAAAGAAATCAATTGGCGATTTTTCAACGATTCAGGAACATCACCATTAAGCATTCGTTGGGCTAATCCTTCTGCGATCGCAGTCTTACCAACTCCCGGTTCACCAATCAAAACAGGGTTATTTTTACTACGACGAGATAATACTTGAATCACGCGGCGAATTTCATCATCGCGGCCAATCACAGGATCTAATTTTCCCGCTTTTGCCTGTTCAGTCAAATCTCTTCCAAATCTTTTTAAAGCTTCATAAGGTGCATCCGCAGATTCTGCTTCTCCCACCTTTTGACTAACCTTATGGGTAACACGAACAGCTTTGACCGCAGTTTCTAACTTAGCAATATCTACATTTAAGGCTTTAAATATCCTTCTACCAATGCGTTCATCTTCACCAAAAGCAAGGAGTATATGTCCCTCCGCAATCTCTTCATTTCTCATTCTCGCTCGAATTTCTTCAGCACGATCCAATAGCAAATCTAAATTGCGGCCTAAATAAAGCTGATCACTTTTACCAACTTTTGGCTGACGTTGCGTATAATTTTCTAACTGCTGTTTTAAGCGTATTGAATCAATACCTGAACGAGTAATAATACCTGTGGCTAAACTGGTGGATTCTTCTAAAAGAGCAATAATTAAATGTTCAACTTCTAATTGCTGTTGTTGATAAGCACGGACTATATCCTGGGATTTTGTAATTGCTTCCCAGGCTGTATCAGTAAATTTATTAGGATCTGTAGGCTGCATTTCGTAGGAGTTTAGATTTTAGATTTTAGGTTATAAATTGGGGATTGAGAAAGAATGACACCCATTTTCCTGGTAATTTGGCAGTTGAGCAATATCCACGAAAGCCAGTAACTCTCATAATAATGTCTTGGTGGGCAATGCCCACCCTACTCCAAGATAAAATATTTGAGAGGATAATTACTGACTGGCCAGTTGTAGTGAGGATTTCTCCTGAGATGTTGTACTGTGAATAGCCAATTGAATCAATTCAACTTTATAGCCATCGGGATCTTCGACAAAAGCGATTTCCGTAGAACCATGTTTCATTAGACCCGGCTCTCGTACTACTTTACCTCCACGATTTTTAATCTCCTCACAAGTTCTATAAATATCGTTGACTCCTAGCGCAATATGACCATAAGCATTGCCCAAATCATACTTTTCTACGCCCCAGTTATAAGTTAGTTCTAGCACCGTATGGTCGCTTTCTTCTCCATAACCAACAAAAGCGAGGGTAAATTCTCCACCTGGGTAATCTTTACGGCGGAGTAATTTCATTCCCAGGATTTCACAGTAAAATTTCAAAGACTCTTCCAGATTGCCTACCCGTAGCATTGTGTGTAGTAATCGCATATTGACCCTTTATATAGTTCTTATATTTTATAGCTGATCATCACTTGGTAAGCTTACCTCGACCTAAAGGTACGAGGCTTTAGACACAGATTTGAATCACCAGGAAGAGAGGCAATTCTCTAATTGACAACTCATCCCCGGACTTTCAGGAATACTTACAGACTTGCCCAAAGCAGCAATATTCATAGCCGCGTTGATATCAGCATCATGTTCAGAACCACAATGCCCACACTTCAAAACTTTCTCATTGCGATAGGATTTACCCTCAGATAAATTTGATACGATATGCACCATCCACGTCGGAAAAAATTTGATAAACTAGGGTTCTATATAATTATAATTTGCTCTCAGTCTAATTAAGAATAGACTATGTATAAATCGCCCCAAGAGTTTTCAGTGTTGGGCTTACCAGTTCATCTGATGACAAACTATCCAAACTGGTTGCTAGAATGCCTACAACAAGGTAGAGGAACACATGTAGTAACGCTCAATGCAGAAATGACCATGCAAGCCGAGCGAAATCGATCTCTAGCTGAAGTTATTCAACATGCTGATCTAGTAATTCCAGATGGAGCAGGAGTTGTGCTTTATTTGCACTATCTATTCAGGCAAGAAGTAAAACGTTGTCCAGGAATTGAATTAGCAGAAAAACTTTTACAAGAACTTGGTGAGCAGAAAACAGCAACGAACATATTTTTCTATGGAGGAGTATCAGGAGTTGCGGCAACAGCAGCAGAGTTTTGGCAGCAACAAATACCTAATTTAAGTATAGCAGGTACTCACTCCGGCTATCACTCTCCTGAAGAAGAAGAAATATTACAACAAACTCTAGCTCAATTGCAGCCACAAGTTATTTTTGTTGGTTTAGGAGTACCACGTCAAGAGTTATGGATTGCCAAAAACCGTCATTTGTGTGACCAAGCAATTTGGATAGGGGTAGGTGGTAGTTTTGATATTTGGGCTGGTGTAAAAACTCGCGCTCCCCGTTGGTTAGCAAATAATAATTTAGAATGGCTGTATCGTTTGTATCAAGAACCTTGGCGCTGGCGAAGAATGTTAGCTTTGCCTCAGTTTGCACTAAAAGCCTTTGTTTACCGTTTTTCTGGAAGAGATATCAACAGTGCTCAGTGCTGATCAGAGGCAGTAGCCAGTAGCCAGTAGGCGGAAGTTCTTTAATTTTGTTGGCGCAGTCTGCTGGAAGCACTATTTTGATTTTGTTCACCTAGCGTCTCCGAAGGAGATATTTTGAATTTTTTGCTTGTGGGTGTCAGGAAATTTGAGCGATGCCAATATTAACAACTCCAGAAAAAACAGATACGTCTGTTAAGAGAGAAGATACTGTTAGTCAACAGCAGGATAGTCAGACTGGGACAATGGTGAAATTAAGCTCTGTGTCCAAGACTTATACAAACGGCTATAATGCACTGCTAGATGTGAGTATTGATATCAAAAAGGGAGAATTTTTGTTTATTACAGGCCCTAGTGGTTCTGGTAAATCGACTTTCTTAAAGTTGCTTTATGGTGAGGAATCACCAACTCAAGGAGAGGTAATTGTTGATGGTGTAAATGTAGCAAATCTGAAGGGCGATCGCTTATCATTTTTGCGTCGTCGGATAGGTATTGTCTTTCAAGACTATAAGTTAATTGCGCAACGAACTGTAGCCGAAAATATAACTTTTGTATTGCAAGCTCAAGGCTATACTCGTAAAGAAATTCAACGCCGTTTAGAACCGACTTTAAAATTAGTGGGTTTATCATCTAAAGCTGATCGTTTTCCTGATCAACTTTCTGGGGGAGAACAGCAGCGGGTGAGTATTGCACGAGCAATTATTGCTACTCCTCCACTGCTGTTAGCAGATGAACCAACAGGAAACCTAGATCCTGATAATTCCTGGCAAGTAATAGAGATTCTTGAGAAATTAAATACCTTTGGGGCAACTGTAATTGTTACTACTCATGATGAACAGTTAGTAAGGCGGTGTAATCATCCGGTTGTGCAGGTTAAAAATGGGCGATTGTATAGGAAGTAGGGGTTGAGGTAAGTGGTAATCTAATTTCAAGACGGTTCAGGTAAGGAACATTATTTAGGCAGGCAGGGGGAGAGAAGAAAAAGGCTAATCTGAACCGTATTGCCCCACACCCCAGCCAGCCCTTTCCTGAATTTTGAATTCTTCCTTCAATATTTCCTTTCTTTTGGTTCAAACATATTAATCACCACTGGCATATATTGAATATCAATTCCCGTAGGTGAATAATAAGCCATTGTATGTTTTAATAACTTACCATCATCCCGTTGCTGAAAATCTTCGCGAAAATGGGCGCCGCGACTTTCTTGACGATTTAAAGCTGATGCTAAAATTGTCTGTCCTACTACCATTGAACTTTGCAGTTCTAAAGCTTCTACTAATTCCGTATTCCAACAACTGCCTTTATCATCTAAGTAAATCTGTTGATATTGTTGTTGTAATTCTGCTAATTTCTGCAAACCTTCACGCATTAATTCTTCTGTTCTGAATACTCCACAATATTGCGTCATTGTCTCTTGAAATTCTTGGCGAATTTGATTAATTCGATATTTTCCAGGCTGTTGTAGTAAACTTTGAATTTGTTGTTTTCCTTCTGTAATATAACGTTGCTCATCTACAGATGGTAATTTGCGATTATGCACATATCTAGCTATACTCGCCCCAGTTCGCTTACCATAAACTACACATTCCAGCAGTGAGTTACTACCAAGACGATTTGCACCATGAACAGAAACACAAGAGGTTTCTCCAGCCGCGAAAAAGCCATCTACTAAATTATCTGCACTGCTGCGGACTTGTCCATCGGTGTTAACTGGTATGCCACCCATGCAATAATGAATGGTGGGGCGTACTGGCATGGGCTGAGTGACAGCATCAACACCAACTAACCGGTGTGCTTCTTCCCAGCAGAAGGGAACGCGACTCATGATTTTTTCTTTACCCAGATGACGCAAATCTAAGTAAACAAATTGACCACCTGCACTACCGTCAGGATTGATACCTCGTCCAGCGCGGATTTCATAGGCGATCGCTCTTGAGGTAATATCACGTGGAGCCAATTCCATCCGACTAGGAGCATAATTAGCCATAAAGCGAGCGCCTTCAGCATTAATTAAATATGCCCCTTCGCCCCGCACAGCCTCGGAAATCAGCACTCCTACAGGATATAAACCAGTGGGGTGAAACTGCACAAACTCCATATCTTCTAAAGGCAAACCTGCGATCGCTGTCATCGCCAAACCATCACCAGTGGAAGCATAATCATTAGAAGTAGTGTTATAAACGCGACCATATCCTCCCGTTGCAAACATCACCGCCTTCGCCCGCACCACCTCAATTTTTCCATCCAACAGGTGAAACATCACCAAACCCTTAGCCTGACCATCCTCTACAATCAGGCGCATCACATACCATTCTTCATAAATTTGCACACCATAACGCCGCAGATTATTCACCAACTCGTGCAGAATTGCATGACCGGTTTTATCAGCCGCATAACAGGTGCGGTTGTGGGAATGTCCACCAAAAGCCCTTTGGGCAATCCTACCATCAGGTAGACGAGAGAACAAAACCCCTAGATGTTCTAAATCAATTACTACATCTGGGGCTTCTTGAGTAAGAATAGCTACAGCGTCCTGGTCTGCCAAATAATCAGAACCCTTAACAGTATCAAAAGCGTGTGCTTCCCAACTATCTTCTGGGTCGACATTTTTCAATGATGCAGCCATACCACCTTGGGCTGCTACTGAATGAGAACGAATAGGATGAGTTTTGGCAACTACTGCCACATTTAAACTAGGGTTAGTCCGAGAAATTTCTACCCCAGCCCTACATCCCGCCAAGCCGCCGCCAACAATAATTACATCATATTCTAACATCATCAACCCCCAATTGCAAAAAAAATACCCTGTCTGGAAACAGGGATGTTATCTTTACTCATTAGTCATTTTGTTTATTCCTATCACCCATTGCCAATAACCTATTGATCAACTAGTTGCTTGAATCGGTTTTTGCTGAGAAATATTACCAGGTATAGGTTCTGTTTTTGTCCCTGGTTCTATAGCAGTTAATTCAATATGATTTAGCAATGTTGTCACAAAGGCAAACAGTAAGAAAGGAAGTGTGACAAAAACGACTAGTCCCACAGTAGCTAAAGCATATACTGGTCGTCTCGCACCCATCAGAGCCAAAGCTGAAGCCAAACTAATGGTAATTGTGATTAACCAAACAATAATCTGACCGTAAATATCCCCAAACGTCAAAGTGCAGACAAACCGATAGTTTTGAATATTATTTTTATTCATCATTATTTACCTCAAGTCTATCCTATAGGTTCCAATACTACTCGCTTTGTGAGCCTGGTAGTTGTCGGTGGGTTTGGGACAAGGTGAAAAAGTAAAGCTTAAAGGGTGTTGTATTTCGCATTTCCCCTTCCTTTTTTCCTACAAAATTCGAGTAGTATCGCTATAGGTTCTACCTTAGAACCATGTTTGGCTGACGGGCGATTTCTAAATATTTTTCCAAGGTTTGTAATATCACTTAACAATTTCGCTTGTTATTCCCCTGTGGAACTTGTCAAGTGAGATATCTACTACTCTTTTCCGTAGTTTCTACTTTGTCTTTGCCGTGGTTGTTTGACTATCCCAATCAAGGTTTGATGAGCATATTCGGCATCTGTTAGAACATGATCAAATTGAATGTGAACTGGTACTGTTTCTCCATTCACATGTGCTGTTAAATTCATACCATCAGCGTAAATTGATAGCATCTGGGCTATTTTTGGCATTTTTGATGTCACTAAGAGCCTGAGCCTACATAACAACAGCATCTGCATGATCTTGATTCATATGTTTGCAGATACGAGAGCTAATTTCTGGAGAGAAGTGATTAGACATTAGACTGTGCTAAGTGAAGTAGATATAGTCTATATTTTAAGCTATAGTGGGTTGAGTATTAAAATACCTATATCACATTTGAGACAATTTTTCGATGAGTCACTGATAATATAATTGTTAAATAATTAACAATTATATTATCAGTGACTTATTTAAGCGGAAATCACACAAAATAAGATTGTAGTTAAACTATCTAGGAACTTTATTCAAGGCAAGAGCCGATGAACGAAATTAGTCCGCGCAGAATAATAATTGGCGATGTACATGGTTACTACCAAGGCTTAATGAACCTTTTTGATAAAATTGCACCCTCATCAGCAGATCAGGTTTATTTTTTGGGAGATTTAATAGACCGTGGCCCTCAGAGCGCACAGGTAGTAGATTTTGTTAAGCAAAATGACTATTCTTGTCTGCTAGGTAATCATGAACAAATGTTACTAAACGTATTTGGTAATAGATCCCACTCTAATCAAGCTGTACAGGCATGGCTTTACAGTGGTGGACAAGCCACTATTACCAGCTATCAAGCGGCGCAAATTCCCCAAGAACATATAGATTGGTTTTTGACTTTACCAACATTTATAGACTTGGGAGATTATTGGTTAACTCATGGGGGTGTTAATCCCAGAAAATCTGTTTCTGAACAAACGGCTGAAGAACTTTGCTGGATAAGGGAAGAATTTCACAGCATGGAAGAGCCGTATTTTGCCAACAAATTAATTATCGTTGGTCATACAATCACCTTCACTTTACCAGGGGTTATTCCTGGTCAGTTGGCACTAGGACAAGGATGGTTAGATATTGATACTGGAGCATATCATCCCCGCAGTGGCTGGCTAACTGGACTTGATATTACCAATAATTTGGTTTATCAGGTCAATGTTTTTAACAATTCCGTGCGGACTTTGCCATTAGAAAAGGCAGTTACGAAGATTGAGTCAAAAAAGGTTAAGCTTAGTCGCCGTCACAAACAACGAACCTATTAAATTTCAGGTTTACAGAAATTCGCTCAATTCACCAAATAAGGAGACTTTTGACTAACCAAAGCAAAATTTTTGTAAGAATTCAGGAGTCAGGAGTCAGGAGTCAGAATGTTTGAGCAATTGGTTAATTATCAAATAGGTATTTTTGGTATTAGCCTGAAAAAGCTGACTGCTGATGGCTGTTCCCGTAGCATACCGTTAGCCATTAGCTTAATACTTACAAATTTCTACTGTAAAAAGGCTCGGATATTAGCTTTATAAGCGGCATTATCCAAACCAAAATTGCTCTTACTTCGTTGGAGGTCGATTTGGCGTTGTAGAGCCTTAACGCGATCGCTTGCTCCAGGGTGTGTACTCAAAAAGCTAGGAACTGAACTTCTTCCTTGGAGCTTTTTCATAAACGAAACCATTGCTGAGGGAGAATAACCTGCTCGTGTTAAAGTTCTTAATCCTCTTGCATCTGCATCATATTCATCTTGTCGACTACGTGGGCGATTGAGTGCTAAGTCTACACCAATACCTACTGCTTTATTTCTATCTAAACCAACTGCTGTAGCTACACCAGTTGCTATCGCTCTTTGTCGCATTTGCTTGACCAAATGTTTACCCCCAATGTGACCAATTTCATGGCCAATGACACTAGCGAGTTCAGCCTCATTATCCGCAGTTTTTAGCAAACCTGTATTGATATAAAGGAAACCACCCACAGTAGCAAAAGCATTAACAGCTTCATCCTCAACCACTTGAAAGGTATAAGGAATATTTGGGCGATCGCTATTAGCAGCTAATCGTTTCCCAATCTCTTCCACATAACTTGTAAGCTGTTGATTGCGGGAAATTCTCACCTCTTGGTGCAACTCATCATTCATCTGCTTACCAAGCTCAACTTCCTGAAGTTCGGATATATTAGACAACTGAAGTATTTGAGACCCTTGAAATAAAAGTGGTAATAAATCTATAGCTCTAGTTGGTTGAAGTGTACTCAAGCACAAAGTCAGAGTAACACTTAGAAAAATCAACGCATACAAACAATACCGCCGCCATAAACGATAACTTGCCAAAAATCGATTCCAGTTAATCATCATCCAATAAAAAGAGACTTGTGTGAGATCTTATAAAGAGAGGACGTATTTACAACTGACTAAGTTGCATTCTCAACTCAATACCTCTACTTAAATACAGATCACATATGAGAATAAAGATTACTGCGGAAGCGCCAAACCCGTCCTTTAGTGCCTGTAATTAAAACAACCATATCAAATCCTGAATAGCAAGTCAGAAACCTCCTAGTACCGCTGTGAATTCAACATGCTTCTTTCCGAAGAGCTACCCTAACAAAATCTCTCCTTCTTAAACCCTACGCGAACAAAATTCAAAATGAATACAGCGTGAGCCTTTGGGAGATTTGGAATCGTTGGTTTATTTAGGCCGTACTGTACTAGTAATGGGGAAAATTCTCTCTCCATTACTCGGTTCAAACAGAAATAAATGATCTAAATCTAATTGCAAATTCAAACGTTCTCCTGGATGTAAACCCACACCCCCAGCGACCTGTACAGTTATAAAACCAAAAGAATCAGGTAAACTACCACGAATCAAAGTTTCCCTCCCCAAAGATTCAATAACTTTAACTTCTACAAGCAAATCACTTACTTCTTCTTCTCTGTATTCTCCGCTTCTGTGTGGTATCCTGCGGGACGTTCCTTGCGCGTCTACGTTAATATAAATATGGTCAGGACGAATACCCAAGTTACAAATTTGTTCTGGGTGTAAATTTAAAGCATTTTTGATATTTTCAGGAATTGCTAATAACTGTCCGCTAATATCAAACTTATTCCCTTTATAGATGGCGGGTACAATATTCATGGGTGGATTACCCAAAAGACTTGCTACCATTTCATTAGCGGGTAAAGCATAAATGCTTTGAGGATCGCCAATTTGTTGAATTCTGCCGCGACTTAGCACCACAATTTTATCAGCCAAAGTCATGGCTTCAACTTGGTCATGGTTGACGTAAATTGTCGTAATTCCTAATTGTAGTTGTTTTGATTCTGCTCTGGTATCATCTCGTAATTGAGCATCTAAATTAGATAAAGGTTCATCCAGTAGAAATAGTTTTGGTTGACGTGCGAGCGCTCTCCCTAATGCTACCCGTTGTTGTTGCCCTCCAGAAAGTTGTTGAGGCTTTCTGTCTAAGAGATTTTCGAGAGATAGAGATTGCGCAACAGTCAATAGTCGTTCTTGAATAATTTTCCGGTCAACCTTCAGCATTTCTAACCCAAAGGCGATATTTTGGGCTACGGTTTTATGGGGATAAAGGGCATAGTTTTGGAATACCATCGCCACATCACGCGCTCTTGCTGGTATATCATTAACCAAGCGATCACCTATAAAGAAATTCCCAGATGTTGCACAGTTTCCAAACCAGCAATAGTACGCAAAATCGTAGATTTTCCACACCCTGAAGGACCAACCAACACCCAAAACTCACCATCAGGAATTTCAAAGGTAATATCCTCGATAGCAGTAACATTGTTAAATCTACGCTGAATATTTTCCAGAAGAACTGTAGCCATATTGGTAATTGGTCATTGGTAATTGGTCATTGGAAAAAGGCAAGAGGCAAGAGGCAAAATGTTGATTAATTTTTCCCAGTCCCTAATCCCCAGTGTCTAATCCCCAGTCTTCTAACTCCATGCAGGATGAGATAAAAGAGAAGACATTACCCGCACTCCACGCAGCTGATTAGAAAGGGGTAGATGACCTCTAGGGGCGCTTAAATCCCATGTGAACTCGTTGGGGTAGCGCGTCCATTGATTACCGTCCTTCCACCCAATTTTTGGCCATAAACTTTCCCAGTTCTTACTCAACCCTAACCAAATTTCTCTCTGTATAGAAAAGCCAAATTTACCTTCCGAGTGAACCACCCAAAGATGATTAATTGTTTGTAAGTCCTGAGTTGGGAAATTTTCGACCTCAGTAAAATACAACCATCTTCTTTGTACAGCCTGTTGTCCAACTACTTCACACATTTTTTGGATCGTCAACAAATCAGCGGCTTGGAACTCTTGATGGATGAGTAATTGTTGCAAAGAATTGTAACTGATTCCACAGTCTGATTTTAGAGGTACAATCCCTTCAGGAAAGTAAGTTTCTAGAAATTCCTTGGCTGTCGGTGCATCAGAGTTGTAGACTACTTGGTAGGTTTTACCATCAATCCAAGTTGCTGGAGTGTCACGACGTTTCAGTAAAAATTCCTGCAACACCTCTAATCCCTCATTACCCAAGTCAGCTAACTGGGGGATAATTTGTTGTTGGACTTTTTGGGACCCAGCGATTAACTTTTGGCGCAGGGAGTCGATGTCATTAGCAGTGCCTGATAAAATCATTGGGTCTGTCATGCCATTACTCGTGTTAGCGGTTCAGTGAACAAACAAATCAGCTATTGGGCATTCTACAAAAATGAAGCACAGATAGCGAAAAGTAGTTTACTATTTTTGACTGTACAAAATAGCGACAGTTTAACTGAAACCTACATCTGAGTTACCAATAATTTACCAGGTAAAGCAGGGGATGATCTGCGCCTCAGACATAAGGAGTTCAGAAGAAGGCAAAAGGCCAGAGGCAAGAGTAAAAAACTTTCTTGAACTTCTGACTCCTGACTCCTGACTCCTGACTCCTTGATCTTCTTCTATTTGGAATGTATTAATTATGTACGAAAAGATTACCCCTCCGACGACTGGCGCAAAAATTATCTTCAAAAATGGTGAACCTGTTGTTCCTGATAATCCTATTATCCCCTTTATTCGCGGTGATGGAACAGGTATAGATATTTGGCCTGCAACTGAAAAGGTGCTTGATGCTGCAGTTGCTAAGGCATACAAAGGTACAAGAAAAATTAGCTGGTTTAAGGTTTATGCTGGCGATGAAGCCTGTGATTTATACGGTATGTACCAGTATTTACCCCATGATACTATCACGGTTATTAAAGAGTATGGTATTGCTATTAAAGGACCTTTAACTACTCCAGTGGGTGGTGGGATTCGTTCTTTAAACGTAGCATTACGTCAGATTTTTGACCTGTACGCCTGTGTGCGTCCTTGTCGTTATTACTCTGGTACGCCATCTCCACACAAAAATCCTGAAAAATTGGATGTAATTGTGTATCGGGAAAATACGGAAGATATTTATTTGGGGATTGAGTGGAAACAGGGAAGTGAAATAGGTGATCGCTTAATTAAAATTCTCAATGAGGAACTGATTCCCGCAACTCCAGAACACGGGAAAAAGCAAATTCCCCTCGATGCGGGTATTGGTATTAAACCTATCAGTAAAAGCGGTTCTCAGCGCTTACTTAGACGTGCTATTAAACACGCTTTGACGTTGCCCAAAAATAAGCAACAAGTAACTTTGGTGCATAAGGGCAACATCATGAAATACACCGAAGGCGCCTTTAGAGATTGGGGTTATGAACTAGCAACCACCGAATTTCGTAACGAAACGGTTACAGAACGGGAATCTTGGATTTTGGGTAATAAGGAGAAAAACGCCAATATCTCCTTAGAAGAAAACGCCAGAATGATTGATCCTGGTTTTGACTCCTTAACTCCAGAAAAAAAAGCGCAAATTGTCAAGGAAGTGGAAACAGTTCTTAATGATATTTGGGCAACTCACGGGAATGGCAAATGGAAAGAGAAAATCATGGTCAATGATCGCATTGCCGATAGTATCTTTCAACAAATCCAAACTAGACCGGATGAGTATTCTATTCTGGCGACAATGAACCTCAACGGTGACTATTTATCTGATGCTGCTGCGGCGATCGTTGGTGGTTTAGGCATGGGTCCAGGGGCAAATATTGGCGACTCCTGCGCGGTTTTTGAAGCCACTCATGGTACAGCACCCAAACACGCTGGTTTAGATAAAATTAACCCCGGTTCTGTGATACTTTCCGGTGTGATGATGCTGGAATTTATGGGTTGGCGAGAAGCCGCAGACTTGGTAAAAAAGGGTTTAGGGGATGCGATCGCCAATGCTCAAGTTACCTACGACCTAGCACGGATGATAGAACCACCTGTAGAACCTTTAAAATGTTCTGAATTTGCTGACGTCATCATCAAATATTTCAGTTAATTTCAGTTAACTGTAGGGGTGGGGTTTCCCCGCCCTAATTCGTAATTCGTAATTCGTAATTCGTAATTAATTCCTAATTATTTATTCTTGCAGTGTCCAATTTCCTCTGTTACTTTTTTTAACCCACAAATTTAGGAAACATATATATAGGCTGTGACATCATACTTAAGCCATTTAAAATAATCGCTTTTACTACCTAACCCGCACTGACTTTTTCTCCTACTTCGGACCCTAGTAGTCTGCCAAGGCAATTTTGCTGGGTTAAATGCTCGGATATAAACCCTGC